>ERZ1292632.2584-Hain-H43-01um-R2-2584-length-14891-cov-4_pt1 | contig 14891 bp, 20 predicted proteins | sample MGYA00564407_ERZ1292632 | MGnify/ENA primary metagenome ERZ1292632 (study PRJEB36523, sample SAMEA6512637) | groundwater metagenome | collected 2019-01-08 | study: AquaDiva: Metagenomics assemblies of 32 groundwater samples | reverse complement strand
TCTCCCCGACAATCTCCTCCACCTGTGGAGTAGTGAGGTGTTGGAGCGCTATATCTGCCATAAGCGAGCCGACCTGCACCACTGACTCAGCGAGGATCTTGCCGACACCGCTGAGGAGCAGTTTAGCGTTACGTTCAGCGATATTCACCGAAGTAGCCTTCTGCGAAGCCGCTGGGAGTTGCCCTGCTGAGACATCTGAGACAGAAGACTCGTCCATTGATCCCTCGACAGCCCCCATAGCGCTAAAGAGCGCACTCACGTTTGAGTTCGGGAGGAGAGAGGTTACTTTTGACTCCTGTTTCAACTTAACGACTGAGCCAGGGAAGATGACGTTGGTATTGATGTCATCTTCACCCGAGACTGCCAAAGGCATATAGGTCTCAAGGAAGATACGATTCATCACCATCTCGTACTGAGCATCGAGGAGCATGTTGTCCCAATACTGGGCATTCATCAGAGACTTGTAGTAGAAGAAATGCTCGTTCACGCGCTGGTAGCCAAACGGCACGATATTGTACTTAGGGGCGTTTCGATTATCCCTGTGCTTAATTGGGTTGTCCTCCAAACTAGAGTTACCCATGTAGATACCCCCAACGAAAGGAATCTCGGTATCATCTCTACGGCACTTATAAAGGCATTCCTCTACCAAATCAGGGTGAGCATCGTCTTTTACGTCATAAAAAAGTCCTGTATCTGAACTATAGACAGACTTGACTCCTCTCTGCACAAAGTCCCAATTTTCATGCTCCCCGTACTTTGCCTTGGCCTCTCCGTACTCGATATAACGTCTTGAGATGATACATCGCTGTTTTTGGATACTCTGCTCGTGGACGTTCGTTATCAATATCTGGTCTGCACTGTATACAGGAGCTTGAAAGCCAGAGAGCACTTCGTCGAGTATCTCGGTCTTTGTATACCCCTTATCAGTCTTCTCGCGGATAGTCTGGAAGATCTCGTAGTATTCAGCACCGAGGTAGGTTACGGGGTTCACAAGCATCCCCATCGTCGCCATAAGAAACGATGACTTGTAGTTTGAGTTGTTCACCATCCACTCTACGATGTCGCGCATCGTGTCTGAGAAGAACCTATCTTCCTCAGAGGTCTCATTCTGGGCCATAAACATAGGGACGATGTAACCGGCGGTTATCTGCGCGTGCATGGCAATAGCCTTGTTGCGAGCCTTAGAGCGTGTCCCGCGCCACTTCCACGCTTGGTCGATATCCTCTACCGACTCATCTACAAACGCATTAAAAGTCTTCTGGTCTCGATTCATTCGGTCGATAACTGAAAGGTCATTGAGTTCCGCCCAAGGCTGCTGAATGATATCGAGTCCTTGCCCATAGGATTTCTTTACCTCAGCAGTGAAGTCAGCAATCTCTCGACTAGGTGTGTAGGATGAGACTGCTTTTATATCTATAGTATCGGAGTACATAGTAAAAGTGTGGTAATTATACCATGCGTCAACGCACTTTGTTATAAGATTTCCAGGAAGGCTTAAATACTTTTGCTGGTGAGGAGTTAGAAGACGACTCCATCATCAAAGCGTAACGTAGAGCATCAAGAGCGTCATCGTTTTCTTTGACTGGGTTCTCGTCTTCGTAGGTGGCTCCATCCTTATCTTTATACGAGTAGGTCTCTAATTCCCAAATGAGGTTCTTGCACGAGGGGTCTATAGTGAGGCGGTTTGCTTTGAAGAGTTCCCTGACAATGTTGACACCGCTTTTGATGCTGCCCTTCCCCTTGAGAACCTCTCTCACGTTTACTCCGTGGTTCTTTAACTGCTTGATAGCTCCAGCGTTCTCTGGGTCTGGGTAGCAGGCGCTCCATTTAAGCGAAGCAACATACTCAGCAATAGCCTCATCGGTCTGCTGGGTCTTGTACCACTCGACCGGTATGTGGTAGTTTGCGTCCTTATCTTTTTGGATAGTTATCGCGGCTGCTGGGTGCGTGAATCCGAAGTCCACACCTCCAAAGGTCTTCACTGGATAGAACTTGTCTGCCGAGACATGCAGTTTCCTATCAAACTCCTTGTATACAAGTCCTTCAGTCTTTCTAAAGTCTGCGAGGTACTCCTGAGCAAATCGGTCTTCGGTGAGTTGCCGTTTAGCATCCTCAATCTCTTGTACTGGGATGTGGGGGTTATCGTAAGATGTGAAATGGAACGATTTGAAATCCTTTTCTGTGTGTTCGAGAGAGTAGAGGTCGTAAAGATGATTGAAACCCTTTGGTGTGCCCATAAATAGAGCCGCGCCCTGTCTTGGAGTGAGAGTAGGGCGCATAGACTCCTGCCAACCCATCCAAAAGTTGTGATAGTCCTGCACTTCATCGAAGATGATGAGGTCAAACTCATCTCCACGGTAATTGTCTACCTTCTCCCAAGAGCCTAGAAAGATAGTACTCACCCCCATGTCTTGCGTCGGGATGACGAGTTCGAGGCGGGTATCGTTGCTCTTCTCCACTACGTTCCCAAAGCGTCTCTTGAGCCTTTCCCACATAAGTCTACGAGCGTCATCAAGGGTTGGGGCTATATAAATAACCCGCTTATTGGTCTTAGCGAACGCACATGCGCTTATCTCTTCTGAAGCGACCGTCGTCTTACCGAACTTCCGTCCACAGACGAGGACTCGGAAGCGGTGCTCGTCAGTGAGTATCTCCGTTTGCGCTTTCGTCAGCTCTAGGGGTTCCATCTTGGGCTTTTATCTTATACTTGGCTGCTGCGGGAGCTGAAACATTCACTATGAGGGTCTTGGTTGCGCCTTGTTCGGTGTCCTTATACGCACCAAGCCGCTTGTATATCTCTTGAGCGGCTTTAATACGCACATCCTCCTTTCTAGCCTTGTGAAGCATCTCCCAGACGACGACATCGGCTGATTCAACACTGAACCCGAGTTCCCTGAGTTCTTTCTTCACCCCCTTACTCTCAAGTATCTTCCCCGGATAAAGACGCATAGAGGGGCCATACCCTGAGGCTTGGACTATCTGACCCCCTGTCATAGGTTTCACAGAGGTAAGGTTCTTTAAGATGTGAGCAACTACCCTCTTTTGACGAATTGAAGCCATGTTGCCTTATTTTATCACACTCCGTATCCCAGCGAAAGCCTCTTTGAAGAAGAGGCAGTCATAATAGCGGCTGAAGTCGTCCGCGAGCTTCTTGGCGAATACAGCTCGCATATTTCGGTCTTTTATTTTGAGGCAGTAGAAGTTGTACTGGTTACGATAAGCGTCCATCTCCTGTGATTTTCTGAACTCTGGGTCGATAAGATAGAGTTGCCACCACGCTTCGGGGTCTTTGCCCTGTTGCATTGAATGTATAGTCTCGTGGACGATGAGGTCGTCGCTAATGATTACCCTCTTATCGGGACAATGCAGACGCTCCCCATAGGTAAAAACAGTATTCTCTGGGGGATTCAATACCTCCTTAATTCTATCGAAGTTTGGGGGTGGGGAGGCACTGATTATCATTCTGGATGACTTAGTTTTTATTCTTAGCCCAATAAGAATTTGACTTGTGGTAATTAGAGTTATCAGTCCGATTCCTGAAGTTCCTACTAGCTGTTCTCTGATTTTCCACAAACTGAGATACTCGCTGGTTAGCCATCCTTGCTACGTTCTCACCGATATACTTAACCTTACCCATTGCCTTATACACAGTATCGAGTGCTGCGCGACCTAATGCCATAGTGATTTATTAACTAGTATGACGTAATTATACCATTACGTTTTTATAGTGGTTCTTGCAAAGCAATCCATTCCCAAAACCAATGCCGCGCTCTATCCTTTATCTTGTAACCACGTCTCACTAACTCTTGAGCCGCTCGCCACGACAAAGGATTTGTAAATGCAAATCTCACTGCAATCAATGGTCTTTCAATCATTGTTAGTACGGATAAACTCGTCTTCGGTCATGCCTCCAAGGTTGTCTCGGGCAACCTCATCTTCGTTCTCTTTCCACACCCCGTCCTTTTTCATCAGGTACTTGGTGTTTTCTTTGAGGGCAGATGCGATTGCCATGTCTCCCTCACCGTTTTGCATCTCATTTGGCTCGGCAACCATCGTTTTCACCGTAATAAGAGAAGAAACTACTGATGTAGCGTGCTCTACGGCGTAATAGACCGCATCGGCGGGATCTATAACATCTTTTCCGATAACGATACCGCCAGTATTTTCTTGAATCTGCTTGTGAGAGGCGAGGAGAGCTTCTCTGAGGATATGTTCGTCATCTAACCCCTCTGCAATCTCTTTGAGGCAAAGACCGCCTCCCTTCACATATCCCGACTTGAGAGCTGCTTTACAAGCATACACACAGTCCTCCACCTTGAGTTTGAGAGGTAGGCTCTCTGCATCGGTAGAGGCTCCAACGCGAATAACACCTCCCGAGGAAGCCATACTCGCAATGCGTCTTTGGAGGAGTTTCTTAAACTTATCCTCCTTCGTCTCTGCCATTTGAGCCTGAAGTATCTCTATTTTGGCTGCAACATCTCCATTCTTCTCACCTTTACCACCGATAGCTACTGCATCCTCCTTAGACTCGGAGTCTTTGACGATAAGCTTGTCTATAGCCCCATAGTCCGTCCAAACGACTGATTGTAGCTTCATCCCAGCGTCTTTGTTGATGAACTTAGCCCCAAAGAAGGTCGCAAGGTCATCTAATTCCTCTGTTCGGAGGCTTGGAACCTTCACCGGCCAAAGGAAAGCACCATTTTGACGTGCCATGACCATGTTTACGAGCACTTGAGGGGAGAAGTCAGGAGCAATGAAGATAGCCTTAGCACTTTCACACTTAGAAACGACAATTTTCATCATCATCTCGCTGTCCATCTTGTGATTGGTGATGAACACTGGGCACTCCTCGACTACCATCTCATACTTCTCAGGTTTGTTTACGAATGCCTTGCCACACATCTTCGCAGGGAAACGCGCCCCCTTGATAACTTCGGTCTCAACCTCACCTTTATATCCCTCCACTACGTCTATAAAGCCATTATTACCCACCTCCCAGGTCATTTGAGCGATCTTCTTTGATGTCTCGTTCTCTTCTCCGAGAGAAATAGCACTGATTCTCTCTAGGTCAGCTTGGGTCTTCACTGGTTTAGCTGCTTTTCGGATGAGTTCTTTAACTTCCCCTGCTTTTTTGAGGATGTCTCTCTTAATCTCCATAACACCCCCGTTCCCTGTAGAGGTCTTAGTTTGATAGCCCTGTATTTTTCCAAGGAGCATACGATACACCTTATTCCAAAGAGCACCACCAACAAGAGCTGTGGTACTTGTACCATCTCCCACCTTCTCATTGGTTCTCTTAATACCCTCCTTGAAGAAGCCCGAAGCCAACCGTACAAAAGGGTTCTTGGGCTCGATGACTTCGGCAGTGTAGTAGCCATCGTCCACACAGCGCGGGCCGCGGTTATATGATCTATACATCAAAGTCGTACCTGCATCTGGCCCGTAGGTACCCGCCACAGGCTTAACTATAGCCTCGACACCCTTATTTATTGCCTCTAATACATCCTTACCCTGAAGAACAAGTGTTGGTTTATCCATATTTTGTTATTTAATGCTTCCTCTTATAAATTACGTAATGCCTGATTCCCGTACTTCCTGGGTTAAATACCTCATACACAATTAGCGTGGTGAAGATAATAATCATCACTTTCTCCCAGAAACCCCCCTCTAAGGAAGAAATGAACACAGCCCAACCTACCCAAACCACCCATCCTATATAAGCCATATTTTATTGTTACCCAAGTAAGACTGACTTGTTCTTAATATCTCGCCTGAACTTCTCTTGGTCAAAGAAAGCGAGGATTGCCGAACGATGGGCTTTCCGCGACCAATTACTAAAAATGTATCGATTGGCAACCCTCTTAGAATGGTTCTTGATCTTCATGTCATGGGTTAAATCTATCTCTTGTGAGGTAGACCGAGAGAGTTATGGGCACGCTCGTTCGCTCCTAGAAAGCGATTCCTCTAGTATATCACCCCTCATAGAACGTAATCTCACCCTTTGGGTTCAGGTTCCAATACCCTCCATTCTCTCTATCACCGACCTTATGTAGCGTTACATCTTTCTTTGTTACGATAGGTAACTTTTCTGAAACGCTAAGAGGAAGTTTTGAAACGCTATCTGAAACGCTAATACCCTTACGCCACGCTAACAACCTGCACTTAGAAGAGCAATATACCTTGGTTATACGCCGTATTTCCATTACTTTGCCACACTTTAAGCAGGTCATATAGATAGTATAGCAGGTATGAAACGATAATGCAACGCTATGGAAACGCTAAGAGTTTATTTTTGGGAAAATTCGTGTCTTCACCCCCCCCTTAACATACCCCACCCCCCATCAACCCCCCGTGTGGGGGTCGTACAATAGATATTGTGCGACGTTAGAATAAATGGCTTATAATAAGGGGATAATAGCGTTCACTAGGGCACTATCATGGTACTAAGTACCTTGTATACGCACTATATAAATGTATGTACACGCGAGAGTGAGAGTATATTTAAGGCGATTAAAAGGACTATCGAGAGCAATACAATACACTTAGAAAGAAGTTATATACTCTTATTCTATCTAGTGTTTACCTTGTTTTACCCCCGCAAAGCCCCGTTTTAAGCCCCTAAATGCCCCTAGAATGAGAGAATGTTACTTATCCTGTAGTATCATCTATTTACCCGCGCGGGATTTTAGGTGATCGGTTGCCTTGGGCAACTTGCTTATGCCTAGTGTTGATCGTTTATAGTTACTCGTTAGTTATCCCCATGTATACTATTGCTAGCTTGCATACCGTTTCGCACTGATATATATTGAGCGAGTACACAAGCGAATTATCCTAACGCGCGAGTGTATACACACTATGACGATTTACTCTGTTTGCGGAGAAAAGCGCGCAGTGATTGAGAATAGAGACAGTCGCGCGCTTATAAATAAACCTTTTGGCTTTATTGCTCATGGGCGAGACTTGAGCGAAGCGATCGTGAACGCTTTGCACGTTGCTAAACGAGTTACTACGAGCGGGCTTGTTATCTACTAACGCGCTGATATTGCCTACGATTTGCCGCGGGCAATTATCAGTGCATTACAAGGCACTGAATAATACTAACGTCTCATATATGAGAAAAAATACTGCAAGTGTGCCCGTCTCGAATGTAATAGTCGTAAGCGTTGTGTCGTTTGGCAATGACCCTGTAGCCGTAGCCGTACCAGTCGGATCGACTGTAGCGCAGGTACTCGCGCAAGCGAATATCACGCGCGGATCGCAGGAGATTTTCGTTTCCGGCGAGACTGCTAACGATGCGGACATTGTCGAGAATGGTGATGTTTTGTCTATCGTTACGCCTAAGCAAGCGGGCGCAATATAGGGCATATATAGCACGGCTTTACGGCCGTGCGTTTGTGCGCCTTATTAAAATAAAATGCCATGATAAAAGCAAACAAAAAAACTGCTACAGCACGCGAGCTCGATCTAACCGAGGAGGATATAGCACTGGTCGCTGATTTATTCTCGCGTGCGAGAGATAGCGAGGGAGTAAAAAAACAAAATAGGGTTAGAAGGCTTGAAAACGAAATACGCGACGAGAACCGCAGAATAGAAAACTCGCGCGCTGATATTGAGAGCCGAGAGCGCGATATAGTCTCTTATCAGGAGGAGAGAGACACGCTAACGAGAGAGATTGCAGAAGCACCCGCGCCTGTACCATATCCCGTTAGCGGGGCCAAAGCTGATTTAGAGCGTGCGCGGGCGTTGCCATGGGTTAAAAGCCTATCTATCGAGACAATTATGGTACAGGGCGCAGATTTACAGTTTATCGTGGCAAAAACCCGTGCAAATAGCTTAGTTACTACGCTTGATAAAAAATATAGTCGTAGCGAGAGGTGGTACAAAGCGAAGCCGTATAAAATAGCTTTACCCGCGTACAATATCCGCATAGGGTTAATGCCACACAACTCTTGTGCGCTTGAATCTCGCGCGCTAGGGCTTGCGCTCGCTAATAGTAACGATACCGCGCATTTTCTAAGCACGATATCCAGATATAACCACGAAGTGCATCCGCATTGGGGTACATCTTCAGTACCGACCGATAACACGGGAGAGTATCGCGGGGTATGTCTAGGGGAGTATGAGAGCGAGGTATCCGGCGCGTTTCGCAGAAGTATAGCCGAGGGGCTTATCGCGTTCGCCGTGTACCTGCAAACGGCAGGATCATCTCATGCGTATATAGCTAAACGCGAAATATGGGCGTTATGGCTAGGCAAAGCCGAGTATAACGTAGCTATTATACCGAGCGCAGAGGAGGAGAAAACGCTAGGCGAGAGTGCGGAGGATAGCGATGACTGTACTTGCTATGACGGCGAGGATCGAACGTGCGACGATGATTGCGATTGCGAGTGCGATTGCCATAGCTAAAAACAAAATAATACTATTATGAAGCTGATCATACCAAAAGAGATAGAGGAACGCATACACGGCTACGTTATGAGCGTTGAGAGTGAGATCGCGGGCATGGGTAAAGTGCGTATAGAGGGCGATAGCATGATTGTCGAGGAGGTAATGATATACGAGCAAGAAGTTACGGGCGCAACCGCCGATTTATCGCCTAAAGCTATGGCAAAGTGGCAAAGCGATCTAGTAAAAGCGGGAGGTAGCCCGAAAATGTGGCGTTTATGGTGGCATAGTCATGCAAACATGCCCGCGTTTTTTTCGGCTACTGATACCGACACTATGGACACGCAAACCGAGAGCGACTGGTTAATGTCGCTCGTAGTAAATAAAAGGCGCGAGCGTAAAGCACGGCTCGATCTATATAGGCCGTTTCGTATGTTTATGGCCGATGTCGAGATTGAAATACAGGGCGAGACATACGCCGTGCCCGTTGATATTGCCGAGGAGGTCAAGTTAAAGGTTAAACAAAGCGCACCTGTTAGCTATGGCGGCATAGGGTACGGGAAGCTATACGACGATGTACCCTACGGGATCGACTATACAAAAGATGAACTCATAAGCATGACGGCTACGCTACAGGCGCAGATCGCCGACCTAGAAAACAAGGGGCGAGGAGATAGCATGGAGGCGCAAGAGCTTACTACCGAGCTGATAGACTTGTATTATGACCTAGCGACAAAAGAGGCCTCGCCGATACTCGCGGAGGCTATCACCGCCAAGGCCGAGAAGCTGGAGAGTGAAATATATAAGTTAGAACCAGCCGAGACTGGCCTACCATTATGATAGACACTCTACGTCATAGTGCGATATACGATCCCGCGAAGTACGCCGACAAGCGCGTTGCGATAATCGGAGTGGGTACGATAGGCTCGCACCTTGCGCTAACGCTCGCGCGTATGCAAGCGCCGTTTACCATGTACGACCCCGATACTATCGAGGCGCATAATCTTGCTACGCAAGCGTATACCCGTCGAGACATAGGGCGTTACAAAGTAGACGCTATCAAGCGACAATGCGAGGACATAGGCGCGGAGGCGGGGAGTGTAGAGGTGTTACGAAATAAGTTTATCGCCGATAGCGACGACTTGCGGGCGTATATCGCCGAGACGTTTAGCGTGATTATCTCTTGTGTGGACAGCATAGAGGCGAGGCGCGAGATAGCGCGATACTTGCGAGATATATCCGTGCCTATTATTGACGGGCGCGTAGGTGCCGAGCAGGTGGAAGCGTACCGCTACGCAAACGCGAGCGCATGGCTTGCAGGATTGCCCGACCAAGCCGATACCGACCCGTGCGGGGCACGTTTTACGGCCTACACGGCCAATATATGCGCTGGCCTGTTAGCGAATAACATCAAGCGCGAGTTACTAGGCCAAGCCGTACAGGGGCGCATATTGTATGACGCGGTGTCCTCTAGCTTTCTGAAAAGTTAGTGCTACCGCCGTGCGCCGGTACTCTACCGGCGTACACGCGGGCGCAGTAGCGACCCAATTATAAGTAACAAAAAAGAATGAAGATAAAAATAGGCGTGGGAGGGCGCGACCACGGGCAGATTATAGCGACCAGCGAGAACGTGAGCGAGGCGAGCGCGTTGCTTAGTCTCATAGGTACTCGCAAGCGTAACCGATGGGATACTACAGTCATTGATACCGCCGAGGCCACAAAGGTATTGACGGCAGGTAACACGGCGCACCGCAAGCCGATAAAGCACAAAAAGGAGTGCCCGACTTGTGGCAAGCGTAGAAAATATCTCGACTCGCATATCGCGCATATGCACCCCGCACCTGTAACTATCGCGTAGCATGAAGCTGTACGCCGAGGTTACTAGCGATCGCGCTAGTAAGGGGCAAGGCGGTAACAAATACATTATTGTCGATTTCACCGTGGGGAACGTCTCACGCGAGAATATAGGCCAAGTAGAGCTATACTACAGCGACGATACGAAGCACGGGGTAGAGCTTGACGAATGGATACTACAGTACCGACCGAGCGAGGAGGAGGATTGGATAATCATAGCGCAGGGGAACGTAGAACGAAAAGGTAAAAAGCGAAAAGGCGCAAACTAGGAGAGTGAGAGCCTAGTCAAAAGCCAAAAGGCAAAAAACCGACACGGGATAAAATCCGTGGCGGTTTTTGCGCGTACATAAAAGTTATATTGTGCGAACATTAAATCGAGAGAGTGCCTAACTATTACTAAGAGATTAAACGTGGATTACTATGGAAAAAAAATACTATACGGCGGGTGAAATACATAGACTGGGGCTGTTAAAAACGTTCTACGGCGAGCCATACAAACAAAAGGCATCGGTCACGCAGATAGTGAAGCATATGGAGAATGTGCAGAAAGTGCCTACTCCGCACGGGGTCGGCTTCGCGGTGCCAGTGGAGGAGATAGAGAAATACAACGCACACTGGACTAAATACTATCTCTGAACGATTAAACGTGGATTATTAAACGTGGATTACTGGCGGGTTAAATTAATGCCGTCGAAGCGGTACTCTTCCCCGTTGTGTTCAAAGTACTCAACGTGAACGAAATGCTTTTTGAGCTTCCACCATAGTTTGTTTTGCTCCCAGTCGTATCGCTCCTTGTCTGTCATAGCTTTGAGTCGGATACGATATTCTTTCCTCACGAAGTAGGGCACGCTGGTGCGTACTCTGTATGTCTTCCCTTTTAAGTTCATTTTCGTCATTCTCTGAGTAGAGTGCTTTCGAGTGCGCGGTAACGTACAAAAATTGATTATCGGCTCTCTACTTTGCTGATTACGGACGGGGAAGGTGGTCTGGTTAGGCTGTCCGTACAGGTCTGCCCCGTCGTATCTTTTCTACTCAGAGAATGACGGCCAACGAGGGTTGGCTAACGTGGATTATATACCACGGTTGCCCAAGGCAACCGTATCTAGTGGATAGCTGGGGATAAGTCCCTGCTTAACTTCATGTATTTGATCCTCATTCCTCTCAACTGCTCAAGGAACCGATTGCACTTCTCAATCTTTTCGAGAGAGTACATCGTGTTGAAGTGTTGTTGTCCTTCGGGGCATTGTAAGTATCTTCTCAAGCGGATATACACGTCGGTTTTGTTGAAACCGAGTCGTACTAGCTCCTCCACGAGTGAGTGATCATCTGCTTTAGCATCTATGAGGCGAGGGTCATCAATGAGGGGTTGTTTCATATTTAGCTATTATGGCTAGTATAAAATCGTCTTTCTCTTTGAAGATGAGTTTTGCTTTCGCTTCGATTGCTTTGACGCGCTCTTCTCCGATTTCGTTGACGAGGTTCTCTCTGAAGAGGTGAGCGCACCCCTTTTTAATTACGTTACACATGAAACACTGGGCACGTAGATTATCTAAATCCAAGCGCGAGTATTTGTAGGTGCGTGAGATGTAATGGCCGCAGTGGATTATCGCTCCCCGATAGGTGCAGGTGTAGCAAGAGACTAAACCGTCACTGTCTCGATATTTTGCTCGAACAAACAACGAGGTCAATTTATCGGCCAGCTTAACTAATTTAGACCTACTTGGTGTCTTCGCTCGTGTTGGTACCCCAACGCGCTTCCTAGCCCCCTTTTTAGGGCTTGTGCTCGATTCTATGACAGCATTGCTCGGCATGTTTTACAAATAGTTAGCGGAATGTGATTTGTGCATACACCGCTCACTGTCTCTCGATGTTCGTCTCGGAGTTCGTCGAGAGTGTTAGTCTCGGCGGCCTTCATAACGTACTCGGGGTCTTTGTCTGGATAGGCACGGATGGCGACCTCAAGTTTCTTGTACGACACGTTGCCCACGGGCAACTTATTCTCCTTGAGCCAACGCGCCACGCTAAGTAAACGAGACACCGTACTCTTCTCGCGCCCGAGTTCGTTTCTATAGTAATCAGCGAAATCCTCGTAGCCAGCTTCTTTGAAGGCTTCAGTCTCCTGTATTTCGAGGAGAGCAAGCCCAAGAGCTATATAGTTCTGCTCAAGCTGTTTGTTGAGAGCTAGAGTCTGGTCGAGAAGTTTGTTCTTTTCAATTAGCGTAGTCATGGTTGGCTATCTTATTTTTAAGGTTAACACTGGCAATATCTAGGTCTTTAACTATCTCAAGAGAAATCGGGTCTTTGTACTTGGCGTAGAGCTTGTGGAAGTAGGGAATATCTTTGAGTAGGGTTGCCATAAACTTTTGATCTTCTTCTTTGGTAATGTGGTAGCTCATAGTTTGATTGCAAGCATAATCTGTTCAGCTACGGCAGGTACTATTGCGTTCCCGAGGGCTTTGAGACGTGCGTTTCGGGAGTTTCTTTTCTTTCCACGTCCGTCCACCCAAGTTCGTACCCCATCATCCACTCGACAAAGGCGGGTTGCAACTTCAAGCCACGAGGTGTTCCAATCGCCCTCTCCTTTGTCATATCCATCTCCGCCGCCCCTACTGCGTCCGATAGTTTCGCTCCGTAAGTCATCTCTGGTTTGTTCTTCTTCCGTAGCAGGAAGTGATTGTTCTGTATCTCCACCCGATGACTCTGATTTCCTCCCTCTATGTCCCCGACTGCTGGTGTCGGCAATAACTTCACCGTATCTGCCAGCCCCACGCTGTGCGTATTGCCGTTTTTCGCTATCCTGCGCCCCGTGTGCGAGAGTTTCGCTATTACTTGAGGAACATTCGCCTGATTGTGTCCGTGCGGCTTCGGGTTCATTCCCTCCTTCCAATCCCTCGCCGAGTTTGTGGGCAACAAACCAGACCCTATCCCTTCTGTGCGGCGCACCGACGGCGACAGCTGGAATAATAATCGGTTGGACTTCGTAACCAGCGGCTTCCAAGTCAGTGCAGACACGCTCGAAAACCACACCTCCGCCTTGAGTAAGGAGGCCACGCACGTTTTCAGCGACAACCCATAGTGGAGAAAACTCTCGTACGACTCGTAGCATCTCTGGCCAGAGGAAGCGGTCATCTTCTTCTCCGCGTCTTCGTCCAGCTTGGGAGAAGGGCTGGCAGGGGAAGCCTCCTGTGAGAATAAAGACACCGCTTTGCCGAGCCGAGGCCAACGCTTTCCGCTCGCTACTTGATAGCCCTCGTGATTTTTCGCCTCGGGTGTTGGTAAAAGAGCGGATGTCTCCGAGTATGGGAGCGGTCGGCCAGTGCTTCTTGAGGATTTCTTGAGCAAAAGGCTCGTTGTCGCAGAAGATATGCTCAACGTCTCCGAAGGCTCGGTCTGCAGCGAGGGCAAAGCCGCCGATTCCGCTGAAGAGGTCGAGGTGTGTGATTTTTTCATTGGTCATTTTGGGAACTCATGCCTTCTTCCACTGCTCTTCGCCCTCATACTCTTCGTAGATACCCTCGGGCAAGAGTTTGTCATCAGTAAACCTAAAATTGAACTTACGATTCTTAGCTCTACCGTCCCGGCGACTCTTACCGATCTTCACATGAGAGAGATTTTCACTCTCATTATCCCGCCAGATGTGAAATATGTTGGTAGCGGAGGCGGCTATCCCATTTGAATTAGCTATGTCCTCGTTGCTTGTTTCGTTTGAACCCTTCTTCGTGTTCTTTACCGCGTGCGCTATCGCAAAAATCATTATCTTCTTTCTTACCGCGTACTGCCGTAGGTCTTTGCAGAGCTGGGCAAGGTACGTTGCGTAGTTACCAAGCTCTTGCTGATTGTTTTCTGAACGCACAACATCCCCGAGAGTATCTATGAAGATAGCCTTTACCGCGTATTGCTCGATTGCTTTGTCTATGTGGTGAACTATCCAGTTGTAATCATCTTCGAGGACGACCGGCACATAGGATATTAGAGACATATCTGCCCCCATCTTCTCGAAAGCGTCTTTTAACTCCCGTGCGGTCATTTCATATGAGAACCATGCAGATGCGATTCCCTTTGAAGCAAGATTCAGTGTGAACATCCGGGCAAACGTGGTCTTGCCGTCGCCAGGGACTCCCGAGATGATAGTAAAGTCGCCCTCTCGAAAACCCCCATCGAGGCAGTTGTCTATGTCGGTAAACCCAGAAGTTATCTTTGAGGAGGTATCTTGAGCCTCTAACTCGGCGGCTACGAACAGTGGGAGTATTTCTACAGTATCAATTTTTTGCATATGCGGGTCGTTTATCTTTTTTATGGGTTGTAGGCTACGAGGTCATTCCATTTCTTCTCAAGGTCGGATGGCTTAACTATCTTTGGAATGAACTTATCGTCTTTGTGCTTCTGGTAAAATGCGAGGGCACCACAAACTTTCTCCTCACCACGCGCGTAAAGATACTCGGCATATTCGCGCTCCTGCACGTTCTTGAGCGCCATCCAGCTCGCCTGCGGATTCGGAAACCAAGAGAATACCTCTTTAGAGTGTGGATACTTCGCGGGCTTCTTGGGTCTCTCCTCGTATTCTCTTTCGATTTCATAGACGACCCGCGGAGCTTCAGCGCCGCGAGTATTACTATCCTTACCTAACCTAACCTGTGGTGCCAGATGGTTGC
>ERZ1292632.2583-Hain-H43-01um-R2-2583-length-14892-cov-127_pt1 | contig 14892 bp, 11 predicted proteins | sample MGYA00564407_ERZ1292632 | MGnify/ENA primary metagenome ERZ1292632 (study PRJEB36523, sample SAMEA6512637) | groundwater metagenome | collected 2019-01-08 | study: AquaDiva: Metagenomics assemblies of 32 groundwater samples | reverse complement strand
TAAATTGTTCACCCCGGTCGAATTCATTTTTGAATTTTTCAAAGCTTTTAGCTCCGGGTGAAAAAATTATTTTATTTATCCCGCGTAGCTTTAGCGAAGTGGGGCTGTTTTTTACTATTTTCAAGGCTTCCTTAAAACACTCTCCCAAACTATCAAATTCGTTAAAATTATCCCAACCTAATTCTTTTTTAATCTTTTCAGTGGCACTACCAGATAATAAAATTAAATTTTCTGGCTTGATTAATTTTTGAGCTACTTTTGTCCAATCTTTATAATCAAGTTCTCTATCTGTTCCACCACTTATAAAAACAACTTTTTCACCTTTTCCCAAAAATCTTTCCATTGAAGCAGTCAGGGCCTCGGGAGAGGTGGCAGTAGTGTCGTTATAAATCTGCAATTTACCATCGTCATAAACTTTTTCTTCTCTAAATTTTATTTGAGGCAAACTTGCAACTTGTTTTTTAATTTCCTCTGCAGACATTCCCAAGGTAAGCGCTACCAAAGAAGCAGCAGCAAAATTTTGCAAATTATGTTCCCCCCATTTTTTTATAAATTCATCCTTATCTACTATTAAATTTTCTTCTGAGAAAAATAAAACTTTGGATTTGGGTTTCTGGTTTAAGAAAAAATCAGTCCATTCATTTTCTTTATTTATAATCAAAAAATCATTTTCTTTTTGATGTTTGAAAATATTGCTTTTGGCTTTCATATAACCTTCCATTGTTTTATGCCAATTTACATGGTCTTGATACAAATTGGTGATGACAGCAATATGTGGAGCAAATTCGGATTTATCACAAATTTCCAAATGAAAAGAGGGAACTTCTATTATAATATCTGTGTCTTCTTTGCATTTTTTTATTTCTTGTAAAAATGGTTTTTCGGGTGAATTACCTATGACTAAAGTATCAGAATTTCTGGATTTAAGAAGATGAGCTATCCAATTGACAGTAGTAGTTTTGCCTCGCGTGCCGGTCACTGCCACTATTTTTTTGCTGGGACAAAAATTATAAAAAAGGGTTAGTTCATTTTCAATTTGTTTTCCATTGTTTTTTGATAATCCCAAAAATTTATTGTCAACAATAGGAACACCGGGATTAACTACAATAATATCGTTTTGTAAAAAATCTTTTTCTCTGTGTTCCCCTAACACAAATTTTATTTTACTTTTTAAATCTTCCAATTTATCAAGAGATAGCTTCAAATGTTCCTCACTTTTCATATCAGTTACAGTCAAATCAGCCCCTTTTTCTACCAAAAATCTGGCCGTAGCCACTCCGCCACCTAAAATCCCCAATCCCATTTGCAACACTTTTTTATTTTTTAACTCCATTTTTTATATATTTCTAATTAGTTCTATTTTGGCACCAAGTTTGTTTAACCTTTCTGTCACATCTTCATAACCGCGATTTATAGAATAAACATTTCGCAAAATTGAAATACCGGGAGCTGCCAGCATAGCAATCAAAATTATCATAGCCGGCCGTAGTGCGGGTGGACAAACCACTTGAGCCGGTTTTAATTTTGTCGGACCATTTATAAAAACTCTATGAGGATCGGCCAAAGAAATATTAGCTCCCAAACGATTAAGTTCGGTAAAATATATAGCTCTATTTTCCCACATCCAATCGTGAATAAGAGTTGTACCCTCGGCTTGAGTGGCAATAGGAACAAAAAAGGGTAAGTTATCAGAATTAATGCCCGGATAAGGTTGGGCGTGTATTTTATCATGCAAAGCTTTTAATTTTGATGGAAAAACTATTATATCTACCAATTTTGTTTTTCCGTTTTCTGCAAAGTATTCTTTTGAGATTTTATATTTAAGACCCATGACTTTCAATTTCAAAAGTTCAAGAGACAAAAAGTCTATGGGGCATCTTTCTATTTTTAATTTGGAGTTTGTTGTAATAGCGGCGCTTATAAACATCATCGACTCAATCGGATCTTCGCTATTATAATATTCTATTTTTTTATTTATTTCTTTAACCCCGTGAATTATCAAGTTAGCAGTACCGATACCTTCTATTTTTACTCCACATTTTTCAAGAAAAAAACACACTTCTTGCACTTGATAATTTGGTGGAGCAAAAGAAATTTTAGTAATCCCCGGTATTAAAGCCGCCATCATAATGGAGTTTTCGGTTGCCGTATCACTGGCTTCGTACATAACTATATCTGCTGGTTTTAAAAATTTGGAAGAAACAATATATTTATCACTTTGAGTTTTTACAAAAATACCTAAGTTTTCAAAAGCATACCGATGGGCCGATATAGTTCTTTCACCCATTTTGCAACCACCAGAATGGAGCAGAGAAAAATTTTTAAGATTATGAATCAGTGCCGGTATAAGCATCAAACTTGACCTAACATTTGCCATCGACGAATGCAATAATCCGTTTTTGTTAAATTTTTTAGGCGGATTTATTTCCAGAGTTTGCTTTTCAAGCCATTTGTATTTGACTCCCAAGCTCCCAAATATTTCAAGCATCCTATTTACCTCTTCAATTCTCGGTATACCATGCAAGATAGTGACACTTTTATTCAAAAGAGAAGCACACAAAAGACCCATGGCCCCATTTTTGGAAGAATTTGTTTTTACGGCCCCTTTAAGTTTTTTTCCTCCAATAATTTTGAAATCAATGGAATCAGAAAGAGAGACTATTTTGTGCTCCAAAGCATCGCCTATCTTAAGAAGCTCTCCGGCTGTTATATTCTGGCCGCCGGCTTCCATCCGAGCCACAGCGCTTTGCGAAGTTTTGAGCCTTTCCGCCAATTCCCCTTGAGTCAAAGAGCGCTTTTCTCTAAGCTTTTTTATAAAAATACCTATGGCTTTTTGATTATCCCCATTTTTCATATCAATATCATATCATATGTGATATAAAATAAAAATATGAAAGTGGATAAAGAAACAGCCGTTCCCAATTCCCTTTCCGTCCCTTCGGTAGCCAGTTTTTTGATAAAAATAAAATCAAAAGAAGAAATCGCCAAAGCTCTTAGTTTTGCAAAAGAAAAAAACTTACCATTTTTTGTTTTGGGAAACGGCACAAACATAGTCCCACGCGACAAAGTCAACGGAGTTGTTGCAATTCTAGATTTAAAAGGAATAAGGCTAGATAAAAATAATCTGACGGCAATGGCTGGAGAAAAATGGGATAATCTCGTCAAGTTTTCTATAAAAAAGGGTTTCTTTGGACTAGAAGCTCTCTCGGGCATACCAGGCACAGTTGGTGCCGCACCAGTTCAAAACATCGGGGCTTACGGTTCCGAAATTGCCAATTTTTTGAACAAAGTAGAAGTTTATGACAGGAAGAATAAAAAAATAAAATTTCTCAATAACAAAGAATGTCGTTTCGGCTACCGCCAAAGCATTTTCAAAAAATATCCCGATAAATTTATTATAATTTCTATCACTCTAAAACTTTCAAGAAAAAAACCTAAGACACACACGACAAGAATGGCGATTTTAAAAAAGAGAAAAAAGAAAATACCTGACCCAAAAATTATCCCCAACGCCGGTTCCTATTTCATAAACCCAATTATAAAAGGCCAAAAAATATATGCAGGCAAACTTATTGAGGGAGCCGGGCTAAAAGGAGCAAAAATTGGTAAAATAATAGTATCACCAAATAACGCTTTGATTTTAACAAATCCAAACAAAGCTGGTTTTGAAGAAATAATGAAGGCTGAAAAATTTATTATCAAAAAAGTTTTTAACAAATTCGGTATTACTCTTAAAAGAGAACCGAAAATTATATAAAAAAGGGGGCGAGCCCTGCTCGAGCCCGCCAAATACTCAATCATACTGATAACTTCACATGAGCAATATGGAAGGACGGATCTCCCGTGCTTCCAAAATGGATGATTCGATCTGTTTTGTCTTTAAGGACCACATGCTCACTTCCGCGTCTGTGAACTATTAAAGGCCAAACATGGGCCTTTCGCCATCCTTTGAGACATTGACGAGTCGCTTCATCGGCTCCCTGCTGATCTATATCAATTTCCACAAGAGATCCAGCTCGAATTTCTTCTTTCAAGACACTGGCGTTCATGCGACCTCCCTCCTAGAGAATTTATACCATATGTGAGATAATGAGCAAGTGAATATCTTTAACAAAACATACTATCACTTTATAGGAATTGGGGGCATTGGGGTTTCGGCTATTGCTAAGATGCTTTTTTTGCAGGGCAAAGAAGTAAGCGGTTCGGATAGCGGACAGTCTGAAATTACAGATGATTTGGAAAGATTGGGTGTAAAAGTTTTTATTGGGCATAAAGCGGAAAATATAGAAAAAGATACGGAAGTGGTAATACACAGCGTGGCGATTAAAGAAGATAATCTTGAAATTTTAGAGGCTAAAAAAAGAAATTTAATTTGTCTCTCCAATCCGCAAGCGCTTGGAGAATTATCAAAAGAAATGTTCACCATCGCCATTTCCGGCACTCACGGCAAGACCACAACAACGGCAATGCTGGGTCATATTTTGAAAAAGGCCGGCCTAGACCCAACCGTCATTGTCGGCTCAAAAATACTCGGCGAAAACACAAATTTTTTGGCCGGAAAAAGCAAATATCTGGTAGTGGAAGCGTGTGAATACAAACGTTCTTTCCTAAATCTCTCGCCTTCTATTTTGGTAATCACGAACATAGAGGCAGACCATTTGGATTATTATAAAGATTTGGAAGACATACAAAATGCATTTAAAGAGCTGGAGCGAAAAGTGCCAAAGGAAGGATTTGTTGTAAAAGAATCAGATTATAAAAAAATTAAAACAGATTTCACTTTGCTCGTACCCGGGGAACATAATATTTTAAACGCCCAGGCTGCAATAAAAACTGCTGAGATATTGGGCATACCGCAAGAAAAAGCTAAAGAATTTTTAAAAGATTTCGGAGGCACATGGAGAAGATTGGAGTATAAAGGAGAAAAAGAAAGCAATATTTTTTATGACGATTATGCTCATCATCCGACGGAAGTAAAAGCTTCCCTTTCCGCTTTGCGAGAAAAGCATCCAGACCGAGAGTTGGTTTGTGTTTTTGAACCGCATCAGCAAGGCAGAACAAAATTATTTTTTTATGATTTTGTTGAAGCACTCAAAATAGCTGACAAAGTTTTTATTGCTCCTATTTTTATAACCAGAGAAATAGATGATGGTATTACGACAAATAAAACTTTGGCTGATGCTTTAAACAAATTCGTCCCAACTCTAGCTGTAGAAAATCCAGAAGAATTAAAAAAATATTTGGACAAAATAACGCCCCCTAACCCCCTCTTACAACAAGAGGGGGAACCAGAAACAAAACCACTCTGTATTGTCCTAATGGGCGCCGGAAATATTTATAAATGGACTGGTGAAATAATGAAATAAAAAAGCGAGCCCCGACTAGCGAGGCTCGTAATCCAAAGACTCTCTTTTCCTCTTCTCATCTTCAGTTCTTTTGCAAAAAAGATGATCACCAATTAACTGAAAGAAAAGAGCAAGGATAGAAAGAAAAACAAAAACCAGCCCCACACGAGGAGCTAAAATTTTGATACTTCTCCAAAGCCCCATTTGAACTCCTCCCAAAACAGTCTACAACAAAAAGCTAAAAAAACAAAGTGTACTTAATAAAAAAACACCGCCTCTGCATTATCGCAGTCGGCGGCGTTTAACAGATTGGCGGCTTCCAATAATTCGATCCTTGAAAACCCCGTACATCTTCAAGAATTTCAATTCAGTCGCATTGAATTCAACAATTCCCTTTGCATGTTTGTACTTGCGACTATTTACTCCGTGAAAAACACCCATCAAACCTTCAATTTGCGAATAACTCACTCGTGGATCACCCTTTAAAGCGAGATGGAGCAGCCCATTCATCCGTTTGAGGTAGTGACGAGGCAAAAAGAGCCGAGCACTTCGGCTATGGCGATATTCCAATCCAACGCCAGTAATAACAACCGGCCCCTTTTTCAGGTCAAGAACTACTGATTTGCGGTGGTTAACTTGAAATCCAGATTGCTCAATGATTCGCCGAATCATCCGGCGAACACCATCGGTAATCGGCTCGGGTGAAGAGAAAGTCAGGTCATCCGTATACCGACTATACTGCTTTTTGAATATTCGATTTCCGTCAACCATGTAAGGCCAAAACTCGGCAAGCGGGACATCAATTATTTGTTGCGCATAAATCTCAAAAAGTTTTGGCGATGCGGGCGCGCCAACAATAAGACCTTTGCCACCATTTTCAAAGCAGTAGCAATCAAGTATTTCTTTAACTTCTTCTAATTCCCACTTCGGCTCCAAAGAAATGAGAATGTCAGCGAGTCTTTTGAGAGAAACGCTGCCAAATGCGTTTCTTAAATCGGTCTGATAAAAATACCGATTGTTTGCGTGTTGTTTTGCATTTCCAAATGGAGAATCAAAGGAACCCCAGAGCCAGTTATCAAGATCTTTAACTGCCTGGATTATTCTCTGATGAATTTCTCTCATTGAGAGGTTGGGATTTGATATTTTCCTCGTCTTTACATTTTTACTCACAGGATTTTCATCCCGAAGATTAAATGTATCAAAACGAGGAGATTCGTGATTTTCCGGATTTATGTCAATGAACATACATTCCTTTCTGCAGTCTTTGTTTCAGCGGGTCCAGGGAGAGGGGTAACAAGGTTCGTTGAAAGGTTCGGACGCGCACGCAGGGAAAAGGATCCCGGGGGCGGTCCACCAAGAAATTCAAACTTCAAAGAAGTTGAATCCCGATCCGTCACATGCGTGGCGGACGTTCTGCACTGCTTGTTGCCATGCCACGAGTCGCAGTTGCCTGCGAGTTCAAGGGAAATTCCGCTCTGATCTGCGGATTCCTTTCCACCACTATGAAGTGGCAGATTGTGCATCGCTCAATACAGTTACCTCATTTTTTCACCGGTGTTACCGGCGCCTCTCCCCGGACCGTGGCTGCCAGTTTTGCAACTGACCGCTCAAAGGCTGCGGTGTACTGAGCTATCGTTATCCTATAATAAAAAATTCTAAATAGCTATATTAGACGCTGAGCGTTTGATATAGTATTTTACTAAAAATATGGTTTAATAAAATATGTGCGCACTCTCATAACAAAAATATTTAAAACGAAAGCAAAAATTTCTCTCCGTAGCACCGGATATAGAGATGTTTATTTAGGTTCAGTTGTCATTACTTCTTGGCTTTTAAAAGAGGGGTTGGTTTTTAATAAAGTAAAATCGCAAGTTGATATACCAAGGTGGATCTTTAAAAAACCAGAATTTATACGAAGATTTTTGAGAGGTTTTTTTGATACTGACGGATCGATATATGAATTAAGATTTGGTATTCAAATTTCTTTGAGTAATAAATCTCAGCCTCTACTTCAATCTTTACATAAACTCCTTTTTAAGTTAGGATATAATCCATCAGCAGTTAGTGCTGATAGGGTTTATCTCACCAGAATCCCTGATGTAAAAAGATTTTTTGCAGAAATACAACCTAAAAATCAAAAGCATCGGAAAAGATTCAAACAATTTATATCAATGCGTAGATCGGATAGCGGCTATTCCAGCGCGCTGTAAACGCGCCGCCTTCAATGGCATCGGGGGTTCGAGTCCCTCTCTACGCACCTATTTCCAAAACAAATGAGCCGAGGGGTTAGGAATAAGTATTGATAATTTGATAAAATAAATTTATGAAAAAAAGTAAAAACCTCACTCTTTCGTATTTTGCAAGGAATTTTTCTATTGTCGTCGGACTTGTTTTGATCTGGCGAGGAATTTGGTATGTCTTGGACGGACTGGACAGCATGCTTTTTTCTGGCAACCATATCTGGACTGCACTGGGCGGAATCATTCTCGGGTTGATCATTTTATATATTCCAGATAAAGATTTAAAGGAGATAGAGAAGCTTTAGAGAAGATTATGAATAATACAGGCGTCGATGATTTGATTAAATAATTTTATGGCAATAATGCAACAAATTTCATGGCATATAAAAACAGTCCCCGAGATTCTTGATTTGCTCCGTTCGCGTGAGCGCGGGCTAACAAAAGAAGAGGCGACCGAGCGTTTTCAAGAATACGGATTCAATAAACTTCCCGAAGGGAAAGTAGACGGACTACCCCTTATTTTTTTGCGGCAATTTCAAAGTCCGTTGATTTATATTCTTTTTGCCGCGGCAGGTATTGTTTTTGTGATAGGATCAGTTGTTGATTCTTTAATTATTTTCATAGTGCTTATTTTTAATGCGATTGTGGGAACATTTCAGGAAGGTAAAGCGCAAAACACACTCCTTGCTTTAAAGAGGTTTGCTGAAACTTCGGCAACTGTATTGCGAGATGGAAAGGAGCTTGTTGTTCCAGATACCGAGGTAATGCCCGGGGATATTATTGTATTGCAAGAGGGAGAAAAAGTGTCAGCTGATGCAAGGATTATTTTCGCCAATACTTTGAAAATAGACGAGGCAAGTCTCACTGGAGAGTCGGAACCAGTGACTAAAATCAATCTAGTATTGCCAGCCGACAATCTTGGAGTTGCGGATCAGAAAAATATGGTATTCAAGGGTACGCACATTTTGAGTGGAAATGGTACTGCAGTTGTTGTGGCAACAGGACTCACAACAGAGATTGGGAAAATTGCGCAGAAAATCTCCTCTATTGATACCGAGATTCCTCTGAAAACCAACATCCGCTATCTCTCTCGGATCATTGTTGTTACGGTAGCCATCATCAGCGTCTCATTAATTATTCTCGGCGTTCTTTCCGGCAAATCTCTTAAAGAAATGTTCACCACCGCAGTGGCGCTTTCGGTCTCAATAATTCCAGAGGGGCTTCCGATTGTAATGACTTTAGTTTTGGCAACTGGCGTTTTCCGAATGTCGAAACGTAATGTGTTAGTGAAGCGATTACAAGCTGTGGAAGCCTTGGGACAAACAAAAGTTATCGCTGCGGACAAAACTGGAACGCTCACTAGAAACGAGATGGTTATTCAGCACGTGTATGTGGACGGTAGAATTTTTGATATCACCGGTAGTGGATACGAGCCAAAGGGCGAAGTAACTTTTGATGGCAAAAATATTGATCCATTAAACCACTCGGAGCTTCTTTTCAGCGGAAAAATCGCGGCATTTTGTGCAAATGCCCGACTGTCTTTTTCAGAAGAGACAAGTGCTTGGAAAATAGCCGGGGACCCCACCGAGGCGGCAATGTTGGTGCTCTCTGAAAAGATTGGATTCCGCCACGACGCGTTGGAACAGGAAACACCGAAAATTTTTGAATTACCATTTGACTATCAAAAAAAGTATCATGCCACCATTCGAGCAGTGGACGGCAAAAATTTTCTTACTATCGTCGGCGCGCCGGAGGAAGTGCTTGAGCTTTGTAAAAATATCTGGCACAAAAACGGAACAGAAACTCTGAGCGAAGAAAAGAAAAAGGAACTCGAAGCAGTATTTCATAAAATTGCGCAAAACGGTTTTCGGGTAGTTGCCTATGCCATCAATCCAGATACTGGGCGAAGCGTTGATGGAAACCTGCCTGCCGGCAAGGCAGGCGCAATACCATCGCTCACTTTTGTTGGTTTTTTTGGTATGAATGACGCACTTCGTTCCGAAGTGAAAGAAGCAATGCAAAGGGTGCGAGCGGCAGATATGCGCGTGGTAATGATTACTGGCGATCACCGTCTCACAGCACAAGCAATTGCGAAAGAGGCAGATATTTGGCGCGAGGGGGATAATGTTCTTACTGGGGAAGAAATCGATAAAATGTCCGAGGAGGAACTGGCGGAGAAACTTGCTAGCACTACCGTCTTTGCACGAGTTACGCCGGAGCACAAGCTTCGCATTATTCAAGCCTATCGCAAACGAGGCGAAATCGTAGCAATGACTGGAGACGGCGTTAATGACGCGCCATCGCTTGTTGCCGCCGACCTCGGCGTGGCAATGGGAAAAATCGGAACAGAGGTGGCAAAAGAAGCGTCGGACATTGTGCTTTTAGACGACAACTTTGCAAGTATAGTTTCGGCAGCTGAAGAAGGCAGAAGTATTTACAAGACAATCAAAAAAGTCATTCTTTATCTTTTTTCTACGAGCACGGGCGAAGTATTAGTCATTGCTGGCGCACTTGTCTTGGGATACCCATTGCCCCTTCTCGCCGCTCAAATCATCTGGCTTAATTTTGTTACTGACGGCTTCCTTGATGTTGCTCTTGCCATGGAGCCAAACGAAAAAGGACTAATGCAAGGAAAATTTGAACGACCGAAAAAATGGATTGTGGATGGTTTTATGATTAAACGGATGCTCTTGATGGCTCCAATAATGGGACTCGGGACACTCTATCTTTTCGGCCAGTATTTCGAAGCAGACCTTACGAAAGGATGGACCATTGCTCTTACGACTATGGCCATTTTCCAATGGTTTAATGCTTGGAATTGTCGCTCTGAAAGCAAATCTATTTTTCAAATGAACCCTTTTTCTAATAAATTTCTGGTTGGCGCGACAATGGTCGTTATTTCTCTTCAAATATTTGCAGTCTATAACCCATTTATGCAGAAAATCCTGCACACCACACCACTCTCGCTTTCGGAATGGCTTATTATTATCCCGGTCGCTTCTTCAATTATCTTAGTTGAAGAAATACGCAAATTTATTTACCGAAGAAAGTTAATTTAAAAATATATGAACTTGCTTAAAATTGTTAAAGAATATATCCATGCCAATCCGAATTCAAAAAAGATTAGCCGAGTGTTTTGGCAAATCCTTTCCCTAAAAAATAGTTTTGCCAAAACTTCGTCCGCATTTCGTCCCGCCACACTGCCCGAATACTTGGAGGGCAGAACCCCAAAAAGAAAAATGTCCTTTCCATTTTTAGAAAAAATCACCCCCGCGAAAAACAGAAAAGCAAGGAACATTTTTTTTGGGGTTGCCGAGTGAAGCGAGGCGGTGGCGGGGCTTTCTCGGAGCGTATGGGGCAGTTTCAAGCCACCACGCACGCAGAGCGTGCGACATCATTTGTTTTGGAAATAGGTGCGAGTTTGGTACAATACAGACACAAAGTAATTACACCACCGCTTCTGGAACACTATCAAGTATTGAAGCTTCAATAATAGCTCCCCTTCTGCCTTTTTTAATGTCAAAAACTAACTCGCCCGCCTCGCCGGCAGGCAGGTTATTTTTAACTGAAACAGAAACAATACCACCCTTCATGATACCTTTTGAAATAATGAGAGAGGCAATAGGATTTAGTATTTTGTTTTGAATAACGCGCTTCAAAGGCCGGGCACCATATTGAGGATTAAAACCTTCTTTGGCTAAATATTCATAAGCCTCGTCTGTAAGCTCCAAAGAAATTTCTTTAACAACGAGTCGTTCGCGAACCAAATCAATTTGAATTTTGACTATGTCTCTTATTGCCGACATTGGCAAAACATCAAAAATAACGACATCATCCACCCGGTTCAAAAATTCTGGACGGAAAAAATCTTTCATGGCTTCCATTACTTTTTCTTTAACATCGGCATATTCCCCTCCTTCTTTTTCTCTGTCGCTAAAGCCCATTTTTTCCATTCTATCTATATAGTTGGCGCCTATGTTTGAAGTCATTATTATAATTGTATTTTTGAAATTGACGGTTCGGCCCTTTGAATCAGTTAGCCGTCCATTATCCAAAACTTGCAAAAGAACATTAAAAACTTCTGGATGAGCTTTTTCAATTTCATCAAATAAGACAATAGAATATGGGCGGTGACGAACCATTTCAGTCAATCCCCCACCTTCATCATAACCAACATAGCCCGGCGGAGAACCGATCAATTTAGAAACAGAATGCCTTTCCATAAACTCGGACATATCCACTCTAATCAGAGCCTTGTCATCATTGAACATAAATTCAGCCAAAGCCTTAGTCAGTTCAGTTTTACCCACTCCCGTCGGTCCCAAAAATATGAAAGAACCGATTGGTTTATTGGGGTCGGCAATGCCGGCCCGAGATCGTTTGATAGTATCGGCAATTTTTTTAACCGCTTCACCCTGACCAACAATTCGTTTTTTCAAATCATCTTCCATTCGGGTCAGTTTTTGGGCTTCCTCTTCTAACATTCGTGAGACCGGTATGTTGGTCCACTTGGCCACAATGTTGGCTATATCATTTTCTGTAATTTCTTCCTTCAAAATTCTGCGAGAACTTTGCAATTTTTTTAATTTTTTAATATTAAGATCCAAATCTTTTTCCAGAGCAGGAATTTTGCCATATCGTACTTCGGCCGCTCGTCCCAAATCAGCCTGCGCCTCCGCTGCCTCTGCTTCCAATCTGGCACTTTCTAATTCTTTTTTAATTCTTTTTATTTCCCCCACCACCTCTTTTTCATTTCTCCATTTTAAATCAATCTCGGCAGTTTTCTCTTTAAGATCGGCAATTTCTTTTTCAATATTTTCTAAACGAATTTTAACTTTGTCGTTTTTGTTTTCTACCTCTTTTTTCAAAGCTTCTTTTTCAATTTCTAATTTCATTATTTTTGAATTAGTTTCCTGCAGAACAACGGGCATATTTTCAAGTGAAATTTTTAAATGCGAAGCCGCTTCGTCAATCAAATCTACTGCCTTGTCGGGCAAAAATCTGTCGGCAATATAACGAGCCGAAAGATTAACGGCTGCCTTTATGGCGTCATCTGTAATATGCACCCCGTGATAAAGCTCATATTTTTCTTTAAGCCCGCGCAAAATGGTGATGGCATCTTCAAGCGACGGCTCGCTCACAAAAACAGGTTGAAAACGGCGAGTCAAGGCCGGATCTCTCTCTATATATTTTTGGTATTCTTTTATGGTGGTAGCGCCAATGGCTCGCAATTCGCCTCTGGCCAGCGACGGCTTTAACATATTGGAAGCATCAAGAGAACCTTCGGCCGAACCCGCGCCAACCAAAGTGTGAATTTCATCAATAAAAAGAATTATTTTGCCTTCGGATCTTTCAATTTCTTTAATTATATTTTTAAGTCTGTCTTCAAATTCACCACGATATTTAGTGCCAGCTACCAATAAACCTAAATCAAGAGAAACAATTTCTTTGTCTTTCAAAGATTCGGGGGCGTTGCCTGAAATCATTCTGGTCGCCAAACCTTCGGCAATAGCTGTCTTCCCTACTCCCGCTTCGCCGATAAGAATAGGATTATTTTTGGTGCGACGAGAAAGAATTTGAATGATGCGGGAAATTTCCTCGTCCCGACCAATGACTGGATCCAACTTATTTTCCCGCGCCAACTTAGTCAGAGAACGAGTATACTTAATAAGAGTTTTATTTTTTTGAGAACCGCCATCGGCAGTCATCCGGCCTTGTTTTATTTCTTGAATTAAAAATAAAACCTTTTCTTTTTCAATTTTGAATCGCGCTAAAATATCTTTGGCCTGACTGGGCGCTTCCAAACAAGAAAGAAAAAGATGCTCAGTAGAAACAAATTCATCGTTCATAGATTGAGCCACCTTTGAAGAATTTTCTATAATATGGGCCAAATCCGGAGTAATAAAAATTTGATAAGATGCCGCCGCAACACCACCAGAAACCGTTCCTTCCATGGCCTCAAAAAGAGAATCGGTCAGCAAAATAACATCCACTTCCATTTTATCCAAAATGGAAACCACCATGCTTTCTTCTTGTAAAATTAAAGACGCCAAAAGATGAACCGGCCCAACATGATTTTGACCTCGTTCAATAACCAGCTCGTGGGCTTTTCTTATGGCATCTTTGGCTTTGGTTGTAAATTGATTAAATGGTGTCATCCCGTAGTAGATTTTGACTATGTTATTTCATAACAGATTCCGTAGGAATATAGTCAAAATTCACTACGGGATCATATGGCGCTATTATAACACCCCGTAGTAGATTTTGGCAAATAATTTTTTTAAAATTATGCGCCTTGCGCATTGCCAAAATTCACTACGGGATAGCAAAAATTGGGATAAAATCAAAACTCCCTTCCCAGAGGGTGACCCTTGAAGAATTTTGCCCCAAAGGGTCACCCTCAAATTTTGATTTTATTTTTTATAAAAAGAAAGACCGCGTCCTCGGAGGGCGCGGTCTGGGGTGGGGATTTGTCAGAGCGTTCTAGTATTTTCGCTCTCGAGCCTATGGTGGCGTCCCCGGTTTTGGAAATAATGAGAGTTCGGACTCTCCTTGAGGCACATGGCTACTAGAGGAGCCACACACCCACAGGATTTTCACCTGTTATGGATTAAGTAAAAGAGCAATGGAAAGGAAAAAATGTTGATCTCGCGTTTGCACCTGCCGATGGGAGCTCCACATCCGTAGCCTTACGCGTTTCACCAGTTTGACCTTTCCATTGTAAGTATAGCAAACCTACAAAATTTGTCAACACAAAAACACATTTTGTAAAGACAAATTTCAAAATACGGCTCTGTTGAGCCATTTTAAGACAACCAATTATTTTTTGCCGGTCACACTTCCATAAATAACAATGGTTAGTGCCAAAAGTGCAATCAGAACAGCTAGAATTGATATATTCATGTCTTTTTAACTCCATTTTTAAGAGTTGGATAAACTATTATTGCTAATATCAACAAAAGTATTGCGAAGGCTAAATAAAAATTTCCCATTTTTTTTAATTAATTTGTTTCTTGTTAATAAATAAACCAAAAATCCAACAAGCTAATGACATTATAATTCCAAAAATAAGAAAGCTTGGATTTAGATTCTTTACGAAATACTCCAAAACCATAGAACCAACCGAAATTTGACTCATTGCAACCAAAACATCTGATATAAATTTTAATTGAGAATTTGAAAGGGTAAACATTGCTAATATTATATTATAAATAAAACTATTTACCCAATTCTTCCAGAGCTTTGGGGGCGGCGGATTTTATTATGTTTATGGGAACAAAAGAATATTCAGTATCGATTTCGGCAAG
>ERZ1292632.2582-Hain-H43-01um-R2-2582-length-14893-cov-4_pt1 | contig 14893 bp, 26 predicted proteins | sample MGYA00564407_ERZ1292632 | MGnify/ENA primary metagenome ERZ1292632 (study PRJEB36523, sample SAMEA6512637) | groundwater metagenome | collected 2019-01-08 | study: AquaDiva: Metagenomics assemblies of 32 groundwater samples | reverse complement strand
CTCGACTTCGACCCAGGGAGCCCCGCGGCCCACATGCTCGGCCTTTACGACATCGCCCACGCCCTCAGCCAGACGTGCCGGTTCGCAGGGCACACGCAGGAGTTCTACTCGGTGGCCCAGCACTCGGGCCTGGTGGCCGCCTGCCTGCCTGCGGGCCTGAAGAAGTGGGGGATGCTCCACGACGCGGCCGAGGCCTACCTGGGGGACGTGCCCAGCCCGGCGAAGTGCCTGCTCCCGGACTACAGGGAGATGGAGGCCCGCATCCTCCGCGTCGTGGCAGCAGTCTGGGGTCTGCCGTGGCCCATGCCCGCGGTGATCCACGAGGCCGACCAGCGGGTCTACCAGCTGGAGCTGAGGTTCGTCCTCCGGCCTACCGAGGCAGACCTCCGCGCGCAGCCCGGGTATATCAACCCGCTCCGACCCCCGGACGCCCACCGCCAGTTCCTCCGCCGGTGGGAGTCGGCTGTGTTCGACGACGACGGGGCCGACTACTGTAACTGCTGGGCGGACGACAGCCCGGACCCGCGCTGCCAGACGTGCGGCGGAGCAGGGTTCCTGCCGGTGGAGGGCGGGGCATGAACACGGTCGGGTCCACGAAGCTCGCCGCCGAGCGGGTCGAGGTCTGCGGGCTGGAGTTCTGGTTCGACGGGAACGGCAAGGTGACGGCGGGCAACGGGACGTTCGCCGATCCCCGGCCCAACGCCTTCTCGGTCCTCCAGGTCAGGGACTGTCCCGGCGCTACGCCCACGTGCAGTGCCTGCTGCTACGTCCACCGCCTGGAGGTCGAGGCGCCTGACCACCACCGGCTCTACGCGACCAACAGCAGGAACCTGCGGGCGATCCTGGCGGAGGTCGACCAGACGCGGTACGGCCCCCGGCTCCCGCGCCGGCTCGATGAGCTGGCCCGCGGCTTCGCCGCGTGGGTCCGCGAGCACGCCCCGGGGGGCTTCCGGTGGCACGTCTCGGGCGACCTGATCGACCGCGGCCACGCGCTCCTCGTCAGGAAGGTCGCCCACCAGACACCCAGGGTCCAGCACTGGATATACACACGGTCGTTCCGCCTGGTCACGGCACTCTACGGTGTCACGAACCTGGCCATCAACCTATCGGCCGACCGAGACAACTACGCCGAGGCCCGGTCGCTGCATGGAACCCACCACTTCCGGCTGACCTACCTGACGACGGACGGCCGGGTGCCGGCTGACCTCCCAGAGGGGTCCGTCATCTTCCCGGCCCACGAGCTCCGGACCGACGACCCGAGGACGTCTCCGTTCTGGAGCTCGCTGTCAGGGGCCCAGCGGCGCATGGTATGCCCGCCTGACCTGTGGGGGCAGTCGGAGAAGCTCCGGTGCGGGCCCTGCCGGCGGTGCCTGGACAGGTCGAGGGTGGAGCCGTCGACTGCAAGCTCGCCCGGCTGCTCGGGAGGGAATGATGGGAACTAGGCGGGTCAACTGGAGAGTTGAGTTGGCTATTTCCGCTAGCTTTTATCTTCCAGTCACAGAGCGGGACTGCAAGGACGTGGTGACTCAAATCGAGCGCCATGTGGATGGCGTGGAGGCTTGTCACATTGTATTTGATACTGTCTGCGAGTTTTGCTTGTCAGACTGGAAGGGAGCCATTGACAAGTATGGATACCCGTGGTGCTGCGCTAAAGCGCAGAAGGAAACGGACGGTAAGGGCATCCTCCCATTCGAGGAACTCCTAGTCCGTCCCGCGCCGGAGACACCAGTTCAGCGCCAGGAGACCCGCGCATGACCCCCTGTGACCATGACCCGCGCTTCCGCCTCGCGGAGCGGATACTAGCGACGGAGGAATGACGATGCAAAAACCAAAATATGAAATAGGACAAGAGGTTTGGTGGGCAACGTGCGAAACGGAAGAAACGTCGCTGGAATGCCCCCATTGTGGTGGCACTGGCCGTCTCCGTGTAATCTTTCATGACGAGACCACAGTTTCGATCGAATGCGAAAACTGTGCTGTAGGATATGACCCGCCAACTGGGCGGGTGAAGTGCTCCGTCCGAAAACCAACGGCCCGGATGGTAATAATCAGTGGAGTGGAGGTCAGGACAGACGGAGAATATTTTGAATACCGCACTACATTATCATATATAGTGCCGGAAGAACATCTCTTTGAGGCGGAAGCCGACGCCCTCGAAAAGGCCACGCAAATCTCGGTTGAGCGCGACAGGGAAGAACGGGAACGGGTATTAAGAAAAGAAAAGGATGCCCGCTCATGGGCTTGGAATGCCAGCTATCATAGGAACGAAATAAAACGCGCCGAGAAAAACATTGAATACCACAAGGCCAAATTGGCCGTCGCTAACCTAGCGGGCCGAGCCGCCGCCCGACGATGAAGACCCGGACCCAGACGAGGAGTACGAGCGCCAGCGGGGCCGGGAGGAGTGGGAGCACGGGGCCGCGTGCCGGTGCGCGAATTGCCGGTGGGGGAACGGGAAGGGAGGGAGCGTAAATGATCTCCGAGGAGCGGCTGCGGGCGGCGCTGGAACGCTGGGAACCCTTCAGGGCCAATGTTGAATCGGCAAGGGACGCCGCCGACTTCGCCCGCGAGCTGCTAGACCTAAAGACCCAGCCGCCTCGCGCGGCCCCCGAGCGGAGGGTGGGATGGTGAAGCTGATCTTCTGCCCGCGGTGCCACGACGTGGTGAAGCTGCGGAAGACACCCGCCGTCTCCACGTGCGAGTGCGGCCGGTCGTCGGGGTTCTACCACGGGGACGGACTGCGCGCCACCATCCTGGGTGACGCGGTCCCCCTGGGGTTCGGCAACCAGAGCTTCTCGCGCGCACTAGCCAGCCCGGGGGCGGAGTTCACCGCATTCACGATCTTGATGCCCTGCCCTACCATCGAGAAGAAGAGCTGACCACACCGAGGGGGGAGAGAGGAGGCCAGAGATGGACCAGCACCGCGACACGGCCCGGAGGGCTAAGGCGAGGGGACTGACGGTCAGCGCGACCGCGGTCCCCTACCGGGTCTCGTTCTTCTACCAGGGCCAGCGCCTCCTCACGGTCTGCAGCCAGAGGGAGGTCCAGGTGTTCTTCGGGGCATTCGACGCGGGGAAGCGCGCGGCCAGGGAGGACGGGCGCCATGGCGAGTGAGCCGGTCCTCACCGCGAGGGAGGGGGGCTGCCAGGAAGCCTCGATCTCCTCAAGGGACTACTACATCCCCTGCGACGCCCCGGCCGTGCGGGTGATAGAGCAGAGGGACGGGGACGTCCTCCGGATGTGCGCCCACTGCGCGCGCCACAACCTGGAGGACCGCGGCGGCCAGGACCTCGGGATGTATGAGGGGCCGACGGGATGAGCTTAGAGACGAAGGCGCGCGCCACCCTAATTCATCGTCAAAAGATATGGAGGTGGTTACATGGGTAACGGTTCGTGGATCACTCCGCAGCCATTCTTTGACCGCGTGAACGCGGCGTGGGGGCCATTCGGGCTGGACGCGGCGGCGGACAAGCGGAATGCAAAGGTCCCGCATGAGCATTATTGAGGATAGATGGGGGTTCGATTCCCTCCCGCCGTCCGGTTCTTGGAGGAGGAGATAGGCTGGCGGGGCGGCGTGAAAGGACACGCAGCAAGCACGGCAGCACATGGAGAGGGGGACGTGCGGAAGCCCAGCGTTAGCGGAGACGCTTCTTAAGCCGACAGAAATAGGGCGACGGCGAGAACCCTGCCATGCAGCCGGTAGCAAGTCCGGCCCCCGCCAAAGGAGGAAGAAATGAAATTTTAACTCTCGCCGCCGACCTCCGGGCCGCGCTGGAGCGGGAGAAGCGGCTGCGGGAGGCGCTGGAGCAGATAACAGGTTGTCAGTATGACCTGGCAATAGCCCGCGCCGCCATCGAAGGGAGGAAGTGATGAGTGGGTGTAACTTGTGCCACTACGAAGAACTCAAGAAGAGGCTGCGAGCCAACCCCAAGAACAAAGGAAAGAGAATTCGGCTCGTGCCGGATCCATGTGGCACCTTCCACAGCGGCGTCCGTGCCAAAGTTGGTGACAGTGACGCAGGAGCGTGGTACGCGTGGATGCCAGAGAAGTGTGAGTGCTGAAATTTTCTTCGCATCGTGCAACGCGCCGCGCTTGAAAGGGAGGGAGCAATGAGGAGCGACCCCCGCTGCGGCAACTTCGTGCCGCGAGAGGCTCCCCACGACTGCAAGGTCCTCGGGTACGTGGCTCCGGGCAGCGCGGCAGAGACCGAGCGGCTGTGGACCGAGAACCAGGAGTTGACCCGCAAGCTGGCCCGGGCCGAGGCGCATCCGCGAATTTGTACCCGTGGCGACTCAACGCTCTGTGAGGAGTCATTTAATCATCTCGTGGCCCGCCTCGGCGCCCTCGACGAGGCCCAGGCCGACGCGGACGGGCTAGCGAGAGTGTTGAAAATATACGCCTTTCCATTGAAGAATCTGATGATGAACCATTCGGGTGAAATTGTGTGGGAAGATGCTTGGGATGGGGAAGGGCCAGGGTACTATCTCGCCCAGCAAGCCCTCGCCTCCCGCCCCGAGGCCGCGAAGAAGCGGGCGGAGGCGGTGAACCATCTCAAAGCTGAGAATGAACGGCTGACCTCCCTCCTCACTGTAAATGAACGCGCCTACCAAGAAGCCTACATGATCTCCGTCGCGGCCAAGAACGATGCCGAAGCCCTCCGCCAGGATATTGCTGGCCTCCAGGTGAAGATGGTGGCGTTGGAAAGAGCGAGCCGTGCTGCCCTTCTATGGTTAGAAACGTGGTTAGAAAAGTTTTGTGGCCCGGAGGTTCATCCCGGCCTCGCCAACGAAGCTGGATTAATTGCTACTGAGCTTGAAGAATCACTTTCCACCGCGCCGTCCGAGGCCGCGAAGAAGCGGGCGGAGGCGGTGTGGCATGTTCTACAAGCCCGCCAGGGGATAGATTTAGACAACCCAGCGGAAGTCGGTGCTTTGTTGATATGTATTGACGAACTCCGCACCGCCTTCGGGGAGGAGAAGAAGCCATGAACTCAGCCAAGATGAAGGCCCTTGCAGAAAGCATCGTCAAGTCAGCTTTGCGCGGTTCGGAGAACGACCCATCCCCAAATGAATATGCCCTTGCTCTCGCCTACCTTAGAGCGACGTGGCGTGAGATTCGTCTGGTCGAGGCGGGGGATGAACTGAAAAAATACGTCCGTCATTCCGAAGTAAGAGAGGCTCTCTCTGCCTGGGACGCCGCGAAGGAGGGGAAATGAGTAGACTGGAGAAGATGGTGGGGGCTGTTCGGGATAAACGCTCCGGGAACGCCAAGGGCATGCGCTCCAAGAAGCCCGACACGCGGCGGTGCGAAGGCTGGGAGCGTCATGGCGGGATGATGACACTGGGTCCGGTAGTGTGGACCCGATGCACGGCGAAGCCGACCCACGTGGTCGTCTTCCGCCGGAAGGCTGAAGACGACTGCTCCGCGTGTGCCGGGTGCCTCCAGAAGCTCAAGACCCACAACGGGCAGGGCACCTACAGGGTCGCCACGGTGGCGGAGTACGTGAGCACGGCAGGGGAGGCTGGCAGATGTGGGTAGAGCTGCTGGGAGCCGCCGGGTTAGTGTACACCTGCGCCTTTGGCCTGGTGTCGGTCAAGAACATCAGCTCAGCTAGGATCAGCAACCAGGGGATCGTGGTCTTCACCCACGCCGACAGGTCAGTAACCGTGAGGAAGTACTGGGGCCGGATCGTCTGCGACCCCGTGCCAGCCCGGAGGGGGAGATAGAGGTGCAGCGCAGAGCGAAAAAGGCCGGTGTCCTGGATGACGTGCTCAAGGACCTGGGCGGCCGCTTCTCCCGCAGGGCGGCCGAGGCTCTGCGGACCAGGGACGGCGGGGCGGGGCTGGCAGAGCTCGGGGCTGGCAGAGCTCGGGGCGGAGCTCCTGGCAGTCGCTGAGCTGGCCAAGGAACCGAGGCTCGCGTGGCTTCGTGCCCGGGTCGAAGCTCTGGTAGAGGCCGCTGCCGAGGGCCCTGGACCGTTATGATATAATGTATCATTTCTGGTAACGGAGAAAAATCTAGAGACCAGAGGACCTCATGCCCCGCGGCCAGCTTCCTCCTCCCCCGGAAACCTCGGACCCCGCGCAGCCCGTCGGGGGTCCGCCCCTCGATCCCGCTGTGCTCGAGCACTTCCTCCGGGCCCTGGCCGAGTACGGCATCGTGAAGTGGGCTGCCGAGCAGGCCGACGTCTCACGGGTTACTATATACCGATACTATAAGAACGACCCAGAGTTCGCCGCGCGCTTCGACGAGGCCAAGCGCGTCGGGGCCCTAGGGATGGAGGACGAGGCCCGAAGGCGCGCGGCCCAGGGCATCGAGGAGGCCGTCTACTACCAGGGCGAAGAGGTGGGGAAGCACCGCAAGTTCTCCGACCTGCTCCTCATCTTCCTGCTCAAGGGTCTGTTTCCGGAGAAGTACCGCGACCGGACTGAGCTCACCGGCAAGGACGGTCAGCCGCTCCTGCCCGAGCCCCTCGACCTGCGGCAGCTCACCACGGAGGAGCTCCGCCAGTTCCGCGAGCTGGCCGAGAAGGCAGCCCGGCATCCCGACCCAGTGCCCAGGCTCATACCCTCGACGACCAGCCCGGGTGAGCTCGTGGCAGAGAGTTTACAGACCCGCCCCGAAGTGGTATGATCAGGTCCTAGTCCACACCGACTGACGCCGAGAACCAGGGTGAGGCCTCCGCGACGGGTCCTAGGCAAATCCAGACCCCTGGAGAAGGGGCACACAGACAGAGATGCATGAGGGATTAGAGCAGGTCGCCCGAGCCGTCGCGGAGGCCCACCCCCCACCTAGGAGGACCCCATGCTCACTGCGCAGGAACTCCTCACCACAGTCATCCGGCCCACCCTGGACACGATGGCCCGCGCGATCGGCGACCCTGTCATAGCCTGCCCGGCCGCCGAGACCCTCCTCCTCATGGTCGCTGCCCACGAGTCAGGTGGCTTCCGCTTCCGACGCCAACAGGACGCTCCCGGCCGCGAGGACCCTACGGACGACGCCCTAGGCCTGTGGCAGATGGAGCGCGTGGCGTACGACGACCTGATGCTCCGGTACTTCCCGCTCCGGCCCATAGTCCACGTCGCGGTCCAGAGGATCCTGAACCCCAGCTTCGCCACGTTCTACAGGCTTGAGACCGACGACAACTTCGCGTGCGCCATGGCCCGGGCCCACCTCCTGAAAGCTCCCCAGGCTCTCCCGACCTCAGAGGAGCTGGGCCGGATCGCCGACTACGCCAAGCTCCACTGGAACACCCCGGCCGGCAAGGCTACGGCCCATGACTACCTGAGCGCCTACCTGCGCCACTACCATAACCTTACCGACGCTCCCCGCGCATGAGCTGGCCCGTCCGACAGCGCGGCCCCCACGACTGCGGGGTTGCGGCCCTTGCCACCGTCGCCCGGGTCGACTACGAGCGGGCCGAGACCGCCTTCATCGCTGCAGGAGCTAACGCCGCGCGGCGGGGCAGCACTACCAGCGACATCTGGGACGCGGCGTCGTTCCTCGACCTGATGGCTCCTACCGGTCCTAGCGCCCGCCTGCGCCGGCTACCCCGCGGCTCGGACCCTCCCGACGACAGCATAGTCAAGGTCACGCGGCCGGGGAGCGGCAACTGGCACTGGGTGGCCCGGGTCGGAGGTCGGTACTGGGACCCTGCGGTCGGCTGGGTCGTCCGGCCCGAACGGGCCCCCAGCTACCTATGCCTGGCCCTGTCATGCAAAAAACGTAAACCCTAGTAACAGAGATCACATGGGATAACACAAATCGTGTTTCATCCCATCATCAGGGGATGGTCGGTTACTGGCCATCCCAGGTTTACGAATATGCTTACACTTATAGATCACAAAAATTACACAGTAAAAGCTGGAGGAGGACAGGGCATTTTTCTGTGTATACAAGTGGAAGCATATTCGTCAACCTAGGCGGCGTAGGTGGTTGATCCGTAAAGACTTGCGGCATAACACTCATAGTCGATCTGGTGTTACCTTTCGACCCATGTTTGTGTTAAACAAATAATGTAAATCTCTGTGGTATAATAAACGGTGGTTTCTTCCTCAGGGTGGGTAACAACTGATGCCGTATGTCGCAGGTCCTGTCCCGTGGCGGGGGGGTACCCGTACCACCAGGCACGACTGTGAGCTCCGGGCCCTCGGCTACGTCCCCTGGCCCGAGGCCCGTGCTTACCTCGGGGTCAGCGACGGGGCCCTTCGGGCCATCCTGGTCGCGGGCGGGCTCCCTGCTCCAGTCGAGCAGGGACGGGCCGACCGATCGTTCAAGCGCCGGTGTCGCCTCTGGTTTGAGTCAGCCCGGGTCCGGGACCTGTTCCTCGAGACCCGGGTGTGGCTCACGGCGTCCCAGGCGGCACGGCTCGCGGGAGTCACCAGGCAGGCTATGGGCAGGCGCCCGGCCGACTCACGAGCGCCATCGGGCGCCCCCCGGTTCCATGTGTTCGGCTGGGCCGGGCGGGACTTCACGGACCCCGACGAGCTTCGGGCGTGGCTGGTGCAGCACCAGGTCCTGCGGGAGGGATGAGCGTTGGTCCACGGTGTCATCGAGGATCTGGACCGCGAGCTCATCCGACGGGGTGGGCTCGCGGAGTTCGTCCGGCAGGCCTGGCCCGTCCTCGAGCCGGCCACTGAGCTGCGGTGGGGCTGGGCTCTCGACGCCATCTGCCAGCACCTCGAGGCCGTGACCGCAGGCCAGGTCACCCGGCTCCTCATCAACGTCCCGCCCGGCATGATGAAGTCCCTCATGACGGGGGTGTTCTGGCCCGCGTGGGAGTGGGGGCCCATGGACCGACCCGAGCTCCGCGTGGGAGGGGCCGCGTACTCCGAGTCCTACGCCGTCAGGGACTCCAGGAAGATGCGCGACCTGGTCCAGAGCCCGTGGTACCAGGCGCGGTGGGGAGCTGCCGCCGCCGGCCCCGAGTACCGCCGGGTGGTCCTCACGCGCGACGGGGAGCGGGAGTTCGAGAACAGCCGGACGGGCCTGCGGGCGGGCGTGCCGTTCGTCCGCCTCACGGGCGGCAGGTACCACAGGGTCGTCGTCGACGACCCTCACTCGACCGAGGGCGCCGAGAGCGACGCTGACCGCCTGCGCGCCGTGCGGACGTTCCGAGAGTCTGTCCCGACCAGGCTAGTCGACCCGCGGACGTCGGCCATCGTGGTGATCATGCAGCGGCTGCACGTGGGCGACGTGTCCGGAGAGATCCTCGCCCACCCGGAGTGGGGCTACGACCACCTGATGCTCCCGATGCGGTTCGAGCCCGCCCGCCGGTGCCAGACGCGGCTGGGGTTCTCGGACCCCCGCTCAGAGGAGGACGAGCTCCTCTTCTCCGCCAGGTTCCCCGAGGCCGTGGTCGCCAGGGACGAGGAAGTCCTGGGGGTCTACGCGGGGGCGGGCCAGCTCCAGCAGCGCCCCGCTCCCCGTGGTGGTGGCATCGTGAAGGAGGCCTGGCTGGCCCACCGGTTCTCGGAGCGCGGGAGGAACCCCGTGCGGGTCGTCCAGTCGTGGGACTGCGCGTCGAAGCCCGCCGAGCGGAACGACCCCTCGGCCTGCGGGACGTTCGCGGAGTTCCCCGACCGGGTCGAGCTGTGGGACGTCCACGTCGGCCGGCACGAGTTCCCCGACCTGGTTCGCGTCGCGAAGGACGAGGCCGCGGAGCATCGCCCCGCGGTCGTCTTGGTCGAGGACAAGGACTCGGGCCAGCAGATGGTCCAGCAACTGCGGCGCGACACCAAGCTCCCCGTCGTCGCCGTCGACCCAGGGCGGCTCGACAAGGTGACCCGCCTGGCGGCCGAGTCGCCGTTCATGGAGGCCGGGAGGCTGTGGCTCCCTGAGGACGCCCCCTGGGTCGCGGCCTACGTGGCGGAGCTGGTCGTGGTCCCGGCCGGCAGGCACGACGACCAGGCCGACATGACCAGCCAGGCCCTCAGGTGGATCCGGGAGCACCCGGTCCGCGGTCCCGGGGCCGGCGTCGTGAGCGTCGAGCGTCCGAGCTGGGCCTTCGTCTGAGTACCAACTCGTGGCTGTTAGTGGTATAATATCATCCATGAGATCTGACTTTTCTCCCGAGGAGAAGCTCTGGCGGGCTGTCGTGCATCGGGCCGCGCTAGATGTCGTCGGGAGGATGCTCCACCGAGGCTCGGGAGACCCGACAGTCGCGCAGCTCCGATCTCATGCTCTGACTTGGCTTCGGACCCCTGCCTTTGAGACCGTGTGTGGTCTAGCTAGGCTCGATCCTGTCCGGGCTCGCAGACGGATAGAGGAGTTAGTCCTGGGATGAGCAGGAACTCCGTACTTCTAGAAGGAAGGCTCAGTAGCTCCTCTACCGTAGGAGATCCGAGTTGCCAGCAGACTTCCTAGTAGAGCGGGGCAAGACCGGGCTCGCCCAGTTCGGCGGGCGGGTCGCGTCCGAGTGGCTCGCGAAGCTGGATGGTGAGCGCGGCCGGCGGGTCTTCCGCGAGATGGCCGACAACGACCCCACAGTCGGGGCCGTCCTCTTCTGCGTCGAGATGCTGCTGCGCTCGGTCGAGTGGCGGGTCGAGCCCTTCTCTGACGACCCAGGCCACGTCGAGGACGCCCAGTTCCTTGAGTCCTGCCTCCACGACATGAGCCACACCTGGGACGACTTCGTGGGCGAGGTGGTGGCCACGATGCTCCCCTACGGATTCTCGCCGCACGAGATCGTCTACAAGCGCCGGGAGGGTCCGGCCCAGCGAGACCCGTCGCGGCGCTCTAAGCACTCGGACGGGATGGTCGGGTGGCGGAAGCTGGCCGTCCGGTCCCCCTGGACGGTCGACCGGTGGGAGTTCGACACGGACGGCGGTGTCCAGGGGTTCTGGCAGGTGGTCCCGACCGAGGCCACCGCCCCCGTCTACCTACCGGTCAAGAAGCTCCTCCTCTTCCGGACGACGCACCGGCTGGGGAACCCGGAGGGTCGGTCCGCCCTCCGGAACGCCTTCCTCCCGTGGTACCGGAAGAAGCACGTCGAGGAGGCAGAGGCGATCGGCGTCGATCGGGACCTCGCCGGCATGCCCGTCTTCTACCTGCCGCCCGAGCTATTCCTCGCCGACGCGCCACCGGCCCAGCTGGCCCAGCTGGCGGAGTACAAGCGGGTCGTCGCCAACGTCAAGCAGGACGAGCAGGCGGGCCTCCTCCTCCCGGCCGTGTTCGACGAGCGGGGGAACCGGCTGGTCGAGTTCCAGCTCATGGGCACGGGAAGCCGGCGGATCTTCGACACCGCAGGGATCGCCCAGCGCTACGACCGGCAGATCGCCCAGACTGTCCTAGCCGACTTCATCCTCCTGGGGCACGAGCGGGTAGGGTCGTTCGCCCTGTCGTCCGACAAGACTAACATATTCGCGACGGCCGCCGGTGGGTGGCTGAAGTCGATCGCGGCCGTGGTGAACCGCCACGGGGTCTCGCGCCTGTGGGAGCTGAACGGCCTAGACCCCGCCGAGGCCCCAGAGGCCGTGCCGGGTGACCTGGAGAAGCGCGAGCTCGACAAGTTCGCCGCGGTAGTGTCTGCCCTGACTGGCACAGGCTGGCTGACGCCCGGGGCTGAGGCCGACGAGGACCACGTGCGCGAGCTCCTGGGCCTGCCAGCCTTCTCCGGCGAGAGGCCCTCCCCCGCGCCCACTGAAGGTCCAGGCGGCGAGGAGACTTCTGACACTGTTGAGAAGATAGTTAGCTGAGTGGTATCCGCGCTAAAACCCAGTAAGGAGGAGCTATGAAGGTCCTGATGCTCAACCTGGCGATCGCGTTCTTCACCCCGTTCGCCACGGCGCTCTACAAGAAGGCCGCGGCCTACGCCCACGCGGCCTACCCACGGATCGTCAGCAAGCTGCCCAAGAACACGATCCCCCTGTTCAGCGCCGGCGTGGGGGCCGCAGCGGAGATCCTCATGCCCGCGGTCGCCGGGGTCGAGCTGCCCACGGGCGCGGGACTCCTGGCAGGCCTGGCGAGCGGCGGGCTCCGCGACCTGATCATGAAGCGGCCGTGAAGACAGTCCTCGTCGCAGGCACCTGGTCTGACTCCACCCCGGGCGACCGGAAGCTGGTGTGGTGGGAGCCAGGCTCGCCCTTTGCCGCGGAGGCCGCGCGGAACGGGGTGGAGCTGCTCGCCCCGGACGACCCCTTCCGGTGGACGACGGAGCTGGAGGGGATCGTCGGGAAGAACGATGCCTGGCAGGCGGCCGGTAATGCTCTTGCGCGGTACTGCAGGGAGAAGGCCCGGGGCGAGATGGTGAACGGCATCTTCCACAGCCACGCCGGCCAGGTCTTAGCCTACGCCGCTCTCTCCCGGCGGTTTCACCATGTCATCACCGTGGCTACCCCGGGGCGGGCCGACATGGTGGACATCTACAGGAGGGCAGCCCGGAGCATCTCCGCCTGGACCCACATCTACACGGGTAGGGGCGACCGCTGGCAGTGGCTGGGAGCACTCTTCGACGGGTACTTGGGCATCCGTCGCGAGATGCCGGCCCCTGCTCGGAACGTCTTCGGGCCGTGTCGGAACCACATCTCCCTGCTCGACCCTACACTGTGGACCGCCCGGGGGTGGTGGGACCTGGTCAAGGATACTGCCTGATGCCTCGACCCCCTATCCGTCGCCGCCACACCGTCACCGAGCTCCGCGCCATGCGGGAGCTGGACGCCGCGGTGAGGAAGCTGGAGCCCAGGGCCGCGGCGGCGTTCCGGGCGGCGGTGGTGGCGGTCCGGTCCGAGGCGAAGCTCGGGGCGATCTCTGCCGCCCTGGCCGCGGGCGACCTAGCGGGCGCGGCCGACCTCGCGGGCGCGGGTAAGCTGGGTGAGCGCCTTCGGGGCGTAGTTCTGGTACCAGGCGAGGCGTCAGTACAGGACGGCCTGGTGGCGGGCCTCACCGCGGGCGGGGTCGCGGGCCAGCGGGCCCTGCCGCCACAGCTGGCGCTCCGGGCGACCCTCGACCTGACGAACCCCGAGGCGGTGCGCTACCTCCGGGAGCACCTGCCCGAGCTGATCCGGGAGGTGGACGACGAGGCTCGCCGCGCAGTGCAGCAGGCCCTCCTGCGGGGGTTCGACGATGGCAGGGACGCCCGGAAGATCGCCCGCGAGGTCCGCGAGAGCGTCGGGCTGACGGAGGCCCAAAGCCGAGCGGTCGGGAACTTCCGGAGGCAGCTGGAGAGCGGGGAGCTGGGAGCGGGGGCCGCGCCGTGGGAGCGGCGGCTGTCAGCGGCAGAGCAGCAGCAGGCCCGGTCGATCTTCCTCAGCGGCGGCGAGTCATCTGCCCGGGTGGACGCCCTGGTCGAGCGGTACTACGAGAGCCTGGTGAACAGGCGGTCGCGGGACATCGCGCGGACCGAGGTGACCCGGGCCTTCGGGGCGGGCCAGGACGAGCTCTGGTCGCAGGCCGCGGAGCAGGGCCTGCTGGACCCCATGAAGACCAGGGAGGTCTGGATCGTGACCCCCGACGACCGGCTCCGGCCGGCCCACGCGGAGGTCCCAGACCTGAACCCGGACGGGGTGCCGCTGGGGGGGATGTTCCTGACTCGCGTCGGCCAGGTCCGCGGGCCGCGGGAGTCAGGCGACCCCGGGTTCGACATAAACTGCAGGTGCACAAAGGCGCTGGTATTCGACTGATAGGGGAGGTGGATGATGCGAGCTCGAGGCGGCTGGGTCGACCAGGTACTGGGCGGAGCGATCCTCTTCATCGTCCTCGGCGCCATAGCCTGGAAAGCTTCAGTGGTCGCGGTAGACCTCGACAGCCGGCTGGCCCGGGCGGAGGAGCAGGCGCCGGCTGAGGTGGCTAGCCTGATGTCCGCCGTGGTCCTGGTGACCGGTCCCGGTGAGGCGGCCGACCACGGGACAGGCTTCGCGGTGACCCCGCACCTTGTCGTGACGGCCGCCCACGTGGCGCGGGCGCTTCCGAAGATCCAGCTGGTGACATTCGCTGGGACCGAGCACCGCGCGACGGTGGTGGCCGAGGCACCCGACGACGACCTGGCCGCGCTGTTCGTCACCCCTACCCTATCCGCGGTCGTGCCGGTCCGGTGTGGCCGTCCTTCGGTGGGCACCCCCGTCCGGGCGCTGGGGCACCCCCTGACCGCGAGGTGGACGGTCCACTCTGGCTACGTCGCCTCGGACCGGCCGTTCGGCATCGGCCCACCGGCAGCCATCCCGGTCGACCTGGGGGTCAGCAGCGGGCAGTCCGGCGCCCCCCTGGTAGACCGGCAGGGCTTCGTAGTCGGGGTCGTGTTCGGCGCCCTGGTGGACCGGGTACCTGGACCCTTCGGGCCTTTCCCGATGAGCACCAACACCGCGGGGGCGGTCCCGGGTGACCGTGTCTGCGCGCTCCTGGAGGGTCTCCGGTGACACACGAGTCGGACCTCCTCCTGGGTCAGATGCGGGGCGAGCTGGCGGGCCTGGCCCGGGAGGTGTGCCTGCTCCGGAAGGACGTCGGCGCGATCACCGATGAGCTGGTGAACCTTCGCCTGGCGATGGCTGAGCAGAGGGGATCGTGGAAGACCCTGATGGTGGTAGGCTCTATGTCCGCCGCGATCGGCGCGGCGGGGGCCTTCCTGGCCGGCTGGGTCGGGGTCTCCCGCGGTGGAGGGGGCTGATCGTGCCTGGATGGGACCATATCCTGTGGACCGCCCTGCTATGTAGGTTCGCCCCACCGATCACTGTCGGTCATGTCTCACTACGACCGCCACGCGATCGAGGGGTCGTCGTTCCGGTGATTCGACGAGCTCCTCGTCCCACCCGGTCAGCCGCGCGGGATCATCCTGACCACGGACAGGGTGCTGGTTACTATGCTCCAGGTAGCCTTCGTGGGGCTCGGGCCTGGGGTGGAGGTTACGCTGTCTTAGGGCTTGGTGCCGGCCGCTGGTATTATCCTACACTCGCGCCAGGGG
>ERZ1292632.1238-Hain-H43-01um-R2-1238-length-25664-cov-9_pt2 | contig 14895 bp, 21 predicted proteins | sample MGYA00564407_ERZ1292632 | MGnify/ENA primary metagenome ERZ1292632 (study PRJEB36523, sample SAMEA6512637) | groundwater metagenome | collected 2019-01-08 | study: AquaDiva: Metagenomics assemblies of 32 groundwater samples | reverse complement strand
GGGGCTTGTCCAACTCGGCGCGGAGAGCGTCAATCAGTTCTCCACCGATGTTGTCCGCCAATTCTCCATCGGCATCCGCCGCCTCGACTGCATGGAGCATGTCCCATGCGGCTTTGTGTAGGCTCATTTCTTCTCTCCTTCACCGAGAGCGGCGTCGAGCTTGGCGGTCAGGCAATCAGGTTTGTGCTTCGGTTCTTCGCTCTGATGCCACGATTCACCACACCGGCGACAACGGACGCTGTAGATTCCCCACGGCTCCAGACCTTCAAGGCGCGCCAATTCGGCAACCCCTCTCAGCCCCGACCCCTCGGTGCCAGCGGGGGGCTCATCGACTGATTCGCGATGCCCACAAGTCTCACATACCCATTGCAATTCCATTTCCCGTTCAGCACCGTGCTTGACGGGACAGATATGCGGGGTGCCAGCGGAAGCGGGTGGGGCTGCTTTTGCTTGACGCATACTGTCAAGCGCATCCTGTTCACGCTCTTTGTGTTCTTCGCAGGTCTGGCGGCCGGGACGTGCGGGATTTTCGCAACAGGCACACGGATTCGCTTCCTCCCGTGCGGAGGCGATGAGGGCGCGGAGTTCCTGTAGCAGGATCGCGGTCGGATAAATCGCGTGCCATTTTTCGTAGAACGCTTCAAGCTTCTGGATCATCGGGTCAGCGGTCATCCTGTTATCTCCTGTAGTGACTTGTACGCGCTGAGCATCCGCACTACGTCTCCACTGGCAATAGATGCGTCGGCCTCTTTCAGAGCGGGGTCGATGCTTATCGCAAGAGCGAGTGCGCCAGAAGGGCCGATTGCGACGTACTCCCTGCGCAACTCCTCGACACGCTTCCGTTCAGCCTGAATGCCTTCTACCAGGTTCATCGTCTCAGCCCTCCAATCGTCGCCTGCACGTCGGCGCGGTGATTGCGCCCCCAGTTCGTCTCCGCGGCGATCAGGCGCCGCAGCTCGTGATTCTCCTTGCGCAGCAACGTCTCCCGATCATGAGCCTCATGCAGGCGCCGGCCGGCTTCGTCGTACTTCCGCAGCAGCTCGGCATTCATCTCGCGCTTGTTGCGCGCTCTCGCCTTCGGCGTGTGCTCCAGGAAGTGGAACAGCAGGGACGGAGCGAAGCTCGCCGCAACGCCCACGATCGCGCATACGACGAGGAAGTCGCGCAGTATGACCTCCGGCGGCAGGTGGTAGATTTTCTGCAGGATGGCGTCGACGAGCATCACTCGTCCGCCATGTTCGCCATGTCGCCGGCCGCGCGCTTCCTGGCCAGGCGCTTTCGCAGCCTTCGCTCGACCATGAGAAAAACGTGAAGCACCAGCAGGAAGGCGCCGACGAAGACCAATACCCCGTAGAACATATTCCCCTCCCGATTTCACTCAATGAGCCATTCGGCTCATGGCGAGAAAAGCGGGCGGTACCGACCCTTGCGGAGACCGCCCTACCTACGAAGTTGTACCTACTTCATCAGCAGGACCTCCGTTCCGTGGATTATCCCGCGCCCATACGGGCCCGGGGTTGTTATGCTATCGCGCACAGTGCAAGAGCCTTCGCCGTCCCACGGGGGACAGCGTTTCCGATCTGCTTCACAGCGTCGCCCTTGTTTCCCGCGAAGCGAAATCCCGCTGGGAAGCCCTGCGCCGCGGCGAGCTCGTGCGGCTGGAGCATGCGGAAGGTGATGTCCAGGGTGACGGGCTCGCCGTTGACAAGGGCGAATCGTTCCCGGCTGGTCACTGAGGCCAGCGGGCTTTCCGCCGTGCGCATGTTCTTCGTCCCGTAATAGGCGACGACAAAGGGCTGCACGAGACCGTGCCCGTTGCGCGAGCGGATGGTGGGGACGGGAGAGTCCACCGACCGCGGGGCCCCCGGTGCATCCTGGTGGAGAATGAAAGGCTGTATGATTGCGCGGTGGTCCCGGGTTAGAACCGTCCCCATTGGCCTGTCGTCGGGTATCGCGGCGCATTCAGGTCCGCCTGCCGACATGATCAACGGCCGAACCACGCCAAACTTCCCGCCGCCGCTGGCCGGGATCGTTGGCACGGGCTCGTCCACGGAGTGCGCGCGCGGCTTTTGGCCGTCACGCTCGCCGTACATCGGTACGAGACAGCCCTGTACGAGCGCGAAGCGATTCTCTGTGACGATGGTCCGCAGGGGATCGTCCAGCGAGTAGACGCGATCCCCGCCGCTCTTGTTGTCGATGGCGGTCAGAAACGGCTCGGCCCACTCGCCCCAGTAGCGGCGGATGCCGGCGGAGATTCTGCGCATGGTAGTCGGCGCCAGCGGTCGCTTGCGGGTGAAGATGGACTCCCCCGGGAGTGACCAGTCGATGATCTCTCGGGCCGGGACCCAGGGCTTCGTACCGAACAGCCCGGGCACACGTGAGTGCGTGGGCTCGGGCCAGATGATCTTTGCCCCGCCGCGCGCCGCTTGGACGAACAGGCGTGAGCGTGTCGTCGGGTCACCGTAGTCGGCGGCGCACAGGATCTGCCACTCTACTTTGTAGCCGAGCGCCTGCAGGGCCAGGACGAACGCGCGAAAGGTGTCGCCCTTGCGGGAGGCCATCGGTTTCCCGTCCATGCTCAGCGGGCCCCACGTGAGGAACTCGGGAACGTTCTCCAGGATCACGCGGCGCACCGGGAGCTCCGAAAGCCACTTGAGGATCAGCCACGCGCTGGCCCGGCTCTGCTCGCTCCGCGGCCTACCGCCCCGGGCGATGCTATGGTGCGTGCACTCCGGGGAAGCCCACAGGAGATCCACGCGCTGCCTGGGCTCGAAAACGTCGTGGGGGTTCAGCGACGCCAGGTCGTGGCAATACGCGCGTGCCTGCGGGAAGTTGAGACGGTGCGTCTCGATGGCCACCTGCCAGTGGTTCACCGCGGCCAGGTCGAGGCGCAGGCCCGCCGCTTCCGCGGCGTCAACGATTCCGCCAGTCTCGCCACCGCCACCGCAGAAGAGGTCGGCCACGCGAGTCATACCTCAACCTCCAGGACGCTCAAGAGCTTCGGCATCTTTCCCGTCGAATAGGCGCGGGCAATCTCGGGAAGGATATTTTCCGCGACGGTCTTGCCGTTCGGAAGCACCATGTAAGGCATGAACACAGTCTCGAACTCTGCGATCCCGCTCTCCACGGTTTCGAGGTTGGCCTTGATGCAGAGCATAAGGGCCCTCCATCTGCGGCGCATTTCTTGGGCCAGCTCCTGCGTAGCTACCGTCCCCCGGCGCGATCTGCCCTTTGGGGTTTTTGAAACGTCGGCAATGGTGGGCATCGGCAGAATGAATCTGATATTCCGCCCGTTCGCGTTGAATGCAACGGCTGCCCTTTTTGGGTCCTCCATGTAGGCAAATTGGCTCGCCCCGTAACGAGTGAGGACCTTGCGTATTTCCGCTATGGAATGATCGGCCGTGACAGCCGTCCGCTCTGCATACCGCCTCACCTCGCGACCTCCTGCTTCGCCAGCTCGCTCATGACGATCTTCTGCGAGATCGCCTCTTGCACGCCGACGTCGTGGCTGACGACCATGATGTTTTTGAGCCCCGCCTCCGTCCTCGCATGCTCGATCATCTCCACGTAGCCGGCGCGGAGCCGCGGGCTCAGGGCACCGTCAGCCTCGTCGAGGAGCATGGGAGAGAACTTCTGCTTCCTGATCTTCACGAAGGCCAGATGAATCGCCAGGTTCACAGGAACCGACTCCCCGCCGGACAGAGTCACGAACTCCTGCTCGCTGCCCCCGTCCTCGTTGTCGATGATCCAGATGGCGAAGTCGGGAACCTCGCGCAGATCCTTTCCGCGGCCGGCCATGCGGTCGAGCCGGTACTCGACGGAGAAGCGGGAGCCGAACACGGATGACAGCAGGCTATTCGATGTTTCCGCGATCTTCGGGCCGATGAGCCTGAGTTCCTCCGCCTGGAGACCATTCGGTCCGCAGATCTCTTGCAGGAAGCGCCATTCGGTCAGCTCAAAACGGCTGGCCGCGATCGTCGTCTTGCGCTCCTCCAGGTCTCGCGCCTGCTCCTCCAGCTCGGTGATGCGAGCGTCCAGCGCCTTCAGCTCGGCCTCGAGGCCTGCGATGGCCTTGGCGGCCTCCTGGTACTGCGCGCGGGCCGCTTCCAGCTTCGCCTGGGCTTCCTCGTGCGCCTTGGCGATGGCAGGATCCAATCCGTCCTGCGCTGACTTGAGGTTGATCTCAAGGATCGATAGCCCGTTCTGCGCCACGCTCAGCTGCTTGCGCGTCTCTTCTGTCCGCGTGGCGGCTTCCTGGGCCGTGGCGAGACTCTTGCGGGCGTGCTCGACGTTCAGGGCGGCGAGGCTCTTGCGGATGAGCTGCAGGGGCTCCTCGTCGACGGGTGGAAGGGTTGGCTCTGGAGGCACGGGTGGAAGGACAATCTCGGCAAGTTCCGTATCCTTCTTTGTGGCTGCCGTTTCACAATCAGCCTGTTTCGTCTCAAAAGAGGCCAGTTTCGTCTCATTCTGGGCCCGTTCTTCGCGCAACTTGGTGAGACTCGCACAATCGTCTGCATGCCCCTTCTGACCACAATCCGGACAGATGGGGTTGATCGGCTTCTGGAGGGTTGCCTTCAGGTTCGCGATCTGAGCCTGAAGAACGTTGCGATCGCCCTCCAGACTCGCCCTCTTCGTTCGGAGCTCCGCCTGCTGGCTCTCGAGCTTTCGGACATCCTGGTGATGAGCTTCGAGGCGAGCGTTGTGCTCACCCTGGAGCCGAGCACGTTCGGCGTTGACGGCAGAGAGTCGTCCGTTCTCCGCATTCTCTTTCTCCTTGAGCTCCGTCCACGAGTCCACGACCTTCTGCGCCCCGGGGGCCTGCTGGACCGCCGCCTGGTAGCCGGCGATCAGCTCCTCGGCGGTGGCTATCGCTTGGCGCTTCTGCGCGGCCTGGTCTTCGAGTCCCACAATCTTCTGCTGCAGGAGCTCCTGGGCTTTCACCTTCTCCGCGAGCTGATCGGCGTCCGATTTCAGAGAAAGCCCGCGAAGCTCCTGAGTGCGAAGGGATCCCTGTCGCTCATCCAGATCGGAAGCGCGGGCAGCACGATCGGCATGAAATCCGGGCAGGGCCCGCAGCTGCTGCTCCCAGACGTTGACCAGGTCCTGCTCGGCGGACACGGCGTTCTCAATTGCATCGCCCTTGCCCTTTGCGTTCTCCGAGTAGCCCTGGTAGTAGCCGATCCCGGACAACTCGCGTACGACAGCTTGTCTTTCACCTTTCGTTGCCTCCGAGAGATCAGGATTGTCTTTGGTGGGTTTCTGCACCACGAGCGTGCAGCGGACGAACAGCTCTGGCGTGCCGAAATAGCGCTTCACCGCCTCGTCGTACTCTGCGAGTCGGCCACGGGTGAGCGGTTCGCCGTTCCGGTACAGGTAATACTCGCATTTGCCATCCTTATTGACGCCATCGATGAGACAGAGCACGCGGAACTCCACGCCACTGTATTCCTCCAGGAATGTGAGCTCCCAGGAACTGTCACGTAGACGGAAGTGGTTGCGCAGCGGCCCGCGGCGCCCCGGCATGTCGGTGAACGGAGCCAGGAACCGGTAGATGGAAGTCTTCCCTGTTCCCGTATCTCCGATCAGGGCGACGACTCCAGGATCCAGTTTCTCGAAGTCGAGCTCGAGGTTGTCGACCGGCAACTCGGGCAGATTCAGGAGCTGGCGTAGCAGTCTCCTTCCCTTGTAAACAGCCTTCGATCCGCGGAGCTTCAGCTTCTTGACGATCACGCTGGTCTGCTGGAGCTCGCCCCTCTCCTCTGCTTCGCGCTCCAGCTGGTCGGCCTTCTGGAGGATCGTTTCCCCTACGGGTTTGCCGTCAGCCTCGGCCTTCAGCTGGATCTTTTCGCGCAGGGTGTGGAGATCCGCGATCTGCGGCAGGCCGGCCTTCACTTCGTAGATCTGCTCCACCGTCACGCGCGAGCCGGGCAGCGCTCCTGCCAACAGGTACGAATTGAGGTAGGATGTGGTATCAATCTCCTTCACCTTCTCCTTCGTGGCCCGGTAGCAGATCCATGCCTGCACGCCGACCATGGCCTCCCCTACCGGCTCGGGCCAGTCCACTGTGAACTTCGCCCGCGGAGGGTGGGGATAGTTGAACCGGGTGACCGCAATCTCCCGGCCGTGAACAACCTCCTGCGCCAGGTGGATATGGCCGAGCGATCCGAACGTGTCGCCTGGCTGGAGATCCACCATGTCGAACCCGACCTGGCCGAGTTCGCCCCATTCCTTCGGGTAACCATTGCCGCCGTACCTGGCCGTGATGTCCGGGGCGATCAGCTGCAGGTCCTCGCGGCCGATCTGGATCTCCCCCGGGCCGACCGTCTGGCCGTTCTGCATCGTGGCCCCACTGAAGGCACCGTGGAACAGGAACACGCAGGGGATGTCGGGGTACTGGGCCCGGAGCGCACCGAAGCCAAGGAGGATGCGGCGCAGGCCTTCTCTCAGGGCTGCCCCGGCGTCTTCTGGCGCCACCTGCGCATCGGCGAGCAGCCACTCCTTGCTCGGTTCAGGGAGTCCCATGATCAACAGCTTCGCCGTGTGACCGTCGCTGACCGGGTTCTCCTTGCTCCAGATCTCGACTTCGACCTTGCCGTCCTCGCAGATCCAGGCAACAGGCGGCGACATCTCGGCAGGATCGAGATAGATGAAGGGGTGCTTCGCCTTCAGCGCCGTCAAGGCCTTGTATGCGCCGGGCGGGTCGTGACTCCCAGTTCCGCTCACGGCCGCGATCGGACAGATGTCCAGGATGCGGCGGATCAGGCGAAGGAATGCGGGGAAGCCGGCGGCCTCGCTGTTCTGGATCCCGCCGTGATAGAGGTCACCCGGGAAGGTGACAAGAGCCGGCCGCTCGCGTTCAACGGTCTCGACGAGCGTGGTGAGGCTGGCGATTCCCTTCGCGTGCCATTCGGGACTCGTGCGCTTGTCGGGGATATGGAGATCAGGCGCGTTGGCGACTTTCATTCCCGGCCCCCTTCCACGAACACCTCAAGCCCGCGGGGGAGGTGAGGCTCCACCTGCGTCACTGAGAGATCGCCGCGGGGTAGCGGCAGCTCGACCAGAAGCTCGGTGATGGTCTTTTCGTTTTCGCTCATGCCGCGCCGCCTTTCTCGCGCTCGCTCTGGAGGAAGGCTTCGAAACGGTCGATCCCGCTGCTGATTTCCGCCAGGCTGAGGTCCTGCTTTGCCAGCAGGCCGTCGAGGAACTTCGTCGCCTTTGGGGAGATCGCGAGCTTCGGGCGGTAGGACTCCAGCGTCTCGCGCCCCTTCTCGATCGGGGTCTTCTCGGGAGCTGCGGCTTGCGCGGGGGAGTCGTCGAAGAGGTCGCCGGCCGGCGGCTGCGGGAGGACCTCGCCGCTTTCCACGTCGACCGTGCGCTGGACGGGCATGCTCGCGATGGCCATCGGGGCTTCTCCCGTGAGGGCAGGACCTCCGGGACCATAGATCGACCTGGTCGCTCCGAAAAGCGCCTGCACGATCGCCGCTCGTCCGTCCGGGGTCTGCCCGATCTCCGCCAGAACCTGCAGGCGAAAGTGGTTGTTCTCGATGACCTGGCTGAAGAGCATCTCGGCGCCCTTCTCGACGTCCGCCTTATTGAAGCCGGTGTTCATCCCCACGAGTTCACGGATGACGGCAAGTTCCGAACCGGTGCGCGCCTTCTGGACCGCGAACTTCTGAAGCTCAAGGAACTTTTTCCGGCACGCTATCTCGCTGGTGAGCTTCGGATTGTCTTCCGTGAGGTCATTCAGGATGGCCTCATTTGTGCGCTGAACGACGTCGTAGCCGTATTCGCACAGCGAAGACCGCCGCGGGGTGCCGTCAGGCTTCAGCCGTTCGCCCTGGGCGGTGCCGATCACGATGTACTTCCCCTCAATCTGGAAGTAGCTGGGCTTGCTGCCGTTCTTGTGCTCGACGACCTTGATCGCTGTGGCGTTTCCTTCCTCGCGCGTCCCTCCTGCGCCTTCAAGGAAGCTGACGCCAGCAGCGTCACCGATGCGATTGGTCGCTCCCTTGCTCGGGTAATAGGACTTATCATTTCCCAGGCGGGTGAAGTCTGAAGCCTGGAACTCGACGATCGTGACGACGGGCTGATACTGCTGGCTGACGTTTTCGAAGTCTTCCTTGCGAGCGAAGATCATCTTCTTGTTTTTGAATGCCGCGAGTGCCTGGATCGCCTTCTGGACTGCAGGCACGTTCTGTGTGGTAGAATCGGACATATTCGCCTCCTGGTTTCGAAAGGAAGCCCAGTGCGCCGGTTGGTCTGACAGCCCCGGCGCCTGGGCGAGGAAGCGAACGTGCTCCGCTGTCGGGGAGCATGCTCGCCTCCAGGTGAAAACCTTTTTGTTCTCTCCTTTCTCAGCCGTCGCCGTCGCCGTCGCCGGAGCCGTAGCCGTCGCCGGAGCCGTAGCCGTAGCCGTAGCCGTAGCCGTAGCCGTCGCCGTCGCCGGAGCCGGAGCCGTCGCCGTCGCCGTCGCCGTAGCCGTAGCCGTCGCCGTCGCCGTCGCCGTAGCCGTAGCCGTAGCCGTCGCCGGAGCCGTAGCCGGAGCCGTCGCCTTTCAGCCCTGCCATACAGCAGCCTCCAGGTTGAGCGCCGCCTCCTTCGTGCAATCGATGATCTCGATGGCCTCCGTGAGTACGAGGTTCACGCGCTCGGCGATTTTGCTTCCCGCCCCGACGCCCCGCAGCGCGATTTCGCTCAGAGTGTTCGCGCCCTTCCAGTACCAGATCCTCCGCGATCCGGTGAGCGACACTTCCTTGCCGTTCTTCGCAGCGAGATAGCCGAAATGCACCCCCGCGCTGTACGTTCGGACAATCACCGGCTTGCCCTTCGCCGTTTTCTTCTCAGCCGCCTTTGCCATAAAGCCTCCTGAAACAATTCTCTCGCCGCCCCGACGGAGCGGCCCTCCCAGTGCTTTCAGCCGGCAACGCCGGCCGCTTTCCTCACCGCATCTTCTATCTTCGCCCGGATAAACACAGTCAGATCGTCCGTCACGGCCACTGCGTCCCGGAGAATCCGCATCACCTGCACGCGGGCCGGCTCCCCCGGATCCATGAAGCGCGGATGGTCAGCCCCTACTTTTGCAGCCGCGCGGGCGGGGTATCGCCGCACGATCGCGCAGTAGCGGGAGTCGCCCACCGTCACGAACACGGAGGTGAACCGCGCCCGCCTCATGCTGCGGCCTCTGACTCCAGGCGCCAGACCTCCTGCACCGCATCTACGGCGAGGCCGATCTGCTCGGAGGTCTCGGCCTGGGAAAACAGCTCGCGAAGGCCGAAGAGCATGAGGTCGAACCAGGAGCGCGCGGAGGGGCTCATGCAGGCCTCTATGCGGAGTGCTCTTCTATGACGTATTCGAGTTTCTTCGGCGTCGTGGCCAGCACCCTCTGGAAGAATGGTGCCAGTCTATTCATGGATACCTTCCCCCTTGCGGCCCAGTCCATCGATTCGAGGAGAAGATTGAGTTCGTCGGCTGATTTGATTTTCGTGACGTACCACTGTCCGCGTTGTGTCGGCAGGACAGTGAAGCCTTCGCGCCTCGCCTTGGAGGCAGCGCGCCTCGCCGTGTCTGAAGTGCATTCGAGATGGATGGCAATCTCCACATTCGTCACGGGACAACCGCGCGCGCGGAGGAGATCGAGGAAGTCATCGAGAGAAATTTTCTTGCCTTTCATTGCGCCCTCCCAGTGATTTTGAGCCTGTCATCGCAGACAGCGCCGATGTCAGAGACGATTCCGTCTATGACTTTCTGAATCTCTTTTCGTGCTGCGCTGGACATCTTGCTCAGATGCAAACGTTCCTTCACCTTCATCCTGATTCGCATCCAGGTCGTCCATTCGGCGAACTCTTCTTCGCCAAGGAGTGTGCGGATGCGTTCGTTCTCGGGGATCCGGTCTTTCTGCAATTCCTTGGCACGGTCGAGTTGAATCTGCTTGAGGACCGCCGTCTTGGTAGGGATATCCTCGTTCTCCCGGGCTTCCTTGATCACGGCGGCGACGGCGGCAGGGTTGCGGTGAATGGCCTGAGATTGTGTAGATCGTCTTGATGTCACTCCGTCAGGAAGTGAAGGCAACTGTTTCGGTGCTTTCTTGTCCCCTACGTTGCTCGTATCGTACCGTCGAGGAGTGGACGAGATCAACTCCCCTATCCTCGCCTCGATGTTCAGGAGCATCTCGCCGGCATCCTGGCCGTCAGCGAGCGTCGCCTTGCGTTGCGCCTCGCTCATGCCGAGTTGGTCCATGAGCTTCACCTTGGCTTGGTAGAACTTCACCGCGGCCGAGCCGATGAACGACAGCGGGACGAGCTTGCCCAGGCTGGCGGGCAATTGGTTACTCTTGACTGCGAGATCAAAAATCTTCACGGACTCCTCCTGGTTCACGGTCACAGCCCCTCCCCTTCCTTGCCCCCTGACCGCTGGTGCAGTACTGCACCGTGGCGATCCAGCGGATTACGGGCTATCAGTTGAAAGCAGGCGTCCCGGACGAAATAGGACATTTTCCGCCATCGCTTCTTTCCATCGACGTAGGCTGATATCTCAGCGTATTCCTCGTCCGTGGCGGTGAAGCGAATCTCCCGGCTCACGATGCGTTCTTCTCCAGCATCCCGTACTTCTCAGCAACCGCCTCGACGATCAGGGTTGTCATGGTTACGCGGGGGATGCGCCTCCCCTTCTCTTTCTCAAGTTCCTTGACGAGAGAAATTGGCATTGCGAGAGAAAGCTTCTTGACTGCTATCGGATGCACTTGACACCTCCCACCTGTTATATTCCAATATCCATACCCTATCGTTTTAGAGAATATCACAAGGGAGGCATTTATGTCAAGAAAAAGTTTGAAAATATCACCGTATCAAAATGGATCATGAGTGTGTCACAATGTTCCACGTGGAACGTTTTGACCCATTGACGAATTGTATACTTTTTGATACACAAAGACCATCACATAGGCCAACTGGCGGGCTGTGAGGAAGGGCGCGTCAACCCCGGCAGGGGAGCTGGCGTGCCCTTCGTGATTTGTGAGGCAAAAGATGGGTCCACCACGGCCACGGCGTCGGCCATTGAATTGCTTGCGAATACCGTTGTCAAGCGGTATAAATGGTGTTATGAGATCAAAAATCGCAAGCGTCGCCGTACTGATTCTGCTCGTCCTGGCAGCGTGCACTCTCAGTGAGAGCAAGCCAAGTCTGGTAGGTACTTGGTCCGGGACCATACCGGTCTTTCTCATTCCCATCACGTTCGTCTTCGGCTCAGACGGAACGGTTAGCCAGTCCTCCGCATTCGGAACCGCCACTGGGACATATACGTTTGACGGGTCCGCCCTACATATGGCGTGGAGCACCGGGGGTACTGGAGATGCAACGGTGACATTCCAGGGCGCGGATCAGGTCACATTGACACCGACGTCCGGCGCACCAATGGTGCTGACGAGGCAATAGCCGCCCTACCACGCCCGCGTGAAATCCCCCAGCAAGCGGGCTCCGGCGCCGAGCAGAGCCCCCGCCGGTACACCGACCGCGGCGCCGGCCCCGCCCCCCGCCGCCCCCCCGGCGATCCCGCCCAGCCCTGCGCCGAAGCCTGTCCAGGCGAGGTACTGGTAGATCCTGCGCTCCCGCTGAAGGTCGGCGATCTGCTGCTCAGCGAGCTGGCGGTAGTCGTCCGCGGATGCCTTCGAGGCGTTCAATTCCGAGAGCGAGAGCTGTAGCGAGCTCGATATCGCCATCAAGCCCGTCGCCAAGGCGGCCTGCAGCGCTTGCGCCTTCGCCAAGGATGCGTCGGACGTCTGCGATGCCTCGTCGGCTCTCTGCAAGCTGTCGGCCAAGCTCTGCATTTCGGTCCGTCGCTGCTGCAGCCTGCTCACCAGCTCCAAGGCCTGCGAGGATAGCGGAGCCGAGGTGGTTGGCGAGTTCGCGGTAGGAGCGCTGTCGCTGCTCTGCGAATGCAGCATCTGCGGCGCGCTGAGGAGCCCAGACAGCAAGATAGCAGACAGCCACAGTAGCCGCGGCGCCCAGGAGGATCCCGATCGCGACGGAGAACAACGTGCGGCGCACACGCTCAGCTCCCCGGCACGCCGAGGGTGGGGTCCTCAGCGGGCTTGCTCTCCGGCGGGAAGAGCTTCTTCGTCGCCACGCGGTAGAGCTGGTAGAACAGCGTGGCCGCTCCGCCATAGGCGAAGGCTTTGCCCAGGAGGTCCAGGAGCACCGCCGTGAACGGGTGCGCGTAGTCCAGCTTGATGAACGCGCACGCGATGCCCATGCCGAGCGTGGCCAGGCGCCAGATGCCGTCGGAGAGCTTGATCCCCTTGAAGCCCTTGAGCACCCAGCGGACGCCGGCGACGAAGAGCACGATGCCGACGACCAGGGCGGCGTCGATCGCCTTGGTGAGAAAGTCCGACAGGAACGACATGAAATCCATATTCCCCTCCCCTATATCGCAGTCCGGAACTCATGGTGTGGCCAGTCCCATTGCCAGGCTTCCCATTTCCCGGCCGCGCAGGCATCGAGACCGCATTCGTCTTCCGCGATGGCGAACATGCGCAGCCACAACTCGCGGGGGGCCGCCCACCACGGACGGCCATCCTTCTCCGGCGCTATGTCGATCGCCAACCCATCAATATGCTTGCTGTACAACGTCTTCGTGTTTTCCTTCGCGGCCTCCGCATCGGAGATCGACCACAGGCCGCACCGGGCGAAATACTCCTTCACCAGCCAGACCGGCGCCCGGCTGCGTGAGTAGTACGCCATCTGCGTCGAAAGTTCCCGGCGGGTTTCGACCACGATGGTGGAGATTCCTTCCTCCGTGCACCGTCGCTGGTAGAGCAGAACGCCGGGCACCATTCGAGGATCGAGCCGATTGATGTCGGTGATTATGCTCATGCCTTCGCCTTCTGCGAGACCACGCCATCGGTCACCACAGCCGTAAGCTCGCTGTAGGCTTCAACAATTTCCTTCGGCGCATCTCCGTTGTGTTCGCGGACATGCTCGCCGAGCAGTGCCCACACCCCGCGCGCCATCGGCGGGACAATCCGCTCCAGCCGGTCAATTCGCTTCGGGGACTTCCACTGTCGAGCCACGAGCGCTGCAAGCGTCAGGAGTATGAGCGCCCCCACCGTGCTGCCGATCCCGATGATGATCCCGTCTGTCACGCTCTCCCCCGTACCGTCATTGTCACGTGTTCGACCTTTGCCTTGAGGGTTGCGTTCTGCTCCCCCTTGCGCCGTTCATCGCTCACAATTACCTCAGAAGCTTACTCTCAGTTGCTTTCGTCATGGTCACTCCTTGCGCTGTTCATCGCTCATCCCTGTTCCTTGCGCGATGGTGCGTTAGTCAAAGTAACGATTCATATAAATGGCCAAAGCGCTGATGTTTGCATAATTCGTGGTTTGCCATCGAAGGTTCAAGGAAGAATCTAAGGGGGCGCTCACCACGAAATCCGCCGGCGCGCCGACTACCTGTGGTCTTCCTCTTCCCATAATACCAACACCATCGGTATCCAGCAAATTAACTAAGCCGGCCGCCGTGATCGTGATTTCCATCCAGCCATCTATCCACGTGCTTCCAGCGGGCACTATCCCAATCAGAGAAGTGACCTGTACCGCATCCGAGCCGGGAACAGCACTAGCAATGGTGGCAAAGTGTTTATGCGGCGTCCCGAGGCTCGGCTCGGAGGAGACGGGGGCGTAATAGTCCGTGGGTGAGAGCAGCTTAATCTTGCCAGCACCCTTAGCCGCGATGACCAGGTCCGTGAGCGCGTCGATACCGCTGGTGGCGTCCACCCACGGTTGGCCATAGGTGGCGAAGTGCGCGCGAGAGGCAGTGATGCGCTCAAGATATACGTCGGCCAGTAGCAACAGATCGTCGAGGAAGAGCTGATAGGCCGTCGCGGGGAAGCTGATCGTCAACGCGCAGGCCGTGGCCACCAGTGTCTGTCCAGCGTAGCTGTAGTTCTGCTCAGAGTCGTCCAGCGTGTAGTAGACGCGGGTGTTCGCCTTGTCGTTGTTCACCGAGACGTGCCGCCAGACGCCGGCGGCAATGGCGACGTCGGTATTATTTGGGGCGGTCATGTCATTGGCGTTATAGAAGGAGAAGCGCAGCCCAGTACTGATGAGGCTCAGCCTGACCCAGGTTTCTTTGATCAGATAGATTGTGACGAAGGGAGTAGTGTTGTGGCCCACTGCGAGATAGCGCCCATCCGGTGACCAAGCAGCACTTACGCCATTCCCAGTTGGCAGCGTAGCAGGATTCGCGATCTTGACGGGAGAGCCGGTGTTCCAGTCGTAGATCGTGATGTAGGGCGATGTGATCTGGTTACTAACTGCGAGGTAGCGCCCATCTGGTGACCATGCAATTCCAGTGCCAGCTTCTGGTGGCAGCGTAGCTGGGTTCGCGATCTTGACGGGAGAGCCGGTGTTCCAGTCATAGATCGTGACAAAGGGTGTACCAGCGCATCCTATTGCCAAGTAGCGCCCATCTAGTGACCAGCCAGCGGCAAAACCAGCATTTCCTGGCAGCGTAGCAGGATCTGCGATCTTAACCGGGCTCCCTGACTGCCAGTCATAGATCGTGACGAAGGGAGTAGTGCCGTGACCCACCGCGAGGTAACGACCATCAGGTGACCATGCAGCGCTGTAACACCCATTTGTTGGCAGCGTCGCAGGGTTCGCGATCTTGACGGGAGAGCCGGTGTTCCAGTCGTAGATCGTGACAAAGGGAGTAGTTAGGTGCCCCACTGCGAGATAGCGACTGTTGGGAGACCAGCCAACTCCCTGACCTGTTCCAGTTGGCAGCGTCGCTGGGTTCGCGATCTTGACGGGAGAGCCGGTGTTCCAGTCGTAGATCGTGACAAAGGGAGTAGTGCCGTGAGCAATCGCAAGGTAGCGCCCATCAGGCGACCAAGATGAAGCAT
>ERZ1292632.2580-Hain-H43-01um-R2-2580-length-14898-cov-5_pt1 | contig 14898 bp, 15 predicted proteins | sample MGYA00564407_ERZ1292632 | MGnify/ENA primary metagenome ERZ1292632 (study PRJEB36523, sample SAMEA6512637) | groundwater metagenome | collected 2019-01-08 | study: AquaDiva: Metagenomics assemblies of 32 groundwater samples | reverse complement strand
CGCGGCATGTACGCGCTTAAAGAATGGGGATACACCCAGGGAGTGGTGCGCGACGTGGTCCGCGAAATTTTGCGCAAACACGGACCCCTTACTAAAGACCAGATCATCGAAAAAGTACTCAAAGAACGCCACGTGAAGCCCGGCACCATTGTCGTTAATCTGCAAAATCAAAAGTATTTTAAGCGGGGCAAGGATGGGAAATTTATTCTCGTAAAATAACAAAAAACCCGCTCTCCGGCGGGATTTTTTGTGATACCATAGTTTTATGGGCAAGTTCTACAGTGATTTTTGGTTTAAAAATGCGACACAGTTCGGCTACCAGGCACCGGTACTTGTCCTCATTATTGCGTATTTTTTTCTTTTATGGATGCCAAGCAACACGGCGGTCGCGGGATTGATTTGGGGGTTCGTATTGGCGCTGCTGCCGTTCGTGCTCCCTGTCCTTCTGGGTGAACTGACTCTCCATGCCTGGGTTGAGTACAAGCGTCAGCAAGATTATTGGACCACCGAGCAGACCGTGCTTGAAGTACGCCTGCCAGAGGAAATTACGCAAAGCCCGTATGCGGCGGAGCTTTTTTTGCGCGTTCTGTATCAAACCGGCGAGGTGGACACTCCCGTGCATGGCCTGCGTGGCAAAACCAAGCCGTGGTTTTCGCTTGAGATTGCGTCGTTTGAAGGAGTGGTGCGTTTTTATGTATGGACCCGCACGCGGTATAAAGAAATAGTCAAGGCGCAACTCTATGCGCATTATCCGACCGTACAAGTTGTTGAAGTGTCCGACTACACACTCTCGTTGCCGTATGACCCCGCGGTACTCAGTTTGTGGGGCACCACGCAGCAACTGCAAAAACCCGATCCCTATCCGATCATGACCTACGTAGCCTGGCAGCTTGATAAAGAAAAAAAGGAAGAGTTTAAGAGCGACCCCTTGCTCTCGCTCATAGAGTTTATGGGCAGCCTCGGGCCTGGAGAATATTTGTGGCACCAGATAATTGTGCGCGGGCATACCGAGTGTCCGTGGGCCGAGGAAAAAACGGGTCATGCGCTGACACTAGATAAATGGGTAGAGCATGAAAAAGAGCAGATTTTGGCAAAGACAGTCGTGGATGAAAAAGACCGCCCCAACTACAGCAAACTCTCCATGGGCGACAAAGATCTCATCGACTCGATGGAGCGCAAGCTCAACAAACAGCTCTTTGATGTGGGCATCCGCACCATCTATCTTGCGCGGCATGAAAACTTGAACACTGCGCGCAACGCCGGTATCCCGACCGCGTTCCGCTCGTTTGAGCACGGGTCAGAGGGCAGGGGACTCAACGGGCTCAAACCCATCTTTTACGTCGGGCCGTTTAACTTTCCTTGGCACGATTTCATGGGTATCCGTCGCGCGCGCCTGCGCCGCCGCATGTATGAAGGGTTTGTCTCGCGGCAATTCTTTTACGAGCCGCATCACGACTACCACATTGCGCTCAACTCCGAAGAAATAGCATCGTTGTGGCACTTCCCGGGCAAGGTAGCGCACACGCCGACTCTTGAACGCATGCCGTCCCGCCGTTCGGAAGCGCCGGCTAACCTCCCCATATAACTCAATGTTGTCGCCTGAATCACAGCATACGTACGCGCTCTATATCCGGAACACGCTCGCCAAGGTGGGGCGCTACCTTACACAATATGAAAAAGTCGTGCCCGACGTGCTTTTTTTTGGAATCTTGTTTTCGCTTATTTATTTTGTTGTGCTCTCTGCGCCGTTGTCTTTTCCGTCAGGTACGTTGGTCAAGGTGCCGCAGGGCAGCACGGTGGCGGCAGTGGCAAACAAGCTCAAGGACCGTCATATAATCCGCTCGGTTTTTTTATTTGAGGCTGCGGCGCGGCTGTCGGGTCAAAAAGTAATTGCGGGAGAATATTATTTCGAAAATCCGCAGAATGTGATCATCGTCGCGTCGCGTCTTGCGCGGGGAGAGTATGACCTCAAGCCCGTGCGCGTGACGATTCCCGAGGGCGCCAACAGCTACGAGATTACCTCACTGCTTGCAAAAGCGCTGCCTGATTTTGATGCCGACATGTTTAGAACGCTCGCCACGCCGAAAGAAGGGTTTTTATTTCCGGACACCTATTTCTTTTATCCCGGAGCGGAGCCCGAATTAGTGCTGCAGACGCTCCAAAACAACTTTACGACCAGCATCGCCCGCATCGCAACGACGACTTTGTTTGCCGATAAGCCGATTACCGAGATCGTCACCATGGCCTCGATTTTAGAAGAGGAGGCCGCGACCACCGAAGACAGGCGCATCATTGCGGGGATTTTGTGGCGCCGCATCGAAATCGGGATGGCGCTGCAAGTCGATGCCGTTTTTCCTTACATTATCGGTAAAAATTCATTTGAGCTCACAAGTTCCGACCTTAAAACAAACTCGCCTTACAATACCTACGCTAACAAGGGTTTGCCGCCGGGGCCAATCAGCAATCCGGGGCTTGATGCCATTGCCGCCGCGATGACGCCGCTTAAAACAACGTATTTGTACTTTTTATCAGACCGGCAAGGTAATTTTCATTATTGCTCGACCTATGTTTGCCATGTCGCCAATAAACAGAAATACTTGGGGACGTAATGGCTGTGGAGGGTAACAAGGTGTTTGTGGGGATTTCGGGGGGAGTAGACTCCGCCGTGGCTGCGGCGCTGCTTCAAGAGCAGGGCTACGATGTTACGGGAGTGTTTATTAAAATCCAAATACCCGGCTATCCATGCCCTGCCGCAGCGGACCGCATCGATGCGATGCGCGTGGCCGCGCACCTTAAAATCCCATTCATGGAAATTGATCTTTCAAACGAGTACGAGCGGGAAGTGTTTAGACCTTCGCTTGATGAATACGCCAAAGGGCATACGCCCAACCCCGACACGCTGTGTAACGAAAAAATTAAATTCGGCGCATTCTACGAGTTTGCGCGATCCCACGGCGCCGATTTTATCGCCACCGGTCATTATGCCCGTCTTGCTTTTGCCGCGAAACCTCCTTCACAAAAGGTCCTCGGGTCGGCTTCGCCTCAACCAGACCATTTTGTTCAGGAGGTTTCGCTTCTGCAGGGTTTGGATATAAACAAAGATCAAAGTTATTTTTTGTGGATGGTGCCTGAAACAGTGTTGCGTTACACGCTGTTTCCCATCGGGCATTTGCAAAAGTCCGCGGTGCGCGCGCTTGCCGAGAAATATAATCTTCCCAATGCCGCCCGCCCCGACAGCCAAGGACTCTGCTTTCTTGGCGACATTTCAATTGAAGAAATGCTCGAGCGCGAAATACCGCATACCCTAGGCGAGGTGCTCTCGGAAGCGGGCGAGGTAATCGGCACGCACGAAGGCGCGGTGCACTACACAATGGGCCAGCGACATGGGTTCACGCTCTCTACGCAAACCGCGCATACCACACCGCATTTTATCGTTGCAAAAGATGTTGCACGAAACACGATAACGGTTTCAACCGGGCGTTTTCCGGTGCATGCGAGCAAAACCATTCTTACACTGCAGCATATCAATTGGATAGGTGCGCTGCCACAAGGGCCGCTCATGGCGCGGTATCGCTATCGCCAAAAATTAATCCCCGCTGAACTGCAACGGTCAGACCCCGGGAAGGGGTTCAAAGGTCAGACCTTTGTAATTTTGCTCGAGCCGCATTACGTGCCGGTCGGACAGTCGCTCGTGCTCTACAGCGGCAATCGGTGTTTGGGAGGCGGAGTTATTTCCGATGCTACACTACAAAAATGATAACTATTGCCAAAGCCGACGGCACGTCAGAGCCGTTTGATCCGCAAAAACTCGTCCGCTCGCTCCGGCGCTCTGGCGCAACCGAAGATCAGGCACGTGAAGTACAGATGTATATTGAAAAAGAACTCCATGAAGGGATCACTACCGCCGAAATCTACAGCAAAGCGTTTACGCATCTGCGTGGCCACCGCCGCGGCATCGCCGCGCGCTATTCGCTTAAGCGCGCGGTGCTCGAGTTAGGGCCGTCAGGTTTTCCGTTCGAATCGTTTATCGGGCACATGTTCGTTGCCGAAGGATATGAAACTAAGATCGACCAGATCATAAAAGGCAGGTGCGTCGAGCACGAAGTCGACGCCGTACTTACCAAGGGCAATGAGGTCACGTATGTCGAAGCAAAATTTCATAACGTCGCAGGATTTAAAACCGATCTTAAGACAGTACTCTATGTCAAGGCGCGGATCGACGATATCCAGGCAACGCAATCATCGCATGCGGTCAAAGGATTGGTCGTTACAAATACCAAATTTACCTCTCACGCGACCCGCTATGCCAACTGCCAAGGACTCGAACTCCTCGGATGGGATTATCCCCACGAAGGCACACTGCATGAGCGGATAGATAAGGCGGGCATATATCCGGTGACCGCGCTTACTACCCTGAACCGGCGCGAGAAAATGGCTCTGCTCGGGCAGCGTTTGGTGCTCTGTAAGGCGCTGCCGCATGAGACCCGCGCCCTTGCCGAAGCGGGCGTTACCGGCAAAAAGGCCGCCGCGGTGCTCGAAGAAGTGGGCGCATTGTGCGTCCCTGAGGCTGGAGTATGATGAATTAGGAAGGGTCTGTCCGCATTAAAGAATTTATTTACAGAACTCATATGCAAGAAAATAATCAAAAAGACGCTCCCGTTTCCGCTCCAAAGACCCCCACCTTGTCCTGGTCGCAGCCGGCTCGTGTCACTATTCCTGCAACAACGCAGAAGCCGCCAGTCATCCCGCCGCCTAAGGCGCCGATAACGAGCGTCATGCCGGCGCATTATGGAAGGGGCGCGCTGGCCGGATCATTTGTCGTTGGCCTCATCGCGGGCGTAGTGTTGGGATGGGTTTGGACAGCGCGCGATCAGAAGCCCGAGGCTAACAGTGCAGGAACTGCTACCAGCACCAGCAAACCCAGTACGAGTAGTACTGATGATTCAACCACAGCCACCGAAAGCGTTACTCAAAGCGGCATTGCCGTTGCCGCACAGCCGGCAGGCCTGGATGTTGAGGTTTCGAATGTCGTTGTCTCAAAACCAACATGGGTAGTCGTGTATGAAAGCCGCGGCGGAGCGCTCGGGAACGCGCTTGGTGCAAAACTTTTCTTCCCCATATCGCAAGGCGGCGGCACTTCAGGATCCATAACGCTTTTGCGCACCACGCTCGCCGGAGGGACCTATTTTATAGGCCAGCACGTTGATAATGGCGACGGCAAGTTTACCAAGCTAAGCGATGAGGCTGTCCTCGGCGCAGAAGGGGAGCAGCTCGTGGTATCCTTTACTGCAAAGTAATATGTTTGGCGTCGAATCAATATTTTTCCTCCGGCTTTTGATCGCAGCGCTCCTCGGCGCGGCGGTCGGGCTTGAACGCTCGATATCGGGCAAACATGCCGGCATGCGCACGTATGCGCTCGTATCGCTCGGCTCGTGCCTGTTCGTGATTGTCGGCATTATGGCAAGTTTGCAGCTATCGTTCTTTTCTGGATTAAATCCGCTTCTAATTGCCGCGAACGTCGTTGTCGGTATCGGCTTTATCGGTGCGGGACTTTCGGTCTTTCGCGCAGGCCAGCCGGAGCTCACCACGGCAACCGGCATCTGGCTGGTGGCTGGTGTCGGGATGGCGTGCGGCTTCGGCCTCTACTCTGTTGCGCTTGCGGCTGCAGTCATCGGCGTCGGAGTATTTTGGCTTTTACTCAAAGTTGAAAATTGGATTCGAAGCCGTTTTAGCGCATATAGAACTGCCGATATACAGACAGAACAGAACTAACAGGGTAAAATGGCTCGGTGAGTCTGTACTACAAACCAAACCGCAAACCGGACTGGAACTACGGCGGCCCCAAATGGCGGCTGTCGCGCTCAAAAATAGCTCTTTTTATGGAGTGTGCGCGCTGTTTTTACGTCGACAACAAACTCGGCGTCGCCCGCCCGCCCGGATTTCCCTTTAACTTAAACTCGGCGGTGGACGCGCTGCTAAAAAAAGAGTTCGATATCCACCGCGCAAACAGCACCAAACATCCTATCCACGAGCAGTACGGCGTCGATGCGGTGCCGTTTGCGCACGAGGAGATGAATACGTGGCGCGAAAACTTTAAAGGCATCGAGGTAAAACACAAACCGACCGGTTTTACCATCGCGGGCGCGGTGGACGACATATGGGTCAACAAAACGGGCGAGCTTATCGTCGTCGACTACAAGTCGACCAGCAAAGACGCAAAAATAGAGTCGCTTGACGAGGCATGGCACGACGGCTACAAACGCCAGATGGAGATATATCAGTGGTTGTTGCGCGAGCGCGGGTTTGCCGTCTCGGATACGGGCTACTGGGTATATGCAAACGCCAGCAAAGACCGAGAGGCCTTTGACGGTAAACTGGAGTTTGAGGTTACGCTGGTGCCGCACATAGGCAGCACCGACTGGGTCGAAGGCACGCTGAAGGCTCTTAAAGCATGCGGCGACAGCGACACTATCCCGGCCGCGGCTCCGGATTGCGACTATTGCCGCTACCGTGACGCGGCGGGCGAAGTTTTGAAGCGCTTTGCTTCTCGAAGCGAGGGTAGGACTTGGGCCAGCGCCCCGGAGCGCTCGAGTGGGAGAAGCAAAGCGCCAAAAAAAGATGAGGAAAAAACAACGACAGAACTTTTCTAGCCGCGTATACGCCGTCGTCAAAAAAATCCCTTCAGGGAAAACCATGTCATATAAACAGGTGGCATCTAAAGCCGGCAAGCCGCGCGCGGCGCGCGCGGTCGGGAACCTCATGGCAAAAAATCACGATCCTCAGGTGCCGTGCCACCGCGTTATCCGCTCAGACGGCGGCATCGGCGGGTATAATCGCGGCGTAGAAGAAAAAGTGCGGATGCTCATGCAAGAAAAGTATGAACGAGAACATAAAAATTGAACCGTCGTGGAAGGAGGCTTTGGAGGACGAGTTTGGCAAAGAGTACTTTGAGACCCTGACCAGCTTTGTAAAAAACGAGTACAAAACCGGAGCAGTGTATCCGACGCCAAAAAATATATTCCGCGCTTTTGATTTAACGCCGTTTAACGAGGTCAAGGTTGTTATCCTTGGCCAGGACCCGTACCACGGCCCGGGGCAAGCAAACGGCTTGTGTTTTGCCGTGGGGGGCGGCGTCCCTTTGCCGCCATCGCTCCAAAATATCTATAAAGAGATACAAAGCGACTTGGGCGTATTACCCCAGCGCACTGGTGACCTCGAGCGGTGGGCCAAGCAGGGGGTGCTCCTTTTAAACGCGACGCTCACCGTGCGCGCCCGTACCGCGGGGTCGCATCAAAACAAAGGATGGGAGCAGTTTACCGATGCGGCAATCAAAGCTCTGTCCGATAACCGCGAGCGGTTGGTATTTATCCTCTGGGGCAACTACGCCAGGGCTAAGGGCGCGCACATAGACCGTAGCAAACACCTGGTCATCGAGTCGGCGCACCCGTCGCCCTTTTCGGCATCAAACGGCTTTTTTGGCAGCAAGCCTTTTAGCAAAACCAACGACTATCTGCGTGCACACAATAAAAAACCGATCGAGTGGCTGTAAAAGAAAACACCCTCCGTCTAAACGGAGGGCGCAAGGCTTCACGAGTGTCGCGGTAAACGCGAGAGACTTTCCCACAGTTCAAAACCAAACCCGCAACCCAAAAAGATAAAGAAGGCACCAATAATGGTAAGTGCCACGACTGCAGCCAACATACCGTAGTGGGTACCGGTTACGACCAGAAAAAATTCTTTTTTGGTCGCATCGTAGACTGTTTTTGTCCAATAACCGAGCGCTGTTGCTTCTGAATAGTTTGGTATCCGCTGCGTAGCGTAGAGATACCGCTCGCTGGTAGCACTTTTGGTGCTAAGTGAGTACGACACACTGAACATCGAATTACGCCACCCCTGTTCTCCATTAATCCAACCGGACCAAAAGGACACAATATACGGTTGGCCTTGGGATTGTCTGATGAATTCTTCCATCGACACTTCGATCCGCGGCAAACCGGGACGGAATTCGATAGCCGGTATCACTTCGGCCTGTGGAGTGATGTATAGACGGAAAGATTGTTCGGCAGGGATTGGCGAGTAGCACCAGCTTGTTCCTACCGCATAACCAGCTCCAAGGTGCAGGATACCCAGGACGAGAAAAAAGATCATGGCAATAGCTGCGCCAAGATGATATTTCCAGATATTGGCAAGTGTTTCAGCCATGACTGGCCCCTTTGTTAGAGTGACGGTGTACTACCACTGTGCAGTAAAGCAGTCAAAATGGTTATTCGTCAAGCGCCCCGCACTCTTGATTGTAGACCAGTCGCATTTGTGTTAGTTTCACTCTCTAATTCGTGCGAATTAACGAATGCCGAAATTGAACGTGCTTTACCAAATTTGGGCGCGGGAGGAGACGGGGCGGTACAGCGTGTCTCCCTTTTTGAGCTTGAACGCGCGGTAGAACGGCTCAAAGTTTGAAAGAGGCCCATTGATGCGAAAGGGGGCATGGGCATGCGGATCGGTCAGTGCCTGCATCTTTACAAACTCCGGGCGTGCCATTTCGCGCTCCATTTGCGCAAAACCCAGGAAAAACCGCTCCTCGGGGGTGAGCCCCGCAATAGTTTTGCGGCCGGTCTTATGCAAGTGTTTTTGGTACGCATCGTACGCGATTGCCAAACCGCCCAGGTCGGCGATATTTTCCCCCAATGTCAGCTGGCCGCTCATAGCGACGCCGGGCTGTACCTCGTAGGCATCGGCCTGCGCTACCAGTTTTTTTGATTTCTTTTCAAAATTACGTTTGTCGCGCGCGCTCCACCAGTTATGCATGTTACCCCGCGCATCAAACTTGGCTCCCTGGTCGTCAAAGCCGTGGGTCATCTCGTGTCCGATGACCGAGCCGATGCCCGCGTAGTTAACGGCGTCGTCCGCCCGCGGGTCAAAAAACGGCCACTGCAGTATCGCCGCAGGGAAAACAATCTCGTTCATATTGGCGCTAAAGTACGCGTTGACCGTTTGCGGCGTCATAAGCCACTCGTCCCTATCCACCGGCTTTTTGAGCTTTTTCATCTGGCGGTAATGCTCGTGCTCGCTCGAGCGCAGCATATTGCCAAAGTAATCGTCCGATTTAACCACAAGCCCGCGGTAACTTTTCCACTTTTTTGGGTACGCTATTTTGCGATGCATGGCGCGCAGCTTGCGTATCGCCTTGCGCTTGGTGGAAGCGCTCATCCAATCCAAATTTTTTATACGGCGCTCGTATACGGCAAACAGGTCGCCGACCAGGATGTCCATCTCGCGTTTTGCCGCCGGAGGGAAGTGCGTTTTGATATATAGCCGGCCCACCACGTCGCCGACCGTGCCGTTTACGGCCGCCAAAGCCCGGCGCCACAAGGGCTTCATCTTTTTGACGCCGGCAAGCACCCGGGCGTAAAAGTCAAAATTTTCTTTGATAAACGGCTCGGAGAGCATGCTCTCCGAGCCGTTAAGCGTGTGCCAGCGCAAATACACCTTCCAATCCTCAAGCGGCGTGTCCTTGAGCATACGGCCTAGCTCTTTAAAAAACTTGGGCTGGCCGACAATAATGGACGGCACTCCTTTTGCGCCGATACCGGCAAAAAACGCGCTCCAGTGCACGGCGGGGACGTGTTTTTGCAGGCGGGCAGGGGACATTTTGTGATAAATCTTTTCCGGGTCGCGGGTATCTTCCTTTGTCATCGATGCTTTTGCAAGCCGCGTCTCCATAGCAAGGACTACCCTTGATACTTTTTCCGCCTCGGCCGTAGATGCTCCCGCAAGCTTGGAAAGCCTTTTAATATGCGCCATGTATGCATCGCGTACACGCTTTTGCTCGGGCTTGTTAATCAGGTAGTAGTCGCGCTCCGGCATCCCCAAGCCGCCCTGCCACAAGTGCAAAATATACTTTGAGCTGTCTTTGGAGTCTTGGTCGACAAACTCGGCCCATGGCGCATTAATGCCTATCACATGCAGATACTCCAGCAGCTTTTGCAGTTCGGCGCGGCTGGTCACGGCGTCTATTTTTTGCAGTATGGGCACAACGGGCTTGATGCCGCGTTTGTTGCGGGTGGCCATATCGAGCGCCGAGCGGTGGATATGCTTAACTAACGGTTCTGTTGCGCCGGCTACCAGTTTTTTAAGCTGGCGCTCGGTGTCGTATCGGAGCATGGTAAAAGAGCCCCACCGGGACTCCTCGGCCGGCATCTTGGCGCGCTTGAGCCATCCGCCGTTTGCGTAGCGGTAAAAATCGTCTTGCGGCCGCACCGACCCGTCGATAGATTTAGTATCAAATCCCCAATAACCCGTGCGCTGTTTTTTCATATTGAGTTTGTCAGTATACCAAATTCATTGTATTTTTATACGCGTGACCATAACCGAAATACGCTCTGCATTTTTGGAGTTTTATAGGGCACGAGGGCATGCAGTGCTCCCGAGCGCGTCGCTCGTGCCCGAGAACGACCCGACTACTTTGTTTACGGGGAGCGGGATGCAACCACTGGTTCCTTATTTGCTCGGCAAGAATCATCCGGCCGGTACGCGCCTGGTAAATGCGCAAAAATGTTTTCGCGCCATGGATATCGAAGAGGTAGGGGACAACCGCCACACCACCTTTTTTGAAATGCTCGGCAACTGGTCGTTTGGCGATTATTTTAAAAAAGAGCAGCTCACGTGGTTTTTTGAATTTTTGACGAAAGAGGTCGGGATCCCCGCTGAAAAATTGTGGGTTACCTGTTTTGAGGGCGATGTTTCGTTGAAGCTTCCCAAAGACGATGAGTCGGCAGAGATTTGGAAAAGCTTAGGCATTCGCGAAGATCGGATCAAATTTTACGGCTCGGAGAAAAACTGGTGGAGTAGAGCAGGAGAGCCGCAAAACATGCCTGCAGGCGAGCCTGGCGGCCCCGACTCGGAAGTGTTCTATGACTTCGGCCCTTCGACAAGCTCAGGGCAAACGCGCCATACCAAAGAGTATGGCGACGTTTGCCACCCCAACTGCGACTGCGGGCGGTTTATGGAGATAGGCAACTCGGTGTTTATGCAGTACCTCAAACAACCCGACGGCTCCTTTGCACTGCTTCCAAAACAAAATGTCGACTTCGGCGGCGGGCTCGAGCGCATCGCGGCCGCGAGTATCCAGAGCCCGGACGTGTTTGCTACTGATGCGTTTTTGCCGCTCATCCAAAAAATCGAAACCGCAAGCGGAAAGAAGTATGCAGACAATCCGCGTGCGTTTCGCATCGTTGCCGACCATGTGCGTGCGGCCGAGCAGCTTATTGCCGACGGTATCCTGCCGGGCAATAGCGAGCGCAGCTACGTGGTGCGCCGACTCATCCGCCGCGCGGTGCGCTATGCAGACCAGCTCGGGATGCCAAACGGGAGCCTTGCCTCTATTACCGGCGTGCCGGAAATCGCAAAAGAGGAAGAGAGTTTCCGCAAAACGCTTTCGCGCGGGATGCGCGAGCTCGAAAGGTTTGTACAAGCGGGTGAACTCACGGCCGAAAGCATGTTCCAGATGGTAACGACCTACGGATTCCCGTTCGAGTTGCTGGTTGAAGAGGCGGGCGCGCGCGGCATCAAACAGGTGGATACCGAAGGGTTTAAAGAACTTCTAAAAAAGCACCAAGACCTTTCGCGCGCGGGTTCGGAGCAAAAGTTCAAAGGCGGGTTGGCTGACCAGAGCGCACAGACGACGCGGCTGCACACAGCGCACCATCTTTTACTCAAAGCATTGCAGATAGTGCTGGGGCCCGGGGTAAAGCAGCGCGGCAGCAATATCACGCAAGAGCGGCTGCGCATCGACTTTTCATATCCTGCAAAAATGACCAAAGAACAAATTGCAGAAGTGGAAAAAATTGTGAACGAAAAAATTAAAGAAGACTTGCCGGTGGTGCGCACCGAAATGAGCCTCGAAGACGCTGAGGCACTTGAGGCAGAGCATGAGTTTGGCGCCAAATATCCAGAGCGCGTCTCGGTATACTCGGTCGGACCTCTCGGGAGCGCGTTTTCAATCGAGTTTTGTGGCGGCCCGCATGTCGAGCGAACCGGTGAGCTAGGCGGAACATTCAGGATCCAAAAAGAGGAAGCGGTTGCCGCCGGCATCCGCCGCATCAAAGCAGTGTTGACAAAGTAGTTAATACCTGCTACGCTTAAAGGAGGTAGTCACGCGCTAAAAACAGCACGCTAACATATGGGAGCTTCCGATGAAGGACATCTTTGCATTGATCGTGTCCGTGGCTGTTGCGTACCTTGCTACGGTTCCTTACCTCGTCTCCTACATACTTTATCATCAAACCGAGGTGACTGAGCATGAAATTGTCATCGGCCGGGTGACAGGATTTGGCACCAGCATCACCTACGCCGTCGATAAGCGAACTGGGGATGAAAAGCTGATTTCAAGACGTTATATTCCATTGTTTATTAGCTCGCAGTATCTGAGCATCGACTACTCCGGCTCGTGTCGATGTGTGGTCAGCGTGTTTCAAAATGATGCTAACGGGACGTACTATGTGTCCCAAGCTGCCTATGTGTTCCACACTGCTGACAAGGCATATGTCATGACTGGCGGTGTGTTCAATAAGAGTGAGTACGTTCCGTACGAACAAGTTCGAGACCGCTTTGACAGGGCGCAGGCGACCTTGGACGAAGTTCGAAGCTCCTACGCCAGCGTGGTAGCTCGATAAGAATCTCGCGCGATTTGAGCGCCCCGGAGAAATTCCGGGACGCTTTTTCTTTTTGCGCTATACTTGTTACATGATCTTCGGGCGGGGGAAGCCAGTCGAAAAAACGGTCTTGCTGGTCGATGTTGAAAGCGGCTCGGTGGGCTCGGGGCTTGCGCACCTTTCATCCGAACATCCGCCAAAACTCTTCGGCGAACATCGCATCTACCTGCGCGTACCGCAAACACGCGACACGAGCGCGCTCGCGCGCGAGGTTGAACACGCGGCAGGGCAGGCGATAGCACACGCAAGCGAGGTCGCAAGCCGCCTAAGGCTGCATCCTCAAACCGCCAATCTCGGCACCTTGCAAAGCGCGTCGCTGTTTCTCTCGCCGCCGTGGGGCGCGCCCGACCTGCGTCTAGGAAAACCCTCATTTCTTGAGTCGCTCACCCGCAAGCTCCGCGGATATATCGGCGCTCATGTGGGCCCGGTATCCACAAACTTTCATACCCATGCGGGGGCGGTGGTCACCGCCCTTGGCGGGATCTCGCCAGAGGCGATGATGCGCGGGCATGTTTTAATTTGTAGTATTCACGGCGAAGTGAGCGAGCTTTTGCTCCTCAAAAACGGCACGGTCATCGGCCACGGCACTATCCCCATGGGGCTCCATGCGCTTTTGCGCACACTCCGCACGCATGGCGGCATTTCCGAACACGAGGCGCGCTCGGTGATGCGTCTTGGAGGACATCCAAACTACGCCGAATCGCTTTCTTCGGTAGAGGCACACTTTCGCGACATGTTTCGCGAGACCGGCGAGCAATTGTTTGGCGGGATGCCGATCGAACACGTATTTGTGTTTGCGCGCGGGCCCGAGGCCGGATGGTTTGCCCGCTCGCTCTCGCACGACTCGCTTTCCGACCTCTTTCCTGAGGGCGGTACCGTGCAAGTACTGCGCTCGCAGCACCTCACGCCTTTTGTTGAGGCGCATGCCGCAAACCCCGACAGCGCGCTCCTGCTCGGTACGTTGTTTATTGAGGGAGCCAACAACTAGAACTTTTACGCCTCGCTTCGCTAGGGTATACTAAATTTTATGCAAGACATGACTCCTCGCGGCGACCGATCAATCCGCAACATTCCAGTTCCTGCCAATCACCGCCGTCATATCTCGCCGCGCGATGAATATGAAGATGAAGATATGCCGCGCCCGCGCAGACGCCGCTTTGGCAGATGGTTTTCGCTGCTTGCTCTTGTGGTCGTGGTCGTTGCGGCCGCCGGGGCATTGCTCCTCTCTACCGTGTTTGCCGGAGCAACCGTTACCGTATTTCCACGCACCGAACCGGTGCAGGCGCCCGCGCGCATGGCCGCGGCGCTCAACGCGCCCCCCGGTACCTTGCCGTATCAAAATATGTCGATAACTCGCTCGGCCACCACGACCGCGCAGGCATCCGGCACGCAGCGTGTAGAGCGTCAGGCCTCCGGCAAGGTGGTCATCTACAATAATTATTCCGCCGAGTCGCAACGCCTCATTGCAAACACCCGCTTTCAAGCGCCGGACGGTAAAATCTATCGCATCAAAACATCGGTAGATGTGCCCGGTCAGAGCACTGCCGAGGCGGTTGTGTATGCCGACTCGCCGGGTGCCGACTACAATCGCACCGAACCGACGAAATTTACTATTCCCGGATTTAAGGGCGATCCGCGCTTTGATAAATTTTATGCGCAGTCACAAGGGCCGCTCGGCGGCGGGTTTGTCGGCAACGAGCCGGCAGTCGCCGAAAAAGATTTACAAGAAGCGCAAAAAGCGATGGAGCAAGCACTTGAAGGAGCACTGCGCGAAGCCGCCGCCACCGGCGTCCCCGAAGGGTATATCCTGGTGCCCGGCACGCTGTCTATTACCTTTAGCGATGTGGTAAAGGGTGTGGCAAACGGCGGCACGGTAGCGGTGTCTCAAGATTCTGTAGCACAAGGGCAATTAATACGGCTTTCGGATCTTGCAGGCTACATCGCTCGGCAGACTGTCCCGGGGTATCAAGGCGAGGCGGTCGCGTTTGCCGACCCGTCGGAAATTTCTGTAGCGCTTGCAACCACGACCAAGGCAAGCGGCACCATTGATCTGGCACTCTCCGGCAACCCGACCCTCGTGTGGCAGTTTGACCAAAATGCCATACAAACGGCTCTTGTCGGCAAACCCAAAGGAGAATTTGAGACAATTATTAAATCGTTTGAGCCTGCAATCGCGCGTGCCGAGGCC
>ERZ1292632.2578-Hain-H43-01um-R2-2578-length-14908-cov-5_pt1 | contig 14908 bp, 14 predicted proteins | sample MGYA00564407_ERZ1292632 | MGnify/ENA primary metagenome ERZ1292632 (study PRJEB36523, sample SAMEA6512637) | groundwater metagenome | collected 2019-01-08 | study: AquaDiva: Metagenomics assemblies of 32 groundwater samples | reverse complement strand
TGGGATTAGCAGTAATATACCACGTCTGCTAATTCCTGTCAAGTACTTCGCCGCGGCGAAGTACGCCGACCCCGTCAACAGCGCTCTTTGAGCCGTATTCGAATAGAATGGAACAGGCGAAAAGCAAGCTTGACTGGGGTCAAAACCTAAGCTAATCGAACGGGAAGATATGGCTGGGTCAAGAGGGTTTTGATGATATACTGAATTTAATGGAGAAAACGAGAAGAAAAGTTAGGCCGATTGCCAGGAAAAGACATAACTACGTTTATCTTTTACTTTCAATTCTTTTGGCCATTTCCACAGCATATTTATTTATAAACTTTTCCCCGGATTACAAATTTACAATATCAAACTTCGGAATTCCGGTCTTACCCCTCTTTTTCGCATCTCTTATTAGCTTTACTTTTACAAGCCTTACCTTCTTCTTTATTCAAAAAACTCAGGGAATAATTATTTCAACTCTAATTCTTTTTTATTTGATTTTAAGATTACTGGGACTTACTCATTGGATATTCGCCATAATGTTCTTATCTCTTTTCATAACAGCCGAACTCTTTGTCCTTAAGAAAAAATAAACATATACACTACCACAGGTATACCAGTATACCTGTAAATTAGGAAAATAGATATTAGCTTCAATTTCTGCTAAAATCCCTTTAGCCGCTATTGAGTTAGCTGTCAGCAGTTAGTAGTCAGTAGCCGGCATGCTTTATGCCTAAATTTTATATTACAGCAGCCATTCCTTATGTAAATGCGCCTCCTCACATCGGACATGCCTTGGAATTCGTCCAGGCAGATGTGGTGGCTAGGTATCATAAGCTGATAGACGATGACGTATGCCAACTCTGCGGAGGAGATGAAAACGCGCTTAAAAATGTTCAGGCTGCAGAAAAAGCCGGAAAAAATATTCAGGAATTTGTCGACGAAAACACCAAGCTTTTTGAAGAGTTAGCCAAACAGTTAAACGTAAGATTTGACATTTTTCAAAAAGGTTCGAGTCAACAACACCATGAATCATCACAAGAGCTGTGGAACCGATGCTTTAAGTCCGGAGATATTTACAAAAAAGAGTATTCAGGGCTTTATTGCGTAGGGTGTGAACTTTTTTACTCGCCTGGTGAGTTGGATGAAAAAGGAGAGTGTCTCGAGCACCCCGGCAAGAAACTCGAAACAGTAACTGAGGAAAATTATTTTTTCAAATTATCAAAATATCAGAAAAATATTATTGATTTAATCCAAACCAACCGGCTTTCAATTGTTCCTGAAAAAAGAAAAAATGAGGTATTAGGATTTCTTAAAAATCCGCTTCAGGATATTTCAATTTCAAGAACTAATGAAAGAGCAAAAAACTGGGGAGTCTCAGTGCCAAATGACGCGACTCAAAGAATGTATGTCTGGTTTGATGCACTTAATATCTATCAGTCCGGCATAGGATTTGGCTCCAACGAGGAAAATTATAAAAAATGGTGGCCGGCAGACGTTCATGTAATTGGAAAAGGAATTATAAGGTTTCATGCAGTTTATTGGCCCGCATTTTTATTGTCTGCCAAACTTAAACCTCCAAAACAACTTTTTGTCCATGAGTATTTCACAGTTAACGGACAGAAAATGTCTAAAACTTTAGGAAATGTAATCGATCCAATCGGTTTGGTAAAAAAATATGGTGCTGATGGAGTCCGTCTATACTTTCTAAAACACTTCTCAGCTTTTAACGACGGAGATTTTTCAGAAGATAAATTTAAAGAAGCTTACAACGCAGATTTAGCAAATGGCTTGGGAAATTTAGTTGCCAGAGTTGCCAGACTTTGCGAGAAAGTAGAGCTTGATCAATTAAATAAGCCAGAGCTAAACGCAAACTATAAAAATATTTTTAAAGAATATAGATTTAATGATTTATTAAATGAAATCTGGGAAAATATTTCAAAGATTGATCAGGAGATAGAAATTGCTCAGCCTTGGAAAATAACAGATAATGAAGAACTCAAAAATTTACTTCAAATTTGGGTTAACCAAATAAATCAAATCGCGTATGAGTTAAAACCATTTCTGCCAGTTACTTCCAAAAAGATTCAGAATTTGTTTGGTCAATCAAAAATTAAATCGACTCTTCCCCTTTTCCCACGAGTCTAGTTGCAATTTAGACTGAACTCATCTACATTCAAATTATGGGCCCGATATTTTTTATAGTAATAAGTTCTCTCGTTGTCTATCTATTCATAATCACCGCAATTAGGATTTTTGGAAAAAGAGAAATTTCCCAGCTAAGTGTAATTGATTTGGTTTTTATTCTTCTTATCAGTAATGCTGTTCAAAACGCAATGGTAGGCGGCAGCGTTACTCTTCTTGCCGGTGGACTAGCAGCGGCAGCGACACTTTTTATTGCCAATTATTTTATGGGTGAGCTATTCTTCAGATCAAAAAGAATAAGTAAATTAGTTCAGGGAGAACCTCTCATGTTAATTTATGAAGGTAAAGTAATTCCGGAACATCTCAATAAAGCAAAAATTTCGGAAGATGAACTTGAAGCAGCAATAAGGGAACATGGAGTTGAACATGTCTCAGAAGTAAATTTAGCAGTTCTTGAGCGGGACGGAAATATAAGCGTTCTGTCTAATAACTTTCATCATAAAACAATTAGAAAAAGAAAAGCTAATAAAGTATTTAGCAGAGAAACAATGTAGAAAACTAGTAGCCTACAACGCCCGATGTGAAACCTAGGTGACCTTGAATAACCAAGCCGATAATTACTCCAACTACAACTGCCACCGCAATATACAAAAGAACTCTATCCTTAGGATGCTTATGAGGAAACAGCTTAAAACTCTGATGGTTTGCACTTCTTTTTGCCATTAACCTATTAAAGACATTAACTGTAAACTTTGTCAAGGAGGAAGTTTAACGCTTCCGACGAAGATCCCGCAAAAAGTGCTCTTTGAGCCGTATTCGAATAGAATGGAACAGGTGAAAAGTAAGCTTTGCTGGGATCAAGTGGAAATTATATAATTAATCCATGATTGATGTTCATGCCCATCTAAATTTCAAAGCGTTTGCAAACGATTACGATGAGGTTATTAAACAAGCCTTCGATAGCGGAATCAGTGCAATAATTAATACCGGGACAAGCATTGAATCAAGTAAGCGGGCTGTTGAGCTTGCTGAAAAATATGAAAATTTATACGCGATCGTTGGAATTCATCCGCATCATGCAGATAAAATGACTCCCGGTTGGGACGATGAAATTAAAGAAATTGCTAAATCTTCAAAAAAAGTGGTAGCAATTGGTGAAATCGGCATGGACTATTATTCATATGCTTCAAATGGGATAGTGGAACCCAAGCTTCAGAAAGAAATGTTTATCAGGCAGCTTGAGATCGCAGCTGAACTTTCCCTTCCCATCCAAATACACAATAGACAGGCAGGTTCGGACATCCTGGAAATCTTAAATCATAAATCATCAATCATAAATCATGGCGGAATGTTTCACTGTATGTCAGGAGATATAGAATTTCTGAAAAAAGTCCTTGATCTTGGTTTTTTTGTAGGGTTTGATGGAAATATTACCTATGAAGGCATAGCAAAAGGAGAAACTACTCTACTTTCCGAACTTGTAAGACAAACTCCAATCGGACGGATTGTTACAGAAACTGATTCTCCGTATCTAACTCCTATCCCTCACCGCGGTAGTCGCAATATCCCTTCCTATGTTATAATTGTGGCAGAATTCATAGCTAAAATTAAGAAGATTTCCAAAGAAGAAGTTGAATCTGCAACAACGAAGAACGCAATAAACTTGTTCAACCTGAACGCTAAACTATGACGACTTTTTTTGACAAACTTTTTACAAGATACCCGATAAAAACGAACAGATTTCTAGCTGCTCTTCCCGGAATTGTCTCCTGGAGCGTAATTTTATTTCCTGTTTGGGGATCTCTAGTAATACCTTACGTCGTAGCTATATTTATAATCTTTTTTGATATTTATTGGGCATATAGGTCTTTTTCTCTTGTTGTAACAGCTTATATTAGTTCAAAGAAGATAAGAGAAGCAGAAAATAAAAATTGGCTTGAGAAAGCACAGGGTCAAAAAGAAATCGAAAAAGTAAATCATATAATCATTATTCCCAACTATAAAGAAACCTCTGAAAAGTTACGGAGAATCGTAGGCACAATTGCCGCTCAAACATATCCCCTAAAAAGAATTCACGTGGTCTTAGCGATGGAGAAAAGGGAAGTTGAGGGAAAGAAAAAGGCTGATGCAATTATAAAAGAGTTTGAGAATACTTTTGGCGGAATCTATACCACATATCATCCGGATATTATAGGTGAGGTTAAGGGAAAATCATCAAACGAATCATATGCCGGAAAAGAGATAGATAAAATTTTAATTGAAACAAATGTAATTGATGTTAACTATGCAACAATAACAACAGCAGACGCAGACACAATGTTTGATAGACAATATTTCTCATATTTGAGTTATGATTTTCTAAAAGAGCCTAAAAGATACAATAGATTTTGGCAGTCAGCAAATGTGGATCATAATAATTTCTGGAGCGTTCCCGCAGCGACAAGAATTTTTTCTTTCTTTTCAAGTCTTTGGCGTACAGGACTTTTAGTTCAGGGGGATAGATTAATCGCAACATCAACTTATTCCTTGTCTTTCTTACTCCTAAAACGTATAGGCTTTTGGGATACAGATGTAATTCCGGAAGATTACAGGGTTTATTTTAAAGCCTATTTCATGATGAAAGGAGATATAGCTGCGAATCCAATTTTTCTAAAAACTTCTATGGATTCTCCTCTTTCTCCAACATATGTAGGAAGTCTTAAAAATAAATATTCCCAGATAAGACGCTGGTCTTACGGAGCAAGTGATGATCCTTTATTTATTAAATGGTATTTAACTATTCCGGGTGTTCCTATTATTAGAAAAAGTAAAATTTTATTTCACGTCTTATTGGATCATTTCCTGTGGCCGGCAAATTGGTTTATTATTACTGTTGCAACAAGTGTTATTCCTTTAATCAATCCCGAATTTAGCAGAACTGCTCTTGGTTACAGTCTTCCGGTTATCGCCCGTGTCGTCTTAGCATCCACCCTGGTGGCTCTCGTTGTTATGGTAGTTATTGATTATAGAAACCGGCCAAAATATTTAAACAATTCCAAATTCAGAGAATTGATGTTCCCTCTTGAATTTATTCTTATGCCGATAGCCGGATTCTTCCTAAACTCCCTGCCCGCAATGATCTCTCATACCCAGCTAATGCTGGGCCGGAAAATGGAATATAAAGTTACCGAAAAATTATGAAACTTATTGCCCATCTTGAGAAGAGTAAGTCAATCTGGTTTTTATTATTTATTTCATTTGCTTTTTTTCTTTTAAGATGGCCCTCGCTCTTTGAACCTTACTGGTATGGAGATGAAGGAATTTATCAAGCAGTAGGGCTTCTTATAAGAAGCGGGGCTCCGCTATATTCAGGTGCTTGGGACAATAAACCGCCTCTTTTATATTTGCTATATGCACTGTTTAACTCCGACCAATTTCTAATTAGATTCGTATCTCTTATTTTTGGGATAGTATCTATTTGGGTTTTTTATCTTCTGGCAAAAAGACTTTTCCATAATTCAAACAAAATAGCTATTGCTACAACTACAATTTATTCTTTTGGATTTGGGACAAGAATGGTTGAGGGAAATATTGCAAATGCGGAAAATTTCATGATTCTCCCGATTTTAGTAAGTGCATATTTTGTTTTCGCAACAGATTATTTTAAAAGAATTTGGCAGTATAAGACATATTTTCTTGCCGGTCTTATTTTAAGTCTCGCATTTTTGACAAAAATTGTTGCCGCATTTGATTTTCTCGCTTTTGGCGTATTCCTTTTTATTGATCCCGGCAAAAGCTTAAAAGAAAATTTCTTTAAAAAGGCTTTCCCGTTTGTAATAGGTTTTACAGCTCCGGTTATTTTAACCATGTCGTATTTCCTGCTGACAAATAATTTTAAGGATTTTCTTGATGCTTTTATTTTTAGTAACGTTGGGTATGTCGGGTATGGAAATAATTTTTTAATTCCCCAAGGCTTACTATACTTTAAAGCTTTTCTTCTCATTTCTTTTTCCGGGATCCTTTATCTCAAACGAAGAGATATTTCAAAAAATGTTTTATTTATAACTTTATGGTTCGCCTTTTCATTATTCAATGCGTTTTTCTCGCAAAGACCTTATACTCATTATCTCTTAGTTCTTCTGCCAAGTTTTTGTCTTATGATAGGGGTTATTTTATCCGAAAAGAGAGAAAGAATTTTTACACTTTTATTTTTAATAGTGGCTTTAATTATAGTATTTAACAAATTCTCATTGCAGGGAAAGTTAATTCCTTACTACATAAACTTACTATCGTTCTGCTCAGGTAAAATTGACGTTACAGAATATCAGAGCTATTTTGATCACAATACCCCGAGAGATTATGAACTCGCAAGATATATTAGAATGAATACGGATAAAGAAGACTCATTTTTTATTTGGGGGAATAATGCACAAGTTTATAAGCTGGCAAACAAAACTCCATTGATGCGTTATACTGTGGCTTATCATATAACCCAATACTCTACCGGGACTTTGGAAATGAAAAACGTGATTGATAATAAAAAACCTAAATTTCTTATAATAATGCCCAACGTTCCCACCTTTCCATTGTCTACTACTGACTATAGAGAAAGAATACGCATCAAAGATGCGATAATTTATGAAAGAGCACTTTAAAATTCTCGAAAAAGATAAGCTGCTTAAAAGACTTTTTATAGTGTCTTTTTTATTAATTTTATTTACAATTATTTATTCACTTATCAATTATTCCAAGCTCCCTCCTCTACTTCCCGTATTTAATCAACTTCCATGGGGGGAAGATAGATTAAGCGTTACTCCCGGAATATTTATTCCATCATTATTAGTTCTGGTTATTTTCGTGATCAATGTTTTCGCATCAGTATTTGTATATTTTCGTTCTCCTCTCTTATCCCGCCTTCTCGCGATTACTTGCTTTATAGCCACACTACTTAATCTTTTATTTATGTTAAGAACGATCTCTCTTATTATTTAATGGAAAATTTTATAAATATTCATATTGTATTTTCTTTTCTTCTGGCATTTATAATAACTGCACTAATTACTCCATTATGTATTCTTCTTTTAAAAAAATATGGAATAGTTGATGATCCCAAGGTTAGAAATCATCCGGCAATTATCCATAAAACGCCTATTCCGCGGGGCGGGGGAATTCCTCTTTTTATTGGAGCGCTCGCAGCAGGAATCATACTTTTGCCAATTAACAAAATAATCGGCGCAATTTATTTGTCATCCTTTATAGCCTTAGTTGTGGGAGTATTGGATGACAAATATGACATATCTCCTTACTTAAGATTTCTCGCAAATATAGTTTGTGCTCTTATAATAGTAGGCGTTGGGGTTAGTGTTCCTTTTATAACAAATCCTCTGGGCGGAATATTATATTTAAATCATTTCCGTATCCCCTTTGAAGCGTTCGGTATACACGGGGCACTTGTTCTGTCCGACGCTGTTGCGGTTATTTGGATTGTTTGGGTTATGAACATGTTAAATTGGAGTAAAGGCGTTGACGGACAAATGCCTGGAATTGTTGCGATTTCTGCTGTAATAATAGGGATACTTAGTCTAAGATTTGGATTCGTAGACGACTTCACGCAGATTAGTACAGTTCTTTCTTTTATAATTTCAGGTTCAGCTGTAGGCTTTTTAATTTATAACTTTTATCCTGCAAAAATTTTTCCGGGATATGGCGCTACTGCGATATATTTACTTTTAGCAGTTGTTGCAATTTTATCGGGCGCAAAACTTGCCACTGCAATCCTTGTTATGGGAGTACCTCTCGTAGACGGCGCTTTTACAATAGTTAGGAGAATTTTAACAGGGCATTCTCCTTTCTGGCATGATAAAAAACATCTTCATCATCTATTGTTATCCCGCGGTTTAAGCCAAAGGCAAATTGCGTTGTTTTACTGGATTCTTTCTGCTATATTTGGTTCACTTTCACTGGTATTGTCGAGCCGCGGCAAAATTTTTGCCATAATAATGTTAGCAATAATTGTTGGAGGAGCAGTACTATTCTTAAATTATTCAATCTGGAGAAAAAATGGGAAAACAACTTTATAACATATTAAGGCTTCTCAGACCCCGTCAATGGGTTAAAAACTTAGCTATATTTGCTGCTCTTGTTTTCTCAGGAGAATTGTTTAATCCTGCTGCTCTTACGCCGGTTGTTATTGGTTTTTTTGTTTTTTGTGGAGTCGCATCCGCAACCTATATTATCAATGACGTTTTCGATATTAAAAGCGATAGACTTCATCCTTTCAAAAGATTCAGACCTCTTGCTCATGGAGACGTAAACGTTAACTTTGCCATATTTCTGGCATTTATGCTAATAATTGTTTCACTCGGCCTATCTACTTTTGTAAATTTTGCTTTCTTGTTATTCATAATTGTTTATTTACTTCTCCAGGTATTCTATTCAAGCTTACTTAAAACAATCACTGTTATAGATATTATTGCAATCGCCGCCGGTTACATTCTAAGAGTTTTAGGAGGAGAAGTTGCAAGCGGTTTTCATATTTCCGTTTGGCTGCTCCTGGCAACAATTTCAATTTCTCTATTTCTGGCTATTGGAAAAAGAAGGTCTGAGCTTACCTTAGTCTCATCAAATAAGGATGCAAACATAGCATCAACCCGGAAAACTTTATCTCATTACTCGGAAAGACTCTTGGATGTTTATGCTTCAATCTTTGCTACTTCCACATTTATTGCCTACTCACTTTTTACTTTTTTGGAAAATCCCGGAGGAATAAACATATCATTCGGCCAGATTTTTATGCCCGATTTTCTGCCTGCATCATTTCAGAGAAAATGGCTGATGGTAACAATTATCCCGGTTGTCTATGGATTGATGCGCTATCTTCAAGATATCTATGAAAAAAATGAGGGTGAAAGTCCAGAAAAAGTTTTATTCTCGGATAAACCTTTGCTCATAACAATTGGTGTTTGGTCCGCTATGGTAATTTTTATTATTTACTTTATTAGTCCGTAATTATTCCTTATTTGCGTAATCTGAGCTTATCCAACCTGTTTTTCCGTCAGTCAGTTTTATTTCATACCAACCATCTTTTTCGGAGATTAATTCAACCGAATCTCCCGGATTTACCAATCCAACCTGATTTCCGGACAAGGAAGGCTCCGATCTTACTCTTAAATATCCCGTAGGCGTTTCCAGTATTTTAATTTTTTGTGATAATACTGAAGATCTGCTTGCCTTTATCTCAGATGTAGCAATATCTATTTTTATTCCTAGACTTATTGTTGCTTCCAGCTGTTTTCCTCCGGTAGTTTTTACTTTTATTGTTTTTTCGCTGTAACCGTCTTTCAAAAGTTTTATTTCATGGTCTGAGGGTGTGATATCTTTAATAAGAAGCGGTGTATTGCCTGCTATATTGCTGTCTAAAATTACCTGAGCTTTATCCGGAAAAGAAATCACAAGAAGTTCAGATTTATTTTTGTTATCAATCGGTGATAACGTGATAGTACTTCCGGATGAAGCTGCAGCCTGCTTTTCAAAAGTTCTATCAACAACTGTTAATACTCCCTGATAAATCCTAATTTTTTGCTCAATTTCTCCTAATCCTGTTTGGACTGGAATAAGTTTTATATTATATTCTCCAGTCTTTAAAAGCTCCGGCAGATCACAAAGGCAAAGCGGAGTATTTCCTATAAACTTATCATTAATAAATACCTGACTGCTTGGAATGGATGTTACCTGAAGCGCACCTTTTCCATTATCTTTGTTGATAACCAAAACTATTACAAGAAAAAGTATTGTAAGAATAAGTAGTGGGGTTAGAAAAAGAATAACCTTTCGCATAGTTAGATTTTAAATATAGCACAGAGTTGTTTAATACATCAATTTTATTATCCATATTGACTATTTCGATTTGGTCTCTATAATAATCCTATTGCCCATTGGTATGGCTTCTTTATTTATTAAGAAACTTGAAAAACTTTGGACAAAAGATAAATTTCTCTGTGTCGGACTGGACCCGGACTATGAAAAACTCCCGAAATCTATAAAAGGAAAACCTCAAGAGCGGATTTTTAAATTTAATAAAGCAATCATTGACTCAACACATAACTACGCAGCTGCTTTCAAACCCAACTCTGCTTTTTATGAAGCACAGGGCCTACAAGGATATAAAGCATTAATTCAAACAATAAAATATATTAAAAAAAACTATCCGCAAATTCTTATAATTTTGGACGCAAAAAGAGCAGATATTGGAAATACAAATAACGGTTACGTAACTTCTGCTTTTGATCAGTTAGGAGTTGATGCAATAACTGTTCATCCATATCTGGGACGCGAGGCAATTCAGCCTTTCTTAGATAGAGCTGACAAAGGAATAATTGTTCTTGTCAGAACATCAAACGCGGGAGCAGGAGAGTTTCAAGATTTAAAAATAGCAAACAAAGAACAACTATATTTAACGGTTGCAAAAAAGATAGCTAAAGAATGGAACAAAAATGGGAATATTGCAATGGTGGTGGGTGCAACATATCCTAACGAACTAAAACAGGTAAGAAAAGTTGTTGGAAATATTCCTTTATTAATTCCGGGATTAGGTAAGCAGGGCGGAGATGTGGATTCCACTGTGAAGGCCGGTATGGACAGCAGAACCTGGGGGATGATTATTAACTCATCGCGTGATATATTATTTGCAAGTAGTGGCAGTGATTTTGCCGAAGCGGCAGGACAAAAGGCCCATGAACTTAGTGAACAGATAAATCTGGCAAGGCATCCGAAAATGGCAAAAAAAGTTAAAAAAATAAAAAATAAAGAACTAACGCCTGCAGCGAAAAAACTGTCAATTCATTTATTTGATATAGGCGCTGTAAAATTTGGAGCATTTAAATTAAAGCTTCACGATACACATCCAAAAGCTCCTCTTTCTCCAATATATATTGATCTTAGAGTTTTAAGAAGAACTCCAAAAGCAAAAAATGCCGCAATAAAAGTTTATCAAGAACTCGTTAAGTCTTTAAAATTTGATTTAATAGCAGATATTCCAACAGCAGCAACTCCATTAGCATCTTCTTTGTCTGATCGGCTTAAAATTGGAATGATTACTCCCAGAGCGGACAAAAAAACTCATGGAAGCGGAGCAAAAGTTGACGGAATGTTAAAAAGTGATAAAGGAAAAATGGCAGTTTTGATTGATGATTTGGTAACCAGAGCTGATTCCAAATTAGAAGCGGCTAAAACCTTAAGAGATGTCGGTGTAAAAGTAAAAGATGTCGTAGTTTTAATTGATAGAGAACAAGGCGGAGCTAGTGAAATGAAGAAGAAAAAACTTAAACTTCATAGTGCGTTCACAATGCAGCAAATGTTAGATTATTTTCTCAAAGTCAAACGTTTGAGCCAGAAAGAATATGACCAAATTCAAACAGGAATTGAAAACCTCAACAACTTCTTAAAATCCTAGTAGTCCATGCCGCCCGGTGGCATTCCCATAGGAGCTGGAGGATTTTTCTCAGGAATATCAGTTACAAGTGCTTCGGTTGTCAAAATCATAGTTGCTACTGAAATTGCATTTTGAACTGCTGCTCTGACAACTTTAAGCGGATCAACTATTCCTGCTTTTAACATATCAACGGGCGTTGCAGTTTCAACCGATTCAATGCTTAAAACATCAAATCCCTGTCCAGATGATGCACCTGCTCGTGCTTTTGCAATTAACTGTCCGGATTCGAAACCCGCATTTTCAATTAACTTTTTAAACGGCGCTTCAAGTGCATTTTTTACTATTTTATATCCGGAAATCTCATCCGCTGAACCTTTTTCCGGAGCTTTCATTCTGGTTGCAATGTCGAGTAGTGCAATTGCTCCGCCCGGAACAATCCCTTCCTCAAGAGCTGCTTTCGTAGCTGCTACGGCATCATTAACTCTTTCTTTTCTGTCTTTTAGCTCTACTTCAGTTGCTGCTCCTACATTTATAACAGCTACTCCGCCTGAAAGCTTTGCAAGTCTTTCAGCTAATTTTTCTTTATCAAATTCTGATGTAGTTGTTTCAATTGCCCGTCTTATTTGTGAAACCCTGGCAACCAGCGACTTTTTATCTCCTTTTCCGCCGATTATTCGAGCTGATTCTTTATCAGCCCAAACTTTATCAGCTCTTCCGCACATTTCAAGAGTTACGTTTTCAAATTTCATTCCTGTATCCTCTGAAATTACAGTTCCTCCTGTAAGAATTGCTATATCTTCAAGCATTTCTTTTCTTCTGTCACCAAATCCCGGAGCTTTAATTGCAATTGTTGAGAAAGTTCCTTTTAATTTATTAACTACCAAAAGTGCCAATGCTTCTCCTTCAATTTCATCTGCAATAATTACCAGGTTTTTTGAAACCTTCACCAAATTTTCCAGGAAAGGTACAAATTCCGCAAGATTTGAGATTTTTTTATCAGTTATTAAAATATATGGATCTTCAATTTCAGCAACCATCTTATCTCCATCTGTTACGAAATATGCTGAAGCATATCCCTTATCAAATTCCATTCCTTCTTTGTACTCAATTTCAGTAATCAAACCGCGTCCCTCCTCAACTGTTACTACTCCATCCTTTCCTGTCTTTTCCAATGCCTCGGCGATTAAACTTCCAAGCTCAGGGTCTCCCGCAGAAATAGTTGCAACATTCGCGATGTCTCCCGGTTTAATAGATTTTGCCATCTTTTTAAGCTCGGTCACTGCAAATTCTCCGGCTTTTTCAAGTCCTCTTCTCATTATCATTGGGTTTGCTCCTGCTGTAATTCTAAGTATTCCTTCATCAACTATGGTTCTTGCTAAAATTGTTGAAGTGGTTGTTCCATCTCCTGCAACGTCCGCGGTTTTTGAAGCAGCTTCTTTAATAAGCTGTGCTCCCATGTTTTTAAATGGATCTTCAAGTTCTATTTCTTTTGCGACACTTACTCCGTCATGAACTACATTAGGAGCTCCCCACTTTTTATCAAGGGCTACGTTTCGTCCTTTCGGTCCAAGAGTTGTTGCCACAGCATCAGCTAACTCATCAACACCTTGTTTTAAAAGTTCTCTTGCTTCTGCGCTGTATTTAATTTGCTTACTCATATTATTCAATAACTGCGAGAATGTCGCTTTGTTTTACAATCATCCACTCTTCACTCTTTACTTTTACCTCGTCTCCGCCCCATTTTTTATACATAACTTTTTGTCCTACTTTTACATGCATTGGCAGTGTCTTTCCTTCCGGGGTTACCAATCCGGTTCCGATGGCCATAACCTGACCAATTTGTGGTTTTTCTTTGGCATTATCAGGAAGAAGAATGCCTGACGCAGTCTTTACTTCCGCTTCAAGCGGTTTTACTAAAACATTGTCTCCGAGTGGTTTTATGTTTGTCTTCATATACTAGCCCTAGCAATAGATTGTATATTCTATCAAAGAAAAAAAACTTAATCAATATAGAAGTCTATGGAAAGCTAAAAAATCTTGACACCTAAACAAGCGTTGATATACGATAAAGATAGTTTGTCTAAGCTGAATTTCAACTTCTCTAAAAAGAAACTCCTTTTAGTAGGATTCCTTTTTGCAGTTCTTCTTATAATTCCTCTTACGGTGTACCTTGTACAACAACAGCAGCAGAGCCAAAGCAGAGCTAACCCAAATACGACTCTGACCTTTACTCCGGCCAGTCAAACCGCACCCGTGGGCGGAAAGGTAAATTTTGATGTAATACTAACTCCCGGAAATAATCAAGTTAACTTTGTTAAATTAGTAATAAAATATGACTCAACTAAACTTGAGACGGATGAAAAGGGCTTTACGCTGGATCCGACAACTGACCTTTCTATAATTCAAGGTCCTACTGCAGAAAACGACACTTTATCTGTGGTTCTTTCCGTTGAGTCGGATAAGACCAAAGTAATTCAACAGGCAACAAAAATTGGAAGCGTTTCATTTAACGTAATCGGCGCCTCGGATACGCCAACGCAAGTTTCATTTGATTCCGATCCGGATACGGGAGTTCAAATTAGATCGTTAAATGGAGATAACCAGGATGCATTTGATGAGAATGTTTTCTTAAACGGAACTCCTGCCAGCGTTACAATTCAAGGAGAAGGAATTACGCCAACACCTGGTGTAACTGAGACACCCACGCCTGAACCAACCACCGCTGAAACGCCTACGCCTGAGCCTACATCTTCTGGTAATACAGCACCTATTTGTGAAAGTCTGGCAGCTGACGCGACAACAGGCACTGCCCCTTTTACGGTTAACTTCACTGTAACAGGAAATGACACTGACGGAACAATTGATAAGGTTACGTTTAATTATGGTGATGGGCCGGTAGAAGATATCGCAACAGGGAGCGGAATAACAACAGACTCCGTGAGCTTAACTCAAGCACACACCTATCAAACATCCGGAGCATTCACGGCAACAGCTATTATGACTGACAACAGTAATGGAGTAAGTGATACTGTTTCTTGTACTGCAAGTATCACAGTTTCAGGTGGCGGGGAGCTTAGCCCAAGCACAACAGTAACTCCGCTTGCAGATGTAGGTCCTAGAGAAACCTTTGTGGGAATCGGAGCATTGGGCGGAATATTATTCTTAATCGGCGCTCTCCTCTTCTTCGCTTTGTAAGTCTTAAAACTAGATTGACAATTCAATCAAAAATGATATTATTACAGTTACATTAAGCTGCCTCAAATAATATGACACCAGATGATGGACATTCTATAGGTAGAGTTGATGAACCAGCAGAAGCAGTATTTAAAACTCGCTGGCAACATGAACTGCCTGGAACCCCTGAACAATTCG
>ERZ1292632.2577-Hain-H43-01um-R2-2577-length-14909-cov-16_pt1 | contig 14909 bp, 25 predicted proteins | sample MGYA00564407_ERZ1292632 | MGnify/ENA primary metagenome ERZ1292632 (study PRJEB36523, sample SAMEA6512637) | groundwater metagenome | collected 2019-01-08 | study: AquaDiva: Metagenomics assemblies of 32 groundwater samples | reverse complement strand
CATTCAGGACATTTTCTGCTTGTTGCTTTAGCCAATTATCTGCCTCGCATCACCTAGAAGAAACAGCCCGTGTTGAATATCCCGCCATGCTATGACGGTATGGTCTGCATGGGCGTCCTGGTATCGCTTTGTGGCGTCTAATCCGGTCTTGCCATCCCATATCTTCACAGCTACTTTGCCGTTTATTCTCACCTTTAATTCGTATTCCATTTTGCAACCCCCTTTTTCCTTAATCTTCCCCCTCATTATATACACTGTATGCCGTTTTGTCAATCCCTTGTACTTGCTATTTCGGGGGAGTATGTTCTATACTACTTGCCGAATAGCCTATTTTTTCACCCTCTTATACTCACAATAAACCCAGTTGGTTAAAAAAGCAATAGATTAAAAAAATATATTTTCCCTTTAAGTTGTTCTAGGAATCTTTTAATGATTTCTTCTTTTGTTAGGCGCACAGAATTACGCATAGCCCTTTGCATATTGTCCCTGTTATTTTTCAGCAAAGCCCAAAGTCCGTCAGGCATTTCATCTTCAAATTCTGGTTCATTCGAAATTGATTTTAAGGCCAAAGCTACAACCTCTTTACGGCCAGCTTTTTCACCAGCTTCATAAGAGGCTTTGGCTAAGGGAGAAGCAAAGTCGATGTATTTTTGAGCGAAATTTGGATATTCTCTTTTGTATCCTTCCCACGATAGCACTTTGACCTCGTAATATTGGTTGTAAAGTACCTCGGCTATCTTGTCTGTTAATTCTGGATTCATAATTTATACCTCCGATTTAGACTCACTCACTTTGGAATTTCAGTCATAGTTCCAACTTCATTTTCTCTACTGTATGGCTCACTGTGATAGGTCATAATTCTATCTCCATAATATCTCAGGAATTGGCTTCCCATTAGCATCATCCCAGCGAATCAGTTTACCATCCTTAAATACCTTGCACCAGGGTTCAAGATAATCTTCAGGCTTCCTTTTAATCCTCTCCGCTACATCCGCTTCCAATTCCAAGATGTCTTTCAACGTAAAATGTTCAGGTGGATGTTCACGAAAGCACTTACACACAAAAGCGGCCTCCTGTTCGGTATATCCCTTAAAACCAACAAGAAAATAGGGAACTTTACACATCGCCCGTATCCACCGCTCTTTAAGACTTTTCATTTAATTCGTAACCCCGTAACCCTCTTTATTAGAAAACGTAACCCTAGTGTTTCATCTTTTAATAGCGTTTCGTTTCATTTTAGTTAGCCTCAGTGTTTCAGGTAGGGGGGTACTACGTACCCCCCCCTACACTGATGAAACGCTAAGAGGTTGAAAAGGTGAAACGTTTCACATGAAACGGTACTAGAATTTCGAGAGTAAACCATACTTATCACCCACCTTGACCACCAAGTTTTTAGCAGTTAATCTTTTAAGGGAAGTCCTGACGCTGGCCGGGTTGATTGACAGAATTTCTGCCATTTCCTTTGGTTCTAGTGCGCCATCTTTTAAGATGTTTAGAATCCTCGTATTATTCCCCATGCGCTCGACAAACTCCGGCACACTCTTTGGGTCTTGGGATGTTATTCGAGCGGTATTTTCTTGGTCATCGAAATGAATATGGAAACCCATCGGCTTGCGTTTTTTACCAAAAGGGGGTGGTTTAGTGTGGTAAAGAGCTAGGCTTATATTGTCCTCATCATCTTCTGTAACCTTGCGGACTTCCCACGCATTCCGGGCTTGGGCTGTAAAATATTGATTCCCGTAAATACTTTTTGACTTCTCCTCTTTATTCTTATTGGTATGGCCTAGAAGTAGACTTGTGATATTTAATTGCCGGATGGCGGTGTAAAGAGCTATCGGTGATTCGGAACTATTCAATTCCCCACCAGATGCAAGTCCCATGCTATCAATAATAATTAAATTAGCTTTTACCTGTTCAATATGATTACGAATTTGTTCAACGTCTTGGGCTAATGGTAGGTTGCATTTGCGATATGAAAGGCCAACAGGAGGCCATCCCATACCTTTTTGCAATCTGTGAAGTTGCCATTGGATAGTGGAGAAATCAGATTCCCAATCCAAATACAGGGAGCGTACTTCATGGTTATTGGGTATGATATTCAGGTTGTTATCATATATTTGATGGAGCATAATACTAACGAAAGCTAGTGCTAATGTTGTTTTTGCTGAGCCAGGTTCTCCAAAAATGACATTCGGTAGATTTTCCAGGATAAAAGGCTCTAGCTGGTATTTGGGTGGAATTACGGTACTATTGTCTAGCCCGGCCCACATCTCTTGTGACGGTTCTCCTGAGAGTGCCTTTTCAGGTACTAATTGGCATAATTGGTCAACCATATCCCCCCAGGGGAAGCTGGGGTTTTTCGCTGTGAGTTCTTTGGCTAAACTGCCGCGCGTCCTATCGGCAGCGAAGTTGATTTGTGTGGAGGGATAGACTACTTTGTCTTTCTTTTTGTCCTTGACTATAATCGTGATAAAGCCGGTGACTCGCCCATCAGTGTGCGTATGCAAGCGGCGCACATGGATAATGAATGGGTTATCCGGCCAGGAAACATCAATGCCGCCTGTAACATCCTGGAGAATTGCTTCGCTCATACGTCTAGCCTTATAACAGCTTGCATCAGAAATTTGCCTATGAACTCGGTATAGGCAGGGGGGATTGCCTCATTAAGTTCAAAATCTTCCATCCAGTCAATACCCATCGCTACTTTAGCTAATTCCATTTTATGTTGATAATTATGCCCATAGACAGGGACTACCGTTGATAATTTACCATTGCGCCTCTTATCGTAAGTTCTGAAACGAGGCTTTTGCCAATAATGACTACACGGTGTCCCCATCATGGCTATATTGGATTCAAAAAGTCTGTGCCTGTGGAAGTCTAAATGAAACCACGAACCGCATAATTGAATCGGAGTTATTAGCGGCGCACCTTTAACATTCTCGATAACAAATGGTTTGTCTATTTGAATTAACCTCTGCCTGATTTGACTTATTTGTTTCGCAATCGTACTAAACGCTTGACAAGGTGGACTAGCATGGTAAGCATCAAAACCATCAAGTGGATAGGTAAGAGCATCGCCTAAGTGGAACTCAAAGGGAAAGTGTGGCTGAGGCTTAATATCAACGCCCACAACTTCAAAGCCAGCACGATGATAGCCCATAGCGGCTCCCCCAGCTCCGCAGAACAAATCTAATAATCTTGGTTTCATATTCCTATAGTCCTGATAGCTGGCTTACGATTCGGATTTCGAGCTTCCGCCAATATGACTACGGACTTGGCATAGTCCAGGTAATCAAGACAGGTGGGAGTAATCGCTACCAAGTGGCAGAGATATCCTATATCTCCGTTTTGTATTGTTCCATTCTGTACCAGTTCCGTAGCTACGTTTATTTGGTGAGGGGCTTTATCACAAGAAAGCATGGCTTGATAAATTCTAGCTCGCCGTTTGTCTACGAAATCTTCAGGCTTGACGATGGTGGCTACGTTGCTGATTGCTTTTCTGTCACTTTCCCCTTCAGAATAAATCAAAAGTGAACCGAGGAGAGCTTCTTCGGAATGTTCGGAGGCTTCAAAGATAGCCCGTGCCTTCTGCTTCTCTGTGATGACGGGCATTATTGCATACCTCTCATAATACGGTCAAGAAGGGTTGACTTTGCGTGTTCATAGAGGGCGAGGTTGATGGTAGCCTGTCCGCTATTGTAGAGGTCAATGTGTGATTGTAGCTTAGGAGTGGAAGCAAAGGCGAAAGAGGCTTGCTGCCTGCCGTTGGCTTTTGGCTCATAGAGAATTTCGAGCAAGGGAAAACCGGCTTGAATTAAATATGCTGCGAGGGGGGTATCCGAAGTGAGGTATCTATCCATGCAATTTTACCTTTCAAATCTACTCACCTACCATTTTACCACAAATATACCCCGTGTCAAGTCCTTAGTTCTTAAAGTGTCCTGCCAGGCATTCCCAGCCCAGGGGATAGCGTGTGCCAGCCATAGCCAAGAAGAATCTGTAACATCTATCCCGGTACTGAGCTAGTTGAATTAGGCCGGTAAGGGCGAGAGCCTGGCGGTCTGCGGTACTGACTTCGGCTAGTCCTTTGTTGACCATATCATCTAGGTATTTCATGGTGTCCTCCCCTCTGCTTTCAACAGTGCCTTATCAGTTATCTCTGAACAATCGGTTAATATTGCTTCAATATCGGAACCACTATCAAGTGGTTCCATTGCTCGTAAATCATCCCACGCTTTTAGTGCCTCATACATCTCAGGAGCGGCGGCGATTAACTGAGCATTAGCTACGCATTCAAACACACCACCCTTTTCGGGCGTTGGGCTTATAGAGATAACCCCTCGGCCCCATGCTTTGACGGAAAGTCCATCCTGTTTCCAAACCCCCTTAGTGTATTCCATTATTTCACCTCCTCCTTAAATATTTTCTCATCTGTCATTTTACTAACCATCTCCAGAAATAGATTACCCCCGTATTAAGCAGGAAAAAGATAACAGCTAAAGTGAGAATAAATGCCCATCCATGCGTATCGGTATATTCATAGATAAAACCCAAAATTTTCCTCATAGCTTTCCCTCCGCTTCTTTTGATTCCTTTGCCGCTTCGTTAGCGACTTCTCTGGTAATAGCAATGCGACACAATTTGGCAAGGTCGGATTTGCGGTTATAACGTTTGCGCAGGTAGTATTGAGCACTCCGAGCATAAGTGTCTCTGAAAGTTATTGTGATTCTCATTTTACCTCCCTCTCGTATTTCTCTTCGATTGCTTCCATAAGCCAGGTGCTAAGACGGATACTACGAAGGGCGGCTCCCGATTTAGCCAGTGCCCATATCCGTTTATCCATTTCTGAGATATGGTAGCCAGTTTGCATTAGGCTCGCGGTCTGATTCAAGGTTCCATGTGCTGCTTCTTTTGGCGTTTCCACTATTTCATCTCCTCTTATTTCTCTAAGCTGCATTAGCCCGGTGGGTCAGGGGACTAGCGAGCCACCTTAGTTTTTTCCTGCTTGGCTATTCGTTCTCGCAATTCACGGTCAATGCAATCATGCCCTTGGCAAACTTTAGTTTCGGTACAGGTCAGAGGTTGTTGAGTATATGGGCATTGTCTGCGCTTATCCATTTTTCCCCTCCTATTTTTTATTTCCTTACTCACTCTACCATATCTTACCATGTTTGTCAAGGGGTGGTAACATATTTATTTTAGCTTCAAACTAACCTATTACCGCGTAGTGTTCTCCTGCTATTGAGGAATCCTCGCTGCATCATATCATTATCTCGCTGTTTCGCACGATTCTACTGTTTTATGTCTAAAACACGGTTTCTCGGAATGTGCTATACTATAATTATGTGGGTAGATGTTGGTTGCCCCGATTTCTGGGCGGCGGCTCGCAACCGTGAAATGGTGAAGCACAGAAGGAATATTATCGGTTATCTCATGGTAGAGGCCGTTTTGAAGGGGTGGCCGATGCGAAAACGATTACCTGATTGGATGCCTCGTGGAACTCTGCCTAAAATAGGCGGAGACGTGGATTTGGGGCAACGGGGGATGCATATAATATGAGTAAAAAGATTAACCACGATGTGAAGGAAACCTGTATTGCAGCTTTGCGCGAGCTGGGGACTATGCAAGCCGCAAGCAAGGTCTGCGGCGTAACGGTTAGAACGCTGAATGAGGAAATGAGGCGTAGCGAGGTATTCCGGCGCCGGGTATTGGAAGCCCGTGCTGAAGGGAAAACCAATATCGCTGATAAGGCCATTGAGTTGATTAAATCATATGCTTATGGGGAGAATGAGGCAAAGACCGACCGCAATCGGCTGACGGCGGCGATTGCCTTGGCTAACGCATACGAGCCGGGATTCAGGGGGGTTACTACCATTCAGGGACGGGTTGACCATGACGTGAGGGTGATAACGGCAGTTCCGAGACCGAAGTATATTGAGATAACCGAATCTGAGCAAAAACGACTTGACAAACCCAAAGAAAAGACACACAATACAGTAGAGGATGTTACTGAGGGGGAAGTAATTGACAACAGAAACGACCGAATCCTGGTATGCCTCTCTGGTTGAGGATTTAACCGCTATTGTTGACGGTGTTGTTGAGTCCAGATTTAACTACTCATGGGATTTAATAGACTGTTATCATCAAATAGGGGCTAGACTTCTCCGGGAGAATGATAATTTTGAACGCTCTAAAATCTATGGTGAGAAGATTACGCAACGCGTTGCAAAATCTATCGGCAGGTCTAAGAGGACATTAGATTATGCCGTGCGGTTTGCTAAAGTATTCCCTGATTTAAATCTACTCCCGGAAGGCAAGAATACTCATTGGCGGCACATCATCAACAAATACCTAACAAACGGGAGCGAGAAGCCTACAATAAAGAAAGCCGACCTTCACTGGATGATTAAGGGGATTAAAGAACTACTAGAAACAGAACTCAAGAAAGAACTTCAATCAGTAAACAATGGTGAAGTAACAATAAATAAATCAAATGTAGAGTTTATCCGTTATCTTCAAGACCAAGTAAATAAGATAACAGGAGGGTTAAATGAAAGCTGAAGATACAGTAATGACAGGAAAAGAAATTGATAGAGTAGTTAATACCTTTAGCCAAATGGCAGGCTATAATGATGCTAGAACAATTGAGCAGGTTGTAGCCGAAACTCAGGCTGAAATCTCCTTCAAGGCAGGGATAAAGGAAATAGTGGATTTTATAGCTTCTCAGGCAAGACGCAGCGGGGCAGATAAATACTATAATGCTGATGGAACTATGCAGTTACGGGCTATATTTTGTCCTATTATCTTTACTGATGAATGGCAATCTAAACTAAAGGAATGGGGATGCTAACCGGAGAGAAGAAGAAACTATACCAGCGTGACTACATGAGGTCTTACATGAAGGCGAGAAGGTTAAATGTTAAGACCCCTGACTTGTTGTTAAGACCTGTTAAGACCCCTGTAGAATCTGTTAGACCCTCAAACCAAGAGCTTCAGGCTATGATTAATCATATGGAGACCCAGCTCCCAGCCCCGATGGCCCCCACTATCCCCCGGTATCAGTGGGGAGTAAGCAAGGCCGGTGACAAGGTGAGGATGCCAGATGGTTCAATTGTTACAGTACCAGAATTGGATAGCGAGGGACACCCGATAGGATGGTAGTCAAACCACCGAGTGAGCCGCGCCCGCCCTTGCACATACTGCCAAGGCATGGGGATACTCCCGCCCTCCCGCTTTCTAAGGTCAAAAGTAGTTCACAAAGTAAACTATATTTCACCCTCAATAACGGCAATTATGACGAATTGTAAAGTAGTTATGTCTATCTAGGCGTGGAGGGGTAGACATAATATGTATAGTGCGTACCAGAGGGGGTAGGGCGGTCTTATTTACCTGGAAGTTGGGGAAATAGGCGTGAGTATCATCATATTTAGCTACAGAAACACAAAAGAAACCTTATAGCAGAAAAGCACCAAAGGGGCTATAAATAATTGACTTTTGGGGGGATTTATGGTAGAATTAAGGGAGAAATGGGGATATAGCCCAATTGGCAGTGGCAACACGCTTAGAACGTGAAATATGAGAGTTCGAATCCCTCTATCCCCACCAATGCCGATGTAGTCCAACTGGCAGGAGACGCTTACCTTAAGAGTAAGACAGTGTAGGTTCGAATCCTATCATCGGCACTGATGGCAGCCCGGGCCAGTGGTTTGGTAGAATTTAATAGAAAACATAAAAGGGGCTTGACATATAGTAGGGATTGTTGGGGCAATGAAGTAGAGAGTGATATTTCAATATATTAAGAGGTAGTAAACATGAAACTTAGAACAGGCAAAGAATGTAAAAAGATTAACTGTAAGAATTATGTCTATTATTCGGATTGGGCGCATAGTTTAAGCAGAAGTGAATTGAGTATATGTATGAATTGCAAAAATGCTCATGTATCACAGTATCAAAAAGATTCTAAAGTGCTGGTGTTATGTGAATCTGAAAAGTGATTCAAATCGTTCGTGGCTTCGGCCAGATAGTGAGATAGGAACGAGCCAGCACATTTTGCAACGTATTGCACTAAGGAGAGAAGATGAGGAAGAACGAAGATAAACTTTTTACGGCATTTATAATCTGTTTCATAGCACTTTGTATTGCAATAGTCGTAGTGTACGCTATGGTAGTTTCCCGGCCATGACAAGTTTATAGACTAAGACAGGATTTCCCCAAAGAGGTATAAATGAAAAGGAAAGTTAAACGCAAGTACACCCGCAAGGCGGCACCGGGCGCACTAGAATCGCCAACAAGCCCCGCTAAAGAGGAAAGCGGCACAATCCCTCAGGGGGAGGTAGTTAAGGCGTTCTCCTTTGATGATTTACCGCTTAGTATAAAGATGCAGGTAGAATCTGCAATCAAGTACCGCAAGGCAAAGGGTTTGCCTGATGATTCAAGGGAACGCAAGGATAATGCAATTAAGTATTTCAGGGGGGATAGACCGAGATGAAAAGTTATCCTGAACTAAATAGAATTGCATTATTATATCCTTCACCCCAGATTCTCTTAGGGGAAGAAATATATTGGACTGAGAAACGGGATGGCAGTCAATTAAGAATTGCGATGGTTGGTGGTGAAGTCCAAATTGCTACTCATCATCAAGATGAAGCCTCCACACAATTCAAGGGCTATTTCAAGATGACTGAACAGGCGGCTGCCATTGAGGAATTACTAAAAGATTCCAATGGACTATGCTCTAATCCCGTCGCTAACTTTAATATAGGAGCAGTAGTATTTGGAGAATTATTATCTAAGGGGAAAAGCCCTGCCCGGTTTGAATATCACGAAAAAATGGAGTTTGTGATATTTGATATTTGGTCGCAGAGAGATGAAAGATTCTTGCCTTACAATAATGTCTACCAGTATGCCTATCATTACTCACTGCCGGTGGTTGAATGTTGGGCGATGACTAAACATACCGACCTAGAATCCCTTTACTCTTATCGTGATAAGATGTTGGAATTGGCAAAAGAGAAGGGGCGAGAGGGTGTAGTTCTAAAGAATTACCATAGTCAGATATTCGCTAAAGAAAAATTAGATACGCCTACTATTCAGAGGACTGAAATTGATGATGGAGCTGTGCGTTTACCAAGATTGCCCGATAGTGAGGTGTTAGGAGCGATTGCAAAGGTGCATACTGATTTGGGCGAAACATTTATGGACAAGAGGGTGGCAATGCCCACAATCGCTAAATATGTCTCTGAGGAACAGGACAAACACCTGTGTTCTAAACCTATTAACAATTTATTCAGTTACTATCAGAAGTATCTTGAAGGGTTAAATGCCTAAACAACCATCAATAGATTTATCGGAACTATACAAACCTCACCAGAGACAGGTATTGTTTCATATCGCAAAGGAGAGGTACAAACTTTTTGGCGGAGCCTTCGGCGGAGGAAAGACCATAGCTCTGGTAAATGAAGCTATCCAACTATCATTGGACTATCCTGGCAATGTGGGTTATATCTGCCGTAATGAACTCCCGGCCTTCAGGCGTTCTGTGTTAATAGAACTTGAGAAGTTTATACATCCGGCTATTCTCGAACAACATCACCAGACAGAGAACTATTTCAAACTAAAGAATGGCTCTATGCTTTTCTATGGCGGATTAGGCGATGACAGGGCTGGGCTTGCCAGGCTAACGTCTATGACGCTCGGCTGGTTTGCGATAGACCAATGCGAGGAGACCACCGAGACTCACTTTAATATGTTAGCCGGGCGTCTTCGTATTATGCTCCCTGGCATTCATTATTACGGATTGCTCACTTGTAATCCTTCACCTGGCTGGGTTAAGCAGAAGTTTGTAGAGCAGAAACTCCCCGACCATGTGTTTATACAGAGTCTCCCAAAGGACAATCCCTTTTTGCCACCAGATTACGAAAGCGGACTTAGAAAGATTTATCCCCCCGAATGGGTGAAGAGTATGCTGGAGGGTGATTGGGCGGCGCTAGAGGGTGGCAATTTCCTGTTTAGATATAGCGACCTGCGGAAGTGTGTTAATAAGGAAATTTTAGTAACCGATAATGATGTTAAATGGGCTGGGCAAGACATCGCCCGTGAAGGAGACGACCAGAGCGTTATAACAGTTCGTCAAGGCTCAAATGTTATTTATACCGACTCCTGGGCTAAGACTGATTTAATGGAGACTACGGGTTTAATCCTGACTAAGATGGAGCGCTTTAATCTAAATGCCCAGAATGTCAACCTTGATGCTGTAGGGGTGGGCGCGGGTGTGTATGATAGACTCCGCGAGCAGAAAGTCATGGTCAACGCCATCATTGCCGGTGGCGAACCGATGGACAAGGAACACTATATCAACTCAAGGGCAGAGATGTATGATAACCTTAGAAAGCGCTTTGAAGCAGGGACTGTCTCTATTCCAGACGACCAGGATTTGATAGCGCAACTTTCTAGTATCAGATTTAAGATAGCTTCAGATAAGAAACTCCAGATAGTAAGTAAAGAGGAAATGAAACGGACTTATCATTTGAAAAGCCCTGACCGTGCGGATTCACTTGCCCTTGCCTTCTACGAACCAGAAATTAAAAATCCGAGCATCCGATGGTTATAAATAGTTACTGGCGTCTCTACTGCCGGATACATGAAATAAAGATATGCAGGAAGTGTGGGGAGAGACTGCCCGTAAATTATCAACCTGATAGAATAGGTTATATCTGTATGAAATGCAAAAGTGAAAGTCAAGTAAAAGCATAGTGTAAAATATAGTTAGGGTATTATAGGGGGAACTATGCCATTAACTATAAAAGCTCTAATGTAATATCGGGAATGTTCTGTTTATTTGCCTCTCCCCATGCCCATAGTCTACCGATTCTATCCGAGCCCTTGTTAAACACCTCCCGTTCTATTGAGGCTCTAATAACCTTCCCACCGATTGTGTCTATCTTTTCAGTGTCTAGAATTATTGTGCTTGTTACCTTGATTTTCATCTTCTCACCTCTCCTTAATTGCAACGCATTGCACTAACTACCCCTATTATAAACTAACGGAGAATGAATGTCAATACTGACTAAATTACTCTCTCTTACCAAACGACCTATCCCCAATACCCCCTTTAACAATTTTAGTGTAGGGGGGTTAGTGCCTCCTGAGAGAACGCAGGCAGGGTTTCTTAATGCGTATCAAGATGTAGGTTGGTTGCACGCCGTAGTCTTTCGTATAGCTCTGGGCTGTTCTGAGGTTGAATGGACACTATTTGATGCTTCTAATCAGGAGAAACCCAAGCAGATATACAAGCATCCTATTCTGTCACTTCTACATCAGGTCAATCCCTTCCAGACATCTAATGAGTTTATAGCCTTAGATACGATATACAATGAGCTAATCGGGGAATCCTTTTGGGCTTTGAACTTTAATGCTCTGGGCGAACCTGCTGAAATTATCTTACCCTATCCGCATTTAATGTCCGTAGTGCCGGCTAAGAGTTTTCCTTTTGTTAAGGGTTATGTTTATGGCACAGGCGCAGACGCAGTTCCCTTTGATGTAAATGAGATTATACATTTCAAGTATCCGAATCCTCTTAACCAGTATCACGGGCTTGCTCCCGCACGCGCGATAGGGATAAACCTGGATGCCGAACAGAACGCCGACAAGTGGGTAAACCAGTTCTTCTATAACTCTGCCAGACCAGACGGGGTTATACAGTTCGACTATAATTTATCGGATGAACAGTTTGATAAGCTAAAGAAGCAATGGAGTGAGAAATACAAAGGCGTCTCTAAAGCCCATCAGGTCGCACTATTAGAGGGCGGCGGCAAGTATCTCCAAATCCAAAACTCTATTAAAGATATGGACTTTGCCAACCTCAAGCAAAAGAACAGAGATGTAATTCTAGGCGTGTTCGGTATGCCTCAATCTGTAATGGGTATATCGGAGAACGTCAACAAAGCTAACGCTGAGGCTGGTGATTACACCTTCGCTAGATGGATAGTAAAACCCAGATTAGATTGGAAGAAAGCTAAGATTCAGGAACAGCTCATACCCAAGTTCCGCAGGTCAGAGAATCTTGAAATAGGCTTTAAGGAAATAGTTCCCGAAACTATTGAACAGAAGATAGCCTCCGCCGAATCGGGAATGCGGGCGGGATATTTAACAATAAACGAGGCTCGCAAAATGCAGGGCTATGATTCTTTGCCGAATGGCGATGTTCTTTTGGTCCCGCTTAACCTTATACCTACCCCGATTAGCGGTAGGATAGAGCAACCTAAGGTAGAAGAACCTGAAGAAGAAATGCCCGAAGAAGTGACTGAAGGTAAATTACTTGTTGACCCTAAATTACTTTACACCCATAACATATACCAAGCAAGTAAAGGGTTAACTCCTGACCAGAAACGCTTACACTGGGAAGCCTATGCCAAGAAAACAGAACGCCAAGAAGAAGTCTTTAAGAAAGTATTTGCTGACGTTTTTAATGAGCAGAAGAATCAGGTGGTATCAGAACTAGAAAGAACAGGGCATATCCCCAATGAATTAAACGATGATTTAACCGCTAAGAAGTTCCAGCCTGCTATTGAGTTGGTGTATCACGATGGTTTTGAGGAGGCAATATGAGTAGTTGCTATGCTAGAGATTTACCCTAATTATACAGGAGATTAAATACTTTGTCAAGACCTGAAAAAAAACAGTTGGATGAGTTTGCAAAAAGCTGGATTCTACAGCGTTCCCTTACTCTGGCCAAGTCTATCAATATGACCACTATGGATGCTATCCGCAAGGCATTGGCTGAAGGGTTTGCTGAGGGTGAATCTATCCAGCAACTTACCAAGAGGATAGAGGGATACTTTACCGAGAACGCTAAGACTAGGGCTGAAACAATCTCACGAACAGAAGTTTTGGCTGCCTCAAATCAAGGCGCAGTTAACCGTTATGAGAAAGAGGGTATACAAAAGAAGGAATGGTTTGCCGCACTAGATGAACGAACAAGAGAAACACATTTAGAAGCTAATGGGCAAATTGTGGGAATTCACGATAATTTCAAAGTTGGTGGTGATTATATGCCTGCACCAGGGCAGGGTAGCGACCCATCTGAAAATATAAATTGCAGATGCACCGTTTTGCCCGTAATCCCAGACTAATAGGAGGCTAATTTATGGCTGATACGATTTACAAGATTTTTGAGGATTGCGAAGTTAAGAAAGTAGGGGAGCGTCAATATGAATTCACCGCCTCTACTGCCGATATGGACAGAGACGGCGAAGTGATTGATGTTATGGGATGGGACTTAAAGAACTTCAAAAAGAATCCAGTCATTATGTATGCCCACGATTATAGAAGCCTACCTATTGGCAAAGCAACCAAGATTGGTGTTCGTGATGGTAAGCTGGTAAATAATGTTGAATTCCCCCCTGAAGGAACTTATGAATTCGCTGATATTGTAGAACGCCTTGTAAATACTGGCTACCTCAAAACTGAATCAGTGGGCTTTATCCCTCGTAAATGGGAAGACGGCGATGGTGGGGAGAAAACCCCCCGCAGGACTTACACTAAACAAGAACTATTAGAAATATCAATAGTTCCCGTTCCCTCAAATCCCAATGCTTTAATGAACGCCGTTGAAGCAGGTGTGATTACTACTAAACAATTTGAGACAATCACGAAACCCGAAGAGACTGATGAATTTATCCGTATTCCCGTCAGGACTTGTGAGGTAACTGCCACGATAGACATATCCAAGAAAGAGGGCATCTCCGCTCTGTATTGCGGTAAAGAGAAACAGGTCAGAACCTACCTCGTCCGTAAAGATAAGGGATGGGATATGGAGAAGGCAAAGGCGTGGGTCAAAAAACACGAGGGTAAATCAGCCAATGAAATCTCGCAGGAAGCAATCATAGATGAAATAGACTACCTGGCAATTATGATAGACAAAGAGGGGTTGAGTGATAAGGCGAAGGAATCGCTAAAAGAACTTACGAAACGCCTCCCTGCTGACGATATAGAATTAAAGCAACCCGATATGGCAAAGATGAAAAAGATGATGACTATGATGGCGGATTGTGAAGAGGGGGCAGGGAAGGCTAAAGATATGGCTCAAGGGATGATGGAGGACATGAAAAGCGTTGAATCTGGTAACGACATACCAGTTAAGATAGTAGCTGAACTACCAAGTGTAGTCACAGTACCGCAGTCGGTGAAAGAACCGACCGCAGAAACATTCACGAATTCAGACATACTAGAATCAATCAAAAGAATATCTAAATAATGGAGGTAAAATTCATGTTGACAAAAGAACAAATGGCAGAACTGGATGCCGATATAAAGGGTCTAGTTGAAAAGCAAGTAGAGGAAAGGCTTGCTAAGGAAATAGTTAAACGATTCTCACCCGGCAACCCAGCACCTGAAAATAAGGGATTCAAATCTCTTGGAGAACAACTGACGGCCGTAATGGCTGCCGAGACTAAGCACGAAGTTGACCCACGACTAAAGGCAACTGGGGCAAGTGAGGGTGTCCCTGCCGATGGCGGCTTCCTGGTGCAGACCGACTTCGCCACTTCTCTATTGGAGAAAGTCTTTAATACCAGCGATATCGTAAGCCGGGTATTCAGGATGCCTATCAGTGCTAATGCTAATGCTATCAAGATCCCAGCGGTAGCCGATTCTAGCAGAGCCGACGGTTCTCGGTCAGGTGGTATTCAGGCATACTGGGCGGCTGAGGCGGGAACGAAAACCGCATCTCAGTCAACCTTTGAACAAGTGGGCCTTGAGCTAAAGAAACTTGTCGGTCTTACCTATGCGACTGACGAGCTTTTACAGGATGCCCCAGCACTTGAAGCGTGGATTGGCAGAGCGTTTGCGTCTGAGTTTGACTTCAAGATTGCCGATGCCATAATCAATGGTGACGGCGCAGGCAAGCCCCT
>ERZ1292632.1055-Hain-H43-01um-R2-1055-length-28632-cov-5_pt1 | contig 14911 bp, 14 predicted proteins | sample MGYA00564407_ERZ1292632 | MGnify/ENA primary metagenome ERZ1292632 (study PRJEB36523, sample SAMEA6512637) | groundwater metagenome | collected 2019-01-08 | study: AquaDiva: Metagenomics assemblies of 32 groundwater samples | reverse complement strand
GAGCGAGAGGCGCTCCTCATGGGGAAGCGCGTGGCCGTCTACAAGTCCTTCTCGCGGCATGAGCGTTGGGCCAGCGATCACGAAGCAAAGCATAAGGTCTACGAAGTTGTCGAGCGGTCTACGCCGTGGGACGGTTGGGTCGTCGGGTTCCGCACAATCTTCGATGGGCGTACCGATTACTCGGGCGGTGACGTAGAGTGGCTTCCCGAGCGAGCGCACCGTTGCGTCCTCGTCACCAGCGCGCCTCGACAGCGGGCCGAGTACGTGCCGCCAGATGGCTTTGAACTTCTCTAACGGAGGAACGAAAGGTGCGCACCTACCCGGAAATCCCAACGATCTACAAACGCGGCGGGCGAGGGAAGTTCCTTCAGCCGCCCCAGTATGCGACCACCGAACTTGAGTACCTTGCCGAGTGCGAGTGGGAGTGGACCGAGAAGGTGGACGGCACGAACATCCGCGTCCTCTTGAGCGAGAACCCGCCCATCTTTGGGGGAAAAACCGACAAAGCGCAACTCCCAGTTACGCTCTTCCGCTACCTCGACGAGCGCTTCCGCGACGCTCGCTCGCCAGATGAGCTTCTCCTTTTCGGCGAAGGCTATGGCGCGGGTAGCCAGAAGGGCGGTCTCTACCATCCCGGCCCGCGCTTCGTGCTCTTCGATGCCTGGTGCGGCGGCCTCTGGCTCCTCCCTGACGCGCTCGCGGAGGTCGCAACAGCCTACGCTCTCGACCGCGTTCCGGTGATCGGGAGCGGCACTTTGCCCGAACTGCGCGTGGCGGTCGAGAGGGGCTTTCGCTCGAAGTGGGGCGAGTTCCCCGCTGAGGGCATCGTCGCGCGCCCGGTCGTTCAGCTCCTCGCTCGCGACGGCGAGCGCATCATCACGAAACTCAAGACGCGGGACTTCTACCCGATCGCTCGCGGGCCACGAGCGCGTCGAGAGCGGCGAGACGCGCCAACGTCTGTCTGCTGAAGTAGAGAAGCTGCTGGACCGCCTCTTGACGAGTTGAGCGACCTATGCGCACACAAGCTGACTGGCTCGCCTCGTACATGAAACTGACCGAGCGAATGGAAAGTCCTGAGTCGTTTCATCTCTGGACCGGTCTCTTGCTCCTCGCGGGCGCGCTCGGTCGCAAGGTCTACTTTGACTTCGGGTTCTTCAAGACCTACGCGAACCTCTACGTCTTGATCGTCGCGGAGAGCGCGCAGGTTCGCAAGTCTACAGCGAGTAACTTCGGCGTGCTGGAACTTCTCTTGCCAGCGCTCGACGACCTCTTCGTCTTTCGCGGAAAGATCACGAACGAGGCGCTCGTCAACGTCCTGGCCGAGCACACGAAGCGCGACGGCGGCGCGGAGGTCTTCGTCTATGCGAGCGAGCTGCGAGTCTTCATAACAGAAGATGCCTCTCGCACCGGTCTCGGCGCTACGCTCATGAACCTCTTCGACTGCCCGGACGTTGCGGACGCCTTCACGCTCAAGCGTGGCAAGGACCGAGTGCGCAACACGTACGTGTGCTTTCTCGGATGCACGACACCGACCGATTTGCCAAAGGTCTTCCCGCTCGACTCGCTCCAGGGGGGCCTCACGCAGCGCGTCGTCTTCGTGTGCGCCAAGCGAAGGCGTAAGAACGTCCCGCTTCAGAAGCCCCTCAGCGCGAAGGAGACCGAGCTGCTCCGCTCGCTGCAACTTGACCTTCAGCATATCCACAAGCTCGCGGGCGTGGCGCGTGTCTCGCCCGAGGTGGAGGCCGAGTACGACCCGTGGTACAACGCGATCGAGACGCAGGACGTTCCAGACGTACTCGACGGCTTCCACGGGCGCTTGCATACGATCGTCCTAAAGGTCGCGCTGCTGCTCTCGGTGGCGCAAAACGACTCGCTTATCGTCGAGTCGAGCCACTTCCAGCGCGCGGTGAAGCTGCTTGAGGAGGTCGAGAAGCACGCGCCGCTCGCCTTCTCACGCGTCGTGCCCGAGGACTCGCCAAGTGCGCACTTCGACACGTTCTGGAAAGTCTTCGAGCGCTCTCGCGAGGAAGCGTACATCGTGCTCTTCAAGACGCTTCAGAACCGAATGAGTCGCTACTGGAAGACCTCGATTCTCCGAGAGCAACTCGCTATCCTCAAGCGACAAGGCAAGCTGGAGGAGATCGCGGCTGGCAGCGAACTCGCGTATAGGTGGATTACACCGGGAGACTACTGATGAATGAACAATTTCCAAACCTCCAAGCGTTGACGCGTAAGGGTGTGGATGCGATCCGCGACGAACTTCTTCGAAAGGAAGCGACGGGCGAGATGTTTTGGCAGCGTTTCCTCGGCCCCGAGGCGATGAACGTCTGCCGCCGTGAGTGTTGGTGGCGCGCCTTCTGCGACCACTTCGAGCGAGCGACAAGGAGTTCGCGCCGAGCTTTGGCGCTCGTACTCTATGACTGGCGCGCGTGGGAGGATGACGACGATGACGACTGAACGATGTGGACATCCGCGTTTCTACACGCTCCTCGACGAGCTCGCGCTTCGTCACGACGCGCGCAACGCTGAGTACGCGACGATGGAGCATCCGCTTCAGAACTTCGAGGACGGCGCTCGCCTGCTCGGAACCCGCCCTGCGGTCTACGCGCTCTCGCTCGTCACGAAGCAGATGCTCGCCTTGATGGAAGGGGCCAGAAAGGGGTCGTTAGGCACGGAGCGCGACCTCGACCATCTGATTGACGTCGCCGTCTATGCGCTGCTGACGCTCATTCTCTTGGAGGAAGAGGATCGCCGCGCAACGGAGGAGGAGGCACGCGATCTCGGTTTCATTCGTGAGATCATCATGCCGCCAGAGGTCGGTTCCGTAAGCGTCGAGCGGGGCGAGAAACTCATCTACCTCGCGTGCCCGTACTCGCACCCAGACGGGAACACGCGGCAGGCGCGCTTCGAGGCAGTCTGCCGTGCAGCAGCGCGTCTCATGAGCGAGGGCCACTGTGTCTTCTCTCCGCTCTCGCACTCGCACCCGATCGCGGAGTACAGTGGGCTCGAACCGATGGATCACGATCTGTGGGCGCAGCAGGACGAGGCACTCCTCGCGCGCTGCTCGATGCTCTACATCCTCACGCTTGACGGGTGGTCGGACAGCGTGGGCGTGAAGCGCGAGATGACTTACGCGATGCACCACGACATCCCTGTGCATTTCATCGCGCCGACGGAGGATGGTACGTGAGTGAGCTTCTCATCAACGCGCACGCTCTCGACGGTCTCCGCGCGCTACGAGACGAGTCGTTCGACGTGTGCGTCACGTCGCCACCGTACTTCGGGATGCGGAACAATCGCGTACGGCCTGTCGAGTGGCCCGGCGCGCGCCTGGGAGCTTGCCTTCTGGAAGCGCATGCGTGGGTACGCGACGAGCAACCTCGGACGAAGAACGCGCGCCAAGGTTCGACCGAAGTTGTGAAGAACCCACGTCTGACGGTCGTTCCGCCGCCGAACCCAGGTGAAGTGTGCGCGCACTGCGGCGCGTGGCGAGGCGAGCTCGGCCAAGAGCCGCGCGTCTCGCTTTACGCCTCACATCTCGTACGGGTCTTCGACGGTGTACGGCGGGCGCTCAAGCCGAGCGGCTCTCTGTGGCTCGTCCTTGGAGATTCCTACGCGGGCTCCGGCGGAAGCGGAGGCGACTACTGGCCCGGAGGATCGCGCGAGGGCCAAGCGCGCGTGGGACGACGCGAGCCGAGTGGCGCGTTGAAGGCGAAAGACCTCTGCGGGGTTCCTTGGGCGGTCGCCTTGGCGCTGCGCGACGCGGGCTGGTTCCTTCGCTCGGCGATCGTGTGGAACAAGCCCGGCGCGTGCCTCAATTGGGGACCGGATCGCCCCACGTCGGGCTATGAGTTCGTGTTCTACTTCTCGAAGACAGCGCATCCGTTCTACCGCGACGTGCGGACGGTAGGCGACGGGACGTGCCGTATGCGGGACGTCTGGACGATCCCAACTGAGCCCTACAAGGGCGCGCACTACTCTACGTTCCCGAGAGCGCTCGTCCGGCGCATCCTGTCTCTTGCGCTACCCGTAGGTGGAAACGCGCTTGACCCATTCGTTGGGACAGGAACGACGCTGCTCGTCGCCCGGGAACTTGCGCCGCAGGGAGCACATGTTGGAATTGAACTCAACGCGGACTACGTGAAGCAAGCACAGGAGAGGCCACTCCTGCCACCACTCGGCGTCTTGTTTGAGTACCCGTAACCGTCAATCGCCGCGCAAGCGCTGAGCGCCTCGCAGCGCTTTCCAGTGCTCATACTGAGCGCCGAGCGTCTTGAGGCGGTTCCCCAGCTCGCGCTCTACGACGACCGCAGCGCTCCGGTTGGCCTCGGCAATCATGTCCCATCGCTCGGGCCACGCTGCGTTTTTCCACGCGTCGCTTCGGATTGTCTGGATCGCGTACTGGGCGCGTAGGCGAAAGAACCGGTAGTTGTAATCGTCGTTCGCGGTCTGCACGAGCATCTTCTCGAACTCGGGCTGACCGATCCACTGCGCGACCGCGCCCCAACCGCCAGTGTCTCGCCAGAACTGGTAGCGGTCGCGCTCCAGGCGCGAGGGCTCGGCGGAGGGCTCCATGATGTGAGAGAACTCGCGTATCGGCCTGATGAGGTTTTCTACGATATACCTGAAACGGAGCTTGTATGCCTCCGTCGTGCCTTCGAGCCCAGGCGGGACTATCGGCCTGTGAAGAAACAAATTCTGGTTCATGTAGAGTTCGACGGGTAGCTTGAGCACGGGTCCGACCGCTCGCCCGAGCGAAGCAGTGGGCGCGTTCGAGATGTCGTACGCGATGCGCCACGCTGCCTCGCTCGGCTTCATACGCATCTTCAGAAGCTCCGTAAGGTAGATGAGTAAGCGGGCGAGCCCGACCATACGCAGCGCATCGACGGGCGGCGAACTCGGAATCTGGAGCTTGAGCACCTGCCCCTTCTCGTTCTCGTAAGGCACGAAGAGATGCGTCTCCTCGCGGTCCCACAGCGGGAGGTTCTCCTCGTAGTCCGAGAAGTACGTGTTGTTCCAGATGTGTACCGCGGCCCCCATGCCCAGGAGAATCTTGAGCGTGAAGTCGAGCGGCTTGTGGATCGCGTAACGCCCGAGCTTCGCTGTGTTCTGATGCGCCCACGCGACGAAGGGCATCGCGAGTTCTCGCACGTACGCGTTGAACTTGGGCGGATACCCACCGTAGAAGACCTGCCCGATGTTCACGCCGAGCCAGCTCGCCTCGGGTGGGATCAACTCGCGCAACTCTGCTTTCGAGATGTTCCAGTCCGCCCCCTTGAGGCGCTTCTTGATGAGCGCGGTGTAGCCCGGACCAAACTCGCGCTCAACCTGTGTCCAGTCGAACGTCTTCATCTTGAGAATCTCGCTCAGCGGCGCGCGGAAGTCGCTTCCCTCGTTGATCGCTTTTTCAATCGCTTCGAGGTTCCTCTGGTGAAGCGCAACGCGAGGCCCGACATCCTGCGCGGCCGTAAGCTCCTCCCAAAGATTCAAGGCGCGGCGTTGCGGAGAGACCTTCTTGAGATAGTCCGCGCCGTGGATCACATTGAGAACCGCCTCGTCGGGGAGCTCTGCGCCGAACATGATCGCCGAGGTTCCGCCACGCTCGATGTTGTCCTTCATCGCGAGCTGGAGCGAGTCCTCGAAGGTGACGTTCTTCTGCACCGCGTTCCGTATCATGCGCGTGTAGACTCGTGGGATGTCAAGGACGGAACGCGCGCGCGACGTGAAGGAGTTCACGAAGTCGCCGAACGTCTGCATGAGCTTGAACTGCCCGGTCCCGCCGAGCACCACGAAGGCTTTCCACTTCTTCGTGATCCAGCGCATCTCCTTGAGCGACTCGTCGCCAGGGAAGAACGCCCACTTCTCAAGCTCGCGGTAGACACGCTCGGGAACTGCCATACGGCGCGGAACGGTCGTGCCCTCGGGCGCGGGAATCTGAAGGTTGAAGATACGCGAGAGGAACTCGCCGCGCGTCGAGACGTCTACGAGCGACTCGGGGACGAGCGCATCGTTCTTAGAGCCTGTCGGGAACGCTCGGTATCGCTCGCCGTTGAAGACGAGCGGCTGAAGGAAGTCGTCAGGGTCGTCGAGCACGAGTCGCTTTCCCGCCTTCGCGTACTGTGCCTCGATCTCGGGCAGCTTGTTGAACGCGTTCGCGACGCGGTTCATGACCTCAAGTTGTCGAACGGCGCGCCGAAAGTCCGCGATGTAGTGGAATATCCCAGACGGGCTCATGTCGATTGGTCGCGAGGTTCCTTCCGCGCGGAGGAGGTTCTTCGGGATGCGAGCGCCTACCCGTCCTGGGGTACGCTGGAGGTTCAGCTGATCCAGCATGTCGAGCACGTACATCGGGAAGTAGCGAGAGCGCCGCTGCGCCTCCGTCAACCAGCCGATCTTGACCGCGGTGTCTCCCATCTCCTCGATGAGCTGGTCGTAGCGCTGCGCGATCGCGCGAGCTTTCGGCGTTGCGGTGCGATCTACCCACCCATGGTCAAGCGCGAGCTGAAGGATGTCGAAAGGCTGTCCTGTCCGCGGGTTCTCGCCAACGACGCGTCCGAGTGCTGCGCGCTCGATGACATCTGGGTTGATGCGCAGCGCGCCGAACTGCTCGATGTCGAACACCGTCGGGATCGTGTTCTCGGGTCCATCGAACAAGCGCTTGAAGATCGGGAGCGCGTCCTGGTAGCCCTGTAGGTACGAGTGGTAGTACTGAGTCATCTCGTAGTAGAGCGCGCCGTACTTTCGACGCATCGCCGCGCTCGGCCCACCGAGAAGGCTCTCCAAGCGCAGCTTCACGTCGGCCATCTTCTGCGCGAAGCGGAAGAGCTCCCGCTCGAACATGATGCGCTGCGGGGCACTCTGCTGGTACGCGCGCTCTTCCGCAGACCAGGGGTTCGTCAGCTTACGGTAGATGTCCTCGACGTCCTTCCGCTTGTACTGCTCGACCCACTTCGCGGCCTCCTCATGCACGGACTTCCGCATAGCGAGTTCGCCCTCGGGAAGTCCCTGCGCGATGCCTTCGTCAAGCTGAGTTTTCGTCACCGCGAGGTACTCCCGAGCGCTCTGCGTCTCCAGCTTCACGCCCCACTCGCCGAACTTCGCGGGCTCGGGAAACGCCATCGTCGGCGTGGCGGGCTTGAACGAGATCACGAGCGGCATGTTCCGCGCGTCGCTCTGGAGAAGAACCTCAGCCGCGTCGCGAGACTGCACGACGAGACCATCGAACGGAATCTTCCTCCCGCTTGCGATGTACGCGAGCGCGTGCCGTAGGCCCTCTTCGTCGTACACGTAAAGCGGCCTCTGGAGCGAGACGTTCCCACGCTGGACCTCGCCCAACGTAGGCGTACGGCCGAGCGCGCGGATGAAGACGCGCTCGGCCTCGGGCCTTGTCTTCACGTAGGGCTCGCCGAGCGCAACGATGCCGTCCGCTTCAGGGGGGATGCCTCGCTCTGCGCTCCGCGGAACGGAGAAGAACATGCCCGTCGCGTTGAATGGCCTGCCGATCTGCGGGGCGTCCTCACTCTTCCAAATCGTGCGGATCAGCTCCTCGTTGCGCAGTGTCGCATCGGTTGAGGTCTCTGTGCGGGCGAGGACGCGCCGCGCTTGACGGGAGACGAACGCGCTCCGGAAAGGCTCGACGGGTAGCGACGCGTCCCACTTTCCCTCGTGCTGCTGGAAGTAGAACGGCCTCTCGTCCGCGGAGAACATGCGAGAGACGTCGTTGCGGTACGCGAACGGCACGTCGGCGTTCATCTGCGCGAGCTTGCTCGGGCCTGGTGCCATGCTCGGCGGGAGACCCTCGCCTTTGAACGTCTCGCCCGTGAGCACGACTTCGGGCAGCTCCTTCCGCGTGACTTCGATGCTCGCGGTCGGCTGGTGTATCGTGATCTTCCCGAGATGACTCGCGGGCACGGGCGACTCGCGCTTCCAGAGTTCGACGGTGTACTCCTTCGGGTTTATGCCTCCAGGACGAACTTGTGTGCGGACCTCCGTAAGCTCGGGGTGCGCCTTCTGCATAGACGTCACGAAGTCGCCCACGTCGCTTTTCGAGAAGAAGCGCTGGAGCACGCGGTTCGGGTTCTTCGAGAGCTTTGTTGCTTCCTGCGCTATGGGCGTTCCCTTCGAGAAGCGATCGAAGAGCGACGGGATGCGGCGAGCGAGCGTCTCAGGCTCGCCCTTGAAGACGATGGGCACGTTATCGCCCGCGAACGCCCGCGTGAGGCGCGAGAGCGTTTGGTCGTCCGCAACGCCAATGACCCCCCCGCCCGCGCCGACGATCCCGACGCGCTCCTGGACGAAGTTCTGCGGCGCTTTCGTGAACTCGCTGAGGTACTCGACCTTTGGCGCGGCAACGGTCTCGATCGTGTCGAGCCCGACGCCCTCGGGAAGTGTCTCCAGTAGCTTGACGCCTGAGCGGTTCGCCGCCCACACCGTGCCCTTGCTCGTAAAGATAAGCGGCTCCGCGCTCGGATGCCCGCCGAGAAGAACGACATCCGGGAGCCCTACCTTCGCGGGCATGCGGTACCGATCGCGCTTCCAGAAGCCTTGCTCGCTCGTGAGGTCCAGGAACTCCTTGCTCGTCAGCGTGTGCGGCGTCGGCGTCTTGATCTCTGCGAGCGTCTGCTGCCCCGGCGTAGGTCGCAGTGTGCTTGGCTCCGGGACAGTGAGCGCACCTTGCGTCGTCAGCTTCTCGTGAAGCGCACGCTCGATCGGGTCAAGAATCTTTGCTCGCTGCGCGTCCGAGAGACCTTCCACGCCTCGGTAGAAGTCTCGCTCTGCGAGGAGCTTGTCGATGCCCGCGTCCTTCGCGGTCTTGAACGCGACCTGCGAGCGAATCTTCGAGATGATCCCGCCTGCCACGCCGTTGAGGAGTGCGAAGAGGCCACTCTCCCGGGCAACCTTCGAGAAGTCTCGCTCACCTTCGAGCGTCTCGTTCGCTGTGCCGTAGATCGCGCCGTCAACCGCGCTCACGAGCGCATCGAGCGTCCCGGGATGTCTGGCAAGCCAAGGAAGCGCGCGAGGGAGTTCCCCCGCGGTAAAGCGCCCCGCAGCCGCGGCGGGCAGCATGAAGCCGAGCATCTCGGTGGCGAGCAACCCCGTGAAGTGCTCGATCCGCTTGTCAAGGTCGTCCAGCGAGCGCCTGTTCGTTGAGAGGTCGAAGAGAGCGCCTGCATCCCGAGCGATCCCGATGCCCCACTGCGCGAAGATGCCGATGTCCCCGTTGTCGCCGAGCAGCGGGTAGTTGTCCGAGACGTACTGCGAGGCTTCCTCGTACTTGCGCTGCGCGATGAGCTTCTGCGCCTCGGGGTCGAACGTAAGCGCCAGTTCTGCCGTGCGCGCGCCGCTCTGCTCGATCGCCGCGACGCCGATGTCGCGGAGCTGCATCAGGTCGAGCCCGACCGCGGTGTTGACCCCAGCAACGAGGTAGTCCTTCCAGTTCGGGTCTCGGGTGGCAGGCCCAGATGCTCCAGAACGGGCAGCGTACTCGGCCGCGACAGTCTGCTCGACGTCCTGAAGGTCGTGTGCCGTCGTGTCGATCGCGTCGAAGAGTCCCTCACCGCTGCGGCTCAGGCTCTCCAGGCGCGTTGTGTACAAGTCCGTCTTCTTCGTGGCTCGCTGTTGAAGCGCGTCCTGGAACTTCGCCTTCTGCTGCTCTTCGGTCGTGCCACGCTTCTGAAGCGCTTGAAGGAACTCGAAGGGAGCGGGCATCTATTGCCTTTCCGGGTAGAGCGCGTTCCACGCTTCGTCGAACTGCGCGCGCGTGTAGGGGGTTCCGTCAGGCTGCACTACCGAGTCGGAAATCCACTCCCACGCCTGCTCGCTGGTCTCTGCACCCGCGATGGTCGCATCTTGAATCACCGACCCGAGATCGCTCTGGCTGATGCGTACCGCGCCGTAGACCTCGGGCACGACCGAGCGAAGCGCCCAATCTACGACGTGCGACGGGTTGCCCTCGACCGCCCAGGCGCGCTGAAAGTTCCCCATACTGGGGAGGCGGCTCGTAAACAGGCGAAACTCGTCGTAGAGTCCCTTCAGCGTCTTCAGACGAAGCCCCGGGTCTTTCACCCTCACGCGAACGTTCTGCACGTTCGCGATGAAGGCGTCATAGAGGAGCGCGTAGTTCGGGTCGCTCGCGAGCTCCTCTTGGATCGCTGTCTCGGTCTCGTTGAGTCGAAGCGCGCTCCGAGCGAGGAACGCTCCTTGGTCCTCTGTCGTGGCGAACGGCTGCTCGGTGGTTGCTCCTTGGTTGAGCGTATCGAGTGTTGAGCGCAGATTGCCGAAGGAGTCCAACCGAACCTTATCGGCGAGCCACTGGTCGTTCTTCTCGATGAGGTCGGCCAATTCCATGTTCAACCTGTGAAGGTCCACTGCCTGCGTGGTCGCGTCCTCCTTCTTCGTTCGCCCAAGCGTGTACTCGGCGACGATGCGCTGGGATCTCGACGCGTCCACCGAAGCGTAGTACGAGGCGATGCTCGCGCGGGTCTCCTGCTCCTTGAGCTGCTGGTTCTTGTCGAAGACCTTGTTTGCGTTCTGCGCGCTGATGAGCTGCTGCTGGTTGAGTTCGAGGGCCGTCCACTCCGTCATGCGAGCAACACGCAGGTCTTCCGGGAGGTTCGCCAGCTCGTCTCGGGCGGTCAAAAGGCGCTTCTGATCCTCGACGCTCATCGCCTCGATCGCGTCCGCGCTCGGGAGTTCCAGGTAGCGGGCGGTCTGGTCGCTGATCGAGGGTCCACCGGCGTTCGCGGTCTGGATAACCTGCGCCTTGTACGCGTCCGTCCCGCTCGGAATCTTGTGTGCGCCGAGGAAGAACTGGAGCCCGCGCTTCGCCGCGATGCTCTGAAGAAAGGGCATCCTGCCCGAGTTCCAATAGTCCTGCTGCGCTTGATCCGAGAGGTTGTACCATATCTCGTCGTGGAAGCGCACTACGGAGTCAACCAGCTCCTTCTCTTGGATCGCCTGCGCCTGCATCTTGTCCTGCATCGCGCCGAAGACGAACTGCGCCGCGTACTGCGCGAAGGGACTCTGCGCTTTCTGCGGTTGAGGAACGTAGAGAAGTGTCATCGCTTATTCTCCGTACGCGCCGACGAGCCCGCCCTCTGCGCCGCCAAAACTCTGCATGAGCTGCATGATGTTGTCGAGCGTAGTGTCGCCCTCGCCGCCGAAGAGGCCCATCGACTTGCCGAGCAAGAGCATTGGGAGCATGTCCGTCGTCGAAGCGAACGGCGAGCCGCTCGGCGGGACGACCGCGGTGTCCTGAGCGTGCCCGAACACGAACGCGTCCATCTTGTCCAGGACGTCGAGCACGTCGGGGTGCCTCTGCGCCCACGCGCGGAATTTGAAGTCGAACTTCTGGACCTTCGACTGCCAGAGCTTGTACTTCTGGTCCGCGAGTGTGCCAAGAATCTTCGCCTGGCTTTCGATCCCCTGCTGTATGAGCGCCGCGACCTGCGCGGGAAGCTGGCCGAGCTGACCGAACGCCTGGCCCGCGCCGAGGGCTCCTTGACGAGACGCTTCAGCGGCGCGTTCCTGAAGCTGCCGCTCGGCAATCCCAAGCTGCGCGCGACCACCCGTGATAGCTTTCGAGAGATCACCCGCGGCGACGCGCTCCTGCTCGATGCGAGGCGTGGCGAAGTACTGCGGCGTCGCGGCGCGAATCTTCTCCAGCGCATCACTGAACGCCGTCTGCGCGGGCACATCCACGAGCGCTGAGAGCATCGCGTCGTCGAGTTCGGGCAGCGTGATCGGAGCGCCCGCGGAGCGCAGAAGGTCCGTCGCGGGTTCAAGGAAATCACTCATCGCGCCGCGCGCCTGTCCGTACGTGACCGGGCCTTTCTGCGTGAGCTTGCGAAGGCCGGGCAGGACGTCGCCGAGCTGGACCTGCGGGTAGTTCTTTGTGAAGCGCGACGGAACCCTCGGCCCGACTCCCTTCCCGCGCATCAGCTTCGACCAGATGTTCCCGACGTCGCCAAGCACGCGGTTGAGAAGCTCCTCTTGCGAGGGCGTGAGGGCCGAGACTTGATCGTACGACTGCGAGCCGCCGAAGAGCTTGTTAACGAGGTCTCCGCCCAACGAGGCGAGGACCGGACCGAGAAGTTCCCACATGTCGCTTTACCTCTGCCCTGGCTCTTGTTTCCTTGGGAGGATGCGCTCCCAGTCGATGGCCTCGCTCGTCACGAAGCGCAACGCGATGTTCGCGAGCGGAATCCAGACCTCCGGGTGGGTAAAGAGCCACCCGATCCAGCCCAGTTCGTTCGTCGGAACCTCCAAATTCAACGCCTTCGCCAACGCGATGAGCGCGAGGATGATCGCGTTGAACGAGATCGTCTTGCTACTGAGAATCGGTTTCATGTTCACTTTCTCCTTCTTTACTCGTACGTCCAGAACACCTTTCCTCGGCATCGGTCTCCGCCTCGAAGGGAACGGGCTCTTCTGTATAGTCCGCATCGCACAAGCCGCTACGACCGACTATCTTGCGAACGGCGATCAGCATACGGACACGACCCGCGGTCCAGAAGCGAGATCATGCGTTCGTGTTGCTCGCTCTGCTTCGCGAGCGTCACTTCAATGCGTTGGAGGAGGTCCACCGCGCGCCCATTCCCATTCGACCGCCGAAGCGCGACGATCTTCTCCAACGCATGCACCGCGCCGATGAGTCCCGCGAGCGCAATGCCACCCTGCCACACGTAGTCCGGGGGGATCATCGCCTTGCGACCTCCGACTCGGGCGTGTCTTTCACACGCAGGAACGCTCGGATGTTCTCCAGCGAGCTCATGAACATCTCGTGCGTCCGCTCGTTACCACCACTGACGATGCCCACGAGTTCGCCTTGGGCGTTCACGATCGGGCTCCCGCTTGTCCCCGGGCCGCTGTCGGACATCAGAACCACGTCTGCACCAAGGAGGCTGTTGTTCGGCCCATAGTCGATCGCCACACCCTTCTGCCCGATGATCCCGTGGAAGAACGTGCGAAAGGTGGCTTGACCGACCTTACCGTACAAGTACACGTCCTCGCCTACGTAGGACTCCCGCGCGATGGGAAGCGGATTCGAGAGCCTCCCGCAGTCGAGAAGTGCCAGGTCCACCAGCTCGACGCTGCGCTCTAACGTGCAACCTTCAGGGACGCGACGCGCTGTGACGTGCTCAGCGGTTACGACGCCGTAGTCGGTCTCGACAGCGCCAACCACGTCGATGGGGTAGAACGCCCGCGTGACGCGCTCCAAGAGCACACCGCTATGAGCCTTGACGACCCAAAGCGTCAGTGCGAGGAGCACTACGATCACCGACCACCCGACGATCTCCCACCAAGTCGCTTTGTCTCGCTCGTCCATCGCGATTCCCCTTAGTCCGAGCAGTCCTGAACGTACCCGCAGTTCAGACACGCCGCTCGACAACCTTTCGCCTCCAGTTCGCTCCCACACACAGGGCACATATCACTGTTTCTCCCCTACACGATTTTGCGAAATTTGTCAAGAACTCTTTGCCTCAGAGCTCGTAGAAGAAGTGCGCGCCGATGTGCGCAACCGGAGTCTCTCCGTCCGCCCAACTCGGCATCACACCCTCGGCGTGGTGGTGATTCGCCTCGTGCGAGTAATCGGGGAGTAACTCCAACATGACGCCGAGCGCTATCGCTTCGCACTCTCGCCACACTTCGTTGTCCGCGTCCGGCAGCGTCTCCAGCGAGCGATCGCCGTCGTTGAAGCACGAGAACTGGTTCGGTTGGAGAATGACGCGCTTCAAGTTCGAGAGCCACGGGAGCCCAACCTCGCCCCATCTCCACTTCGGGCGCTTCGCTCGGTTCGCGGCGACCTGCGCTACGGCAACGCGTCCCTCGTACGGCTCACCGCGCGCCTCGCCGTAGATGAGCAGCGCGAGAAGCGCGCATATGGAATTCGCGCCGTAGGGACGCACCGGGGGCGCGTCGAAGCGCTCAGCGAGCCTTCGAATGTCGTCCTCGTAGAGTGGCATGATCGCCCCCGTTCCCCGCACCATAACAGATTCTCGCTCGCTTGTCAAGTCGTTCCTACGCGACCAGGAAGTGTATATGGCCAGCCGCCCCCGCATTGTTCGTGCTGAGAGTCCAGTTTCCGCCAGCTACGAGGTAGATATAGATGAAAGTGTCGCCCACCACGGCCGCATACCCAATTGAGTTTGTTCCGTTGTTTCGTACCCGGACGGGGGTCACTACGGAGTTCGCCGCCGTCTGACTCGCCGGTATCTTGATCTTGAGCGCCGAGCTGACCGTGCCGCCAATAGTCGTACCCCCAAGGAGGAAGTTCACCCACATCCACTTGCCCTGGAGCACGTACTCGAAAGTAGTCTGATCCGCTGCCTCCACCGTCCAGGTCATCGAGCCCGAAGCGGTAAAGTTGCCCGCAGCGTAGGCGACCGCGTTCGGCCCGTCGATCAGCTCGTCCGCGCCGCCCGAGAGATGCGTCGCCGCGTGCAATTGCGCGTGATGCTGGTCGCTCGTAACGCCATCGAGGCTCGCGTGCAGGACGAGCTTAGAGTCTGCGCCGTCGTGGTCGTGCCCAGCGTCCTTGTCGAAAGTGACTTCGCTCTCGGGATGGCCGTGCCCAAGCACTTCGTAGAGACCTGCGTGCTCGTGCCCAAGCACTTCGTAGAGACCTGCGTGCTCGTGCCCGACGACCGAGTGGCTCGTGTGTAGGTGCGTCGCGTCCGCGAAGGCGCTGGCTTCCTCTCCATCGAGCTTGTCCGCGTCGAGCCCACTTCCCGCGCCGTCGATGTCGGCAAGCCGCGCGAGGATGTCCTGCGCGTTCAACGAACCGGTCAGCGCGCGCTGAAGCGCGTGAACGAGGCTTTGCAAGTAATGCTCGACCGCAGGGTTCCCGAGCCCACTCGGAACGGGAAGCGCGATGGGTCGAACGCGACGATCAAGGGTCTGCACCTACTGC
>ERZ1292632.1636-Hain-H43-01um-R2-1636-length-20987-cov-31_pt2 | contig 14914 bp, 24 predicted proteins | sample MGYA00564407_ERZ1292632 | MGnify/ENA primary metagenome ERZ1292632 (study PRJEB36523, sample SAMEA6512637) | groundwater metagenome | collected 2019-01-08 | study: AquaDiva: Metagenomics assemblies of 32 groundwater samples | reverse complement strand
GTATAACTGATGCAAATATTATTGATGCAGCGAATTGTCAGTTGTCCGGAAACTACGCATCTGACGCCGCTGGCGAAACAGGCCGCTTAATTGGCGTTGTAAGCGCGTAAAACGAGGTATTTTATAAATTTATAGTATAGTGATGAGTTATGTTTTATTCATCACTATACTATATTAAGATTTTAAACAAGATTTTATAACAAATGATTCAAGGTGTTTATAAAATAGTAAATAAGCTAAATAATAAAGTATATGTAGGACAATCTATTAATATTAAAAGTAGATTTCAGTCCCACAAAGATACTTTAAAAACTAAATATAATCATCCTTTATACAACTCAATAAGAAAATATGGGTTGGATAATTTTGAATTTATAATATTAGAAGAAATTAATAATGTTTTATTATTAGATGAAAGAGAACAGTATTGGATTGAGTATTATAAAAGTTATGACAGTAATTATGGGTATAATCTTATGAGGTTGGCGCAGAGAGCATTTCATTCAGATGAGACAAAAAATAAGATGTCCGTTTTGGCAAGAGAAAGAATGAAGAATAAAGATCTTAGAGCTAAAATTTCTAAGACAGTTTTACGAACTGTGACTACTCCTAAATTCAAAGAAACTTTTAAAAAGAGAATGAAAGAAGTTACAAATACTGTTAAGCATAGAAAAGTGTGTTCTGATAGACAAAAAAGACTGTTACAAAATCCTGAGTATAGAAAAAATCTTGTAGAGAAAAGTAGTAATAATTGGAAAAATCCTGAGTATAGAAAAAATAATATAGAAAAGCAAAAGCTCAGAAATACTTGCTCTGAAGTTAAAAAACAAATGTCAGAAATAACTAAGAATTTATGGGAAGACCCTTCTTATAGAGCGAAAATGTTTACTGCTAGAAAAACTCTTAAACATAAGGAAAAAATGAAAACTCTTTGGGAAAGTGAAGCTTTTAAAGAAAAGAGAAGGCTTATTTCTGCAAAGAAAAAGGAAGCGAGGTTAAAGGAATTTTTAGATAATGGCTTCGTAGAAAAGGTAAAAGATTTATATTTAACTCAGAATATGAAAAGAGAGGTTGTCGCAAAGCTTTTAGATATAAAAGAGGCTACTTTTGGAGTCTTACTGAAAGATTTTGGTTTACAAAAATCAAGAGAGAAGTTTTTAGAACTTTCTAAAGTGGGTTCTGAGTATATTACTAATTAAGTAAGCAAAAGGGTGCATACGGATTTTATAGGAGAAATTTATGGAACAGGTGACTAGAAAATACAAAGTGGCTGAAAGCTCTTGCTTACCAGAGAGTTTAAAAGAGCTTATTAAGTCAACTGCTAAAGAATATAATCTATCTGAAGCTGAAACAGAGTTTGTTAGGAAAGGTTTAGAACCCTATAAACAGCCAGATTTTAATGAAGGTGAAAAATCTGTAATTACATACATAACAACCGGAGCGTTGGATAGAGATAAAGATATTGTAAAACCAGACGGCGGAGATTTTACTAATTATTTAAAACATCCGGTAGTTTTATTTGGGCATAAATATTCGGAATTGCCTGTAGGAAAATGTCTTTGGTTAAAAGCTTCAGGAGATAATAAAGGGATAATTGCCAAAACTGTTTATGCAAATACGCCCCAAGCTGATTTAATTTATAATTACAGAAAAGATTCTTTTCCATTAGCAACTTCAATAGGTTTTATTCCAATTAAGAGCGTTTCTATTTTTGATATTAGTAGAAAAGAGGAGTTCGTAACTGAAGTTAAAAATGCTGTTCAAATGGGGTGGATTAAGGAAGAGCAAGCTCCTTCAGTTAGAAATATAATTCAGAAGTGGTCGTTATTGGAGTTTTCGGATGTTTCGGTGCCCTGTAATCCAGAAGCGTTACAAATTGCCTGTTCAAAAGGATTGATATCTAAAGAGGAGTTGGAAGAAGAGGTTAAGAGCAATGGAGTTGAAATTCAATTTGGGGCCGTAGATGACAAAACTGAATATATTTTAGAGGATGAGGGTGAGGTGTGTAAAGCGGTAATCCCATTTTCTGCAAGTCCTGTTAATGAGGGTGTTTGGGATGGGGAAGCTTCTAGAAATAGATTAGCTAAATGGGCTTCTTCTGATAATAGTGGAAGTAAAGATAAAATAGATTGGGTTGCGTACGGTAAAGGTTTTACTTATAAGGATGAAAGTGGAGATAAGTTTGGAGATTTTCATCTTCCTCATCATGATATAATGGGTGGAAAGTTTGTTGTGGTTTGGAGAGGTGTTGCAGCGGCTATGGCTGCATTAAAAGGTGCTAGGGGCGCAAAAATTCCAAAAGTAGACAAAGACGGAATTTATTCTCATTTGAGCAAACATTATAAACAATTTAAAAAGACACCTCCAGAAAAAGATTTTGAGGATGTTTCTATAAAAACTACCGTGCCTCCAAAAATGGAAAGTGGCGTTGTTCCTAAAAAATTAGATGATAAAGGTAATCCAAGTGTTAGAGATATAATGGATTGTATACACAAAGCTTTAAGAAAAAATAATTTGGAACAGTTTAAAAAAGAAGCTGCTGATAAGGTTGATTATTTTTGGTTAGAGGACATGTTTCCTGTTAATTATCCTGATGGACATTGTGTTTGTTGTTGTTGTATGGGGGATGGTAGTTATAAATATGTTAGTTGTACATATACGTACGATCCTATTACAAAAATTGCAGAAGTCAGTGTTGGAGTAGAAATGGATGCTACGTGGATGCCTTCAAAAGCAGCGTTGGGAGCAAAACAATATATTGACATCGACAATTATTTAAAATCTTTTACATTAGAACAAGTTAAAAAGTTGCCGCTTCTTCCAGTAATGACACAGTTTTCTGTAAAAGATGAGCCAGATTTATATTTTGCTCATATTTCAGAAACTGGAGATGTGTTTAAAGAAGTTAGAACAATATCTTCTGAAAATAAAATAGACAAAGAACGTATGGAAGGAGTAGAAAAATATAAGAACACAAGGGTTGCTATAGCTGAAAAGAGCTTCTCAAATTTGAGTTCGCTGGAGCCTAAAAATAGGGAAGAATGGGAGAAGTTGTATATTAAATGGCTAGACTTCTTTTTAGTTGCGTTGCCTGGAAAAGATGTTATAAAAGAGTTTTGTGAATTAGAAAAAGTAATGTACAAAGGAATTTCTGAGGTACCTAAGGAAGTTTCTGCGCAAGTTGTTGAAAATGAATTGTCTAAGGAACAGGTTGTTACATTGATTTCTGGGGTTGTTGCTGAGAATAATAAGAGTATGGCTAATATGATAAACGATTCTCTTGCCAAGATGTTGGGCAAGTGCCAATTATAGAATAATAAACTTGAGATATTAGATATTTTTTAAAATGGATGAATAAATGCAAGGTGTTTATAAAATATTAAATACGATAAATAATAAAGTGTATATTGGGCAATCTATAAAAATTGAAGATAGGTGGAGAGAGCATAAGCGTTATGCTTTTAGAACATCTTATAGACACCTCTCTTTATGATTCTATGCGAAAATATGGAATAAATGCTTTTGAGTTTGCTGTTTTAGAAGAAGTACAGGAATATTTAGTGCTAACAAGTCGAGAGCAGTATTATATAGATTATAATGATGCTTCAAACAGAAGTAAAGGTTATAATATTTGTCCGCTGCTGGTTCAAGCAGAGGTAGAAAACATAGTGAAGAAGCCAAAAGAAAAATGTCTTTGGCTAAAAAAGGTAGAAAACAAAGTAAGGAAATAATAAATAAACGAAGTTTAGCTATGGCAGGTAAAAAATTTACTGAAGAGCGTAAAAGAAAAATAAGTTTAGCTTTTAATAGTTTGTCTGAAGAAAAAAAGAAAGAAGTTGGAAGATAGCAGAAAAAGTTAAAGCACAGTGGGCAAATCCTATAAGTAGGCAAAAGATATTGGAAGGTATGAAAAGAATTATTAAAAGAGAAAAACTTGATAATAATTGTGTTAAAAATTATCTAGATAATTTTTGTTATAATTAACCCTGGAGATTTTTGAGAAAAGTTAGGGGTTATATTAAATTTATTAAAATTTTAAATAAAATTTAATTGTGGGGGGAGGCGTGGACATGGACTTAGAAACTCTTAAACGTTTATTGGATGAGACGATTCGTGCGGGGCAAGTAGAAAATGTCAAAGCGTTTGATGCAACGCTCAGTAAATATTTTACACCTGGTGAAGGCAGTAAGAAAATTGGTGGGGAAAAGAAAGAGGAAGACAAAAATATTTTTAAGAATCTTGGTGATATGGCGGTTGCTGTGTACAAAGGTTCTGATGTGCGGCTTAAGGTTCCTTCTGGTGCTAATGAAGCTGAAGATTCGGCTGGGGGCTTTCTTGTACAGTCTGATATTGCAGAGACTTTGATTCAGAGTACTTATGAGACTGGTCTTTTGGTACCCAGGTGTCAAAGCATGCTAATTTCAGCTAAATCCAATTCTATGGTTATTAATGGAGTTGATGAAGTTTCTCGTGTTAATGGGTCTCGTTACGGGGGCATCCAGGCTTATTGGGAAAATGAAGCTGACCAGATAACGGGAACAAAACCAAGATTCAGGCAGATGAGGTTGTGGTTGAAGAAATTGACCGGTCTTGCGTATGTTACTGATGAGTTGTTGGCAGATGCGGTAGCATTGGATGGGTGGCTTAAGAATGCTTTTGCTAACGAATTTGGATTTAAGCTTGATGACGCTATTCTTAACGGGTTGGGCGTAGGACAGCCGTTGGGCATTCTTAATGCGCCTTGTTTGGTTTCTGTTTCTAAAGAAACCGATCAGGATGCAGCTACATTTGTGTCTGAAAATGCTGTTAAAATGTATACTAGTATGCCAGCTAAGAGTCGTGCAAATGCGGTTTGGATTTGCAATGGGGAAGTTGAAGATACTCTTCCCTTTTTAAAGATGGAAGGCACTTCTGGAGGTGTGTGGCCTATGTATATGCCTCCTGCTGGCTTGAGAGACAATCCGTTTGGGAATTTGTTGGGACGTCCTGTAATTCCTGTTGAACAATGTCAAGCTCTTGGTACTAAAGGTGATATTCTTTTTTGTGATTTTAATGAGTATATGCTTATTAATAAGAGCAATAAAGGTGCAGCGGAGTCGGCTGTTTCGATTCATATTAGGTTTGATTATAATGAAACAGCGTTCAGGTTTGTACTAAGAATGGATGGGCAACCTGTAAGAAATAGCGCTATCGCGCCGTATAAAGGTAATAAATCTCTTTCTCCTTTTGTTGCATTGAATACGAGAGCCTAAGTGTAATTTAAAATGTGGGTGAGGGTAATGCCTTGTCCACATTTGAACTAATTTTTAATGGGAGGTGCTTGGAATGAGACTTGTAGATAATATGAAGTTTGTAATGAGTAATGTGCCTGTGGATATAAACAATAATGCAGTTACAGGTGATTATGTTAGCATGAAGAATTATGACCATCTTACTATAATTCTTCAGTTTGGAGCTGTTGGAACAGGAACAGCTTTGACGTTGAAGCAAGCCACAGATGTCGGAAATTCACTTTCTGATGAAAAAGCTTTAGGATTTTCAAAGATTTTTACTAATGTAGGTAACACAACTGACACGTTGACTGAGGCGGCTGTAACAAGTAATACGTATACGGTTGGAGACGCACCATCAAATCTTTACGTAGTTGAAGTTGATGCGGCCTCTCTTGATGTTAATAACGGTTTTGATTGTGTTAGGATGAATCTTGCGGCTGGAGCTGGCACTACTTTGTTGGCAGTTTTGTATATTTTGTCAAATAGTAGATATGCAGGCAGCCAGGCGTCTAACTTGCCGAGCGCAATTTTGGACTAGCTTAAGCGTTTAATTTCTTTATAAAGGAGGGGAAGGAGTAAAGTACCCTCCTTTATAGGGATTCAGTATGAATAGGATAAAATTAAAATACAGGGCATTTAAAAAAGATTTTAAGAAGTTAGGAATAGTTAATGGGTAATTAAGAAAGTTCTGGTAGTAAAATCTTTTAAATGGAATTTTAATAATATGAAAGTAGAAATTTTAAAACAGTTTGTGTGGAAAGGTAAAGTTTTTAAAATTGGAGAATGTTATATAAGTTCTACTTTGGATGATTTTGGAGACAATAAAGAATATTTTAGGGCAGTAGATGAGGTTAAAAGTTTAGACAGTCCGCAAAAAGATAAAATGCAACGTAGAAATTTTATTAAAGCTTGGCATTAGAATGACGTAGAATTGATTTTGTTTGTATTATTGCTACAAACATACGTTGTTTATATATTAAGGAGTTGTACATGGCTGGAACTTTGGCAGTTACATATTCTGAAACAAGAGCTGTTAAAAAAATTAACATGGCTTGGATTTCCGACGGTGCGGGAGCTGTGTCTGGAAGTACTAAAAAAGTATCGGGGAGAGTTGTAAGGGTAACTATCGTCCCTTCTATTGTTGCTGTTCCTACTGAAAATTACACAATGCAGATTAATGATGCTGATGAGATAGATATTTTGATGGGGTATGGGTCAGCAGGATTGTCTGCTACAATTAAAAGAACAATAGTGCCTAGAATTAATGACGCTGTTCTTGGGCAGCCTTCATATCCTGTGGTTATAGATGGAAATTTAAGTTTTGTTGTTGCAGGGGCAGGAGTGCTTAAAGCAGGGACTGTTTCTATTTATATTGAACAATAAAAATTACGTATTAGTTTTAACAAGGAGTGGGCGGTATGAAAGTGTTTTTTTGTACAAGTGCTGTAGTTTTGTTTATACTATGTTTTAGTGAGCTTGGAAATTGTAGCACGTTTGAGGTCTTTAATGTCGGAAGCGATACTGCAGTTGGATTTACTTCAAGCAAACTTACCGAAAGATCTGTTCAAAGCGCTATGTGTACTATTGAGACTGCGGATGTTAGGATATTGTATGGCACTAGCACTGCCCCAACTTCAAGTGTGGGTTTGTATTTTTTAAAAAATACTAGCTTTAGAATAGACAATCAACGGCACATGGAAACATTTAAAGTTATTTCTACTTCAGGGACGGCCACAATTAGTGTTCTTTATGAACCGTAAAGGATATAAGGAGTTTAAAGGGGAGGGTGAATGAAATTTAGAATTTTTTCTATTATTATTTTGTTTGTATCAACAGCTTCTTATGCTGGTATTAGAGATGTAAAAACTAAAATACCCTCTACTACAGCGGATATTGCGGCAAGCACTGACAAAAACTACGTGACAGATGCTCAGGCAGTGGTGATTGGTAATACGAGCGGAACTAATACGGGAGATCAAACGAATATAACTGGTAATGCGGCAACAGTGACAACAAATGCAAATTTGACTGGGGTTGTTACTTCTGTCGGAAACGCAACGGCGATAGCTGATGCTGCATTATCCGTAGCAAAAACATCGGGATTGCAAACAGCACTTGATGCTAAAGCTCCTCTTGCTTCGCCAATATTTACCACTAATATTACTACTCCAGTCGTCATTGGAGGGACAAGCACAATCCAAACTATTACATATAAAACCACCACAGGAGTAGGAGCAACAGGAGCTGACCATATTTTCCAAGTAGGAGATAACGGATCGGTAGAGGCAGTCAGGATTTCAAATAACGGCAACGTCGGCATTGGGACGACGGTGCCACTCCAAAAGCTACATACAACAGGGAATATGGTTATTGGAAATGATGCAGATTTTGGTATTGCAGCCGCGGGTAGTCGATTGGAAATTCGCGGGCCGCACAATGATGGCGTTGCCTCCTTAAAGAGTATCAATGCTCTTAAATTATCCGTGGATGATAACCTTTTCTACGGTCAACAAGTTCAGCTTTGGCTCGGCAGATGGGAGGATGTATCTAATAATTCTAGAAGCTCTCTTATTATCTCTCTGATGAATGGACAGAGTAGCGCAAACGCAAATGCTGATACTAATGTTATGACACTTTTAAGTAACGGCAACGTCGGCATTGGGACGACGGCGCCAGGCTTTATGTTAACCCTTGCTGCTGGAGGTGCTTTAGGGATTATTGGAAGCTATACAGATGCAAGTAATTACTATGCTCTTAAAGCAATTATGGCTGCTGGGGGGGCAACGATTTCAATCAACGAGCTTGGAACGGGCATTGGAAACAGAGATATAACATTGACGCCTTCTGGCACGGGAAATGTAATATTTTTTGCAAGTAAAGCAAAGATAGATTCTAACGGAAAACCCTTTTTTGGGACTGTTGGTGATAGCACGGCAAGTCCTGGAAATGCAACACTAAATACGATTACTGGTAAGTCGGCTATAGCAGCAGCGGCAAGCTCTATGGTTTTGACAAATTCAAACATTGCAACAACATCTTTGATAGATATTACTCCTTTAGATATTGATGCAACTGCAACCAACTGGAAATATTCTGTTGCAGCAGGAAGTGCAACGATAACTACAAACGCTGCTACTACAGCAACGTGGAAATTTAGTTGGAGTGTGAAAAATTGAAAAAGATAATGATTTTATTGACATTGTTATGTTTATCGTCTCAACTCTTTGCAGGGGAAAAAGAAGAGTTGCAATTTCAACAAATTCTTGTGGTTGAAAGAATTGGTCGGTTGCAGGCAGAATATGCGCTTGCTATAATTTATCAAAAAGAGATAAGTTTAAAGCTTAATTTAATGACTTTAAAAGAGAAGGAGGAAAAACATGTTGAGAAATCTGATAAGTAGTTTGTTTTTCGCAGTCGTGATTGTGTTTTGTGGCGTGAGTTTTGGTGCAACTATTTGCGTAGACATTCCAGATGAGCAAATACCATACGTTCAGGTTGTCGCTACACGGGAGAAAACAGAAAGCGTACAAGCGTATTTACAGAATGTAATAACCTCTGCTGTAAATTCTTGGCAGAAACAACAGGACGATGAAAAACATGTTGCAATGAAAAACATGTTGCAAGCTTTGTCGCCTGCCTCACAGGCGGAACTTATTGTAGCTTTACAGGCTAAAGCTGCTCAGGAAGTAGTAACCCCATGAAAATGTTGATATTGTTTCTCTTTATGCTTTCTTGTTCTCTGTGTTGTGCAAAAACACCTGAGACTACCGGTATAATGAATCCAGATAAGTTAATATCGACTTGTTTAATGCCTTTTAGTGGGTCGGCTGAGCCGATGCAGATTGGTACATTGCTTCCCAATTTACCGTATGCAATAATTATTAAAGTTGGAGACGGTTGGGTTAAAATTCATGTAGACGGCAAGGTGGAACTTGAGAATGTAACTCCTGATAAGGCAGCACAGGAGTTTTGGAAAAAGGTTTCTGACGCTTTTCCTCTGTTTAAAGAAAATATTTTAAGAGAAAAATCAGACAAGGGCTTGTAAGGAGAAAGTATGTTAAGTAAAAAACTAGTAACAACTCTGGTAGGAATGATGAGTTTAAACTACGTTGGATATTTAATCTATCTAGATAAGTTAGATGTTGTACATAAAATAGAGCTTTACGCCTTGCTTATTTCGGCTATCGCTGCGCTAGCGGGTATCCACGGTCTTTTGCAGTCGAAAATTGATAAAATAAAAGTGGGAGAAATTGAGAAGGAATGAATATTTTATGGTTTATTTTGTAGTAATGTTTTAAGGAATACAATTGTTTAGAGCTGTGAGTTTTAACCTCTACGTAGAAATTAGAAAGGAGTTTCAATGGCGATTTTTAACTCAGCGGTATTAGCATGGAAGTACCCTACAATTAATAGCATTATTTGTGAAGGGGATAATATTATAAAATGGGATGTTGCAGCGCATCCACAAATTCCAACAGAAGAAGAGTTGATTGCTTGGAAACAAGAGTATGAGCTACAGGTAGTAGCGAAAAATAAAGAAGAGGCAGACCGTAATATTTTAGGAGGAATTTTAAAGCGTTTGGCGGTTTCTACGCAAACAGAATTAATAAATTCTTTAATGAGCAAAGCCGCAATAGAGGGAGTTATTTAAGTGTTTGTTTTAAATGTGGTGTTGTAAGAATTATTTTTAGGAGATAGTTATGAAAAATTGGGTTATATTGGGGCTGTGTTTTTTGTTGTTTTCTAGTATTTTTGCTGTTGGGTGCAACAAAGAGAAAGTGGCTGTTGCTACTTATGAAGGGGTAGGGCAGGTTTTAATTGAGTTTAAAAGTGAAGTTGAATCGAAGTATAAAGTTGGAGAGGTTAATGAAGAGTTTTACAATAAGGCAAAAACTGCCTACAACAAGGCAAGAGATTCGTATATCCTTGCTGGCGATACTTTGGCATTAATTATAGAGTTAGAGGATGCTATACAGCGCCAAGCTTTATTTTCTGAAAGTTTGAAGCATCTCGATGAGGCAAAAAATATAATTATGTCAGTTCTAGCTATTTTAGAATCTAATGGAATTAAATTTGAAAAGGTGTCAGCTTTAATTGAAAAATTTAAATCGTAAATTTTTAAACAAGGAGCGTTATTATGCCGTTTGACTTGATTGTAGGACTTTTAGTTAAAGCACTTCAGATTGCCCCGAAAATAATTGAGGCTATTTCTTCTTCTAAGGAACTTTCCAAAGAAGAGAAGGAAGCTTTGTTGAAGCGTATTGTAGAAGCTAAGGCGTCTGTTCCTGAATGGAAGTAATTTGAATTTACGTAGTAACTCATTAGAGTCATGTTAAATACATGAGTTACTACGTAGAAACTTTAATTAATATTGAGAGGAGGTTTGTTAATGAAATCCGAGGAAACCGGTGTTGCGATATCTTTTGCAGAAATAGAACTGCTTGTAAATAAGTTTGTTGAATCTTCTTCTGATAAAATTGCTGATAAGTGTGTTGAGCGAATAAAGCATGCTCAACACGATTGTGAAGCTTTTCGTATATTTAGGGATAAAGACAATATTAATAAGTTTTACAATACTGAAAAAAAAATAGATGACCATGTGGCTCAACATAAAAAGAGAGAAAGTGATGAAGAAGTAAGATTTGCTAGAAGACATAAAAACACTTTATTGTTTGTAGCGCTTATAAATACGCCGACTATCTATTATGTTTTAACAAAAGTAGTTTCTCTTGTTTTTAAAGTTTAAGATGTTTTAAAAATACATTTAAAGTTATTCTTGTACTAATTATTTTTATGTTGTATAATGTTAAGTATTGTTATTAAATTAAGTTGTAAAATTGGAGTTTAGAATGGCACTTGTTAGCGATGCGGATATTTTAAAATTTTTAGAGTTAGCTGCTGATGATTCTTTTACAACTGTTGCGGCTATAAAAAGCGGGGTGGAAAGCGCTGTAAAAGCGTATTGTAGAAGAAATTTAGAAAGTACTTCTTATAAAGATGTTTATGTAGATAAAAATAATTATATAGTTTTAAAAGATTTTCCTGTTACTGCTGTAACAAAAGTGCAAAAGGGAGAAACATCACCTTTATATATTTCTAACAGCAATCAGTTTACTTCTGCTGTTGTTTCTGTAACAGAAACAAAAGTAGTATTAATTTATAATGGAGTTACGTACGCTGGAGACCTGACTTTTGCAACAAACACTACTCTTGGTGCTTTGGTTACAGCTATTAATGCTGCTGGAAGTGGGTGGAAGGCTGTAACACAAACATCAGATTTTAACAGTATTTTAAGTACCGAGTTATTGCCCTTGTTTGGGCAAAGTGCTTTGTATAATAGAAATGTACAGGTATGGATTCCGTTTCAGGATTTTCCTTATTTAGATGTCGATTATGTTAATGGTATTTTAAGGAATGAACAAAGTATTGCAGGTGAATTTGAAAAAGTGTATGTCAATTATACGGCTGGGTATGTAACCATTCCTGCTGACTTGCAATATGCAGTAAAATTATGGGTTAAGGATATTTATACGAGGCATCAAGAATCTGCCGTAGGACTTTTATCGTATTCTATTACTGGAGTTAGAAAAGAGTATGAACAAATTCCGTATTCTGCTAAATTAATATTAGATAATTATAAAAGAGTGCTTATTTAAAATGTTAATTCCTCCTGGGCCTAGAGTTTCTGCAGTACTCAAAAATATCAGCCGTGTGTCAGACGGTATTGGAGGATATGTGGATACGTGGGTTGTTGCTGACACGGTTAAAGGAGTGTTAGTTGTTGTTTCCGGAAATGAACGTTTACAATATAACAAGGAAACAGTTACTGGGGACTATTTATTTTATGCTAGAAAAGTAACATACACTCCTAAAGAAGCAGATGAACTTGTTTATGGGACTAGAAGATTTAGAATATTGTTTGTTAACTCGCCTTTTATGAATACTAAATTTTTTATATTAGAATTGGTTGAGGTTAAGTAACATGCCACAAATAACTTGGAATGAAGCCCTTCTTACAAAGAAAGCTAAATTGTTAGGGATGGCTTTACTCAGAGAAACTGCAGAAACTATTAAAAATAGGATTAAAAATTCCATGCCTGAACAAGGCAATTATAAGCCTTATAAAAGGCCCTGGGGAACGCATTACTCAAGCACGCCAGGCTCTCGTCCAGCAGTTGATTACGGAAGATTGAAAGATTCTATATCAGTTAATTGGAGTGGTGGGATGTATTTATATGGAGAAGTTGGGCCTAATGCAAGGTATTCGGACGGTGTTCGTAAACCCGTTACTACAGACACTGTTGTGGTTGGCACTAATGTTCCTTATGCTGCTGTTCTTGAAAACACTGCGGCTACAAAAGGGAACAGACCTTTCCTTAAACCTGAGCTACAGGTTGCCAGAGCGTTGACCCGAAGCACTTTACAGGGAGTTAGATTACCTGTGTATGAAAAATAATTACATATAAACACATGTTAAATACATTTTAAATCGTTTCTGTGTCATTCTAATCACATTGTTGTTCCTTTAAAGAGGCGAAAAATGAGTCAGATCCAGCCATTTGATGATTTATTCCAGGGTATTTTTAACTGGGCTATTCAGGACAAGATTTTTCATTACGGTTCTTTTAAAGGGGTTTTTTCTGTTGGAAATATTATAACAGGTTCTATTTCTGGAGCGACTGGAACAGTAACATACGTAGGTGTGTATTATTTAAGGTATACTAAAATAGCGCTTACTTTTCAAAAAAATGATGTTGTTACTAATGGTTTAGGCGCGTCTTGTACGGCTAAAAATGTTAATGAGTTTCATACGGATGTAACAGATAGGATATATTTTCAAGAAGCTCCTGAACAAGAATTACCTGTTGTTTTGCCTTATTCAGTATTTCAATTTATGGGAGAAGTTCCTATAGATTCATATTCAAGTAAAATAACAAGCATTCACATAAATTGGAATTTATTTACAAACGATTCTTCTTCATTGCCGTTGTTTAATATTTTATCAGATTTTCAGACATTGTTTGATTTTCCTGAATTAATATTTACTAATTGGAATTTTGTGTCTTTTCTTAGACAAAGAACGGCCTCTGTTATAAAAGACGCTAATAAAATTTGGTCTTGTTTTATTGAATATCTACTTATAGTGCAACAAAAATAATTTTTAGGAGGGTGTAAAATGGCAAGTGCTGTATCTAATGCTACGGGGAATGTATATTATAGCAAAGTAAGTTCGACAACAAATTTATTTTTTGCTGATCCAGCGAGTGTTGGGGCGCCAACTTATACTGCTGCTGCTAATGTCACAGCGTCCGCTTTTACTGCGCCTTCTTCTGAGAAAGGTCCGGCTAAAGGTAGTATTGTTGATAAGCTCACAATTGCAGCGGGTTTTACTACTGGGAATATTTGTTATAAAAATATTAGCTCTTTGGACATTTCTGCAAAAGAAGCCATAACTTTTTACATTAAACCAAGTATTGCTGTAGCTGCGAGTGTTTTATCTTTTGTTATTGATGATACAAATGCTTGTGCTTCAGTTATTGAAACGCTTCCTATCCCTGCTCTTGCTGCTGGGGAATGGCATAGGGTGTTGTTACGGCTGAACAATCCTGAAAGTGACACTGCTGTGCTTTCTGTGGGTTTGCAAGCAGAGTCGGATCCAGGTACAGTTGTAATTGATATTTATCAACCTCGGTATATGGATGAATTTGAAGGACGAAAGTCTTTTTCTGTAACACAAAATGTTGATTCTATAGACGCTTCAGATTATCAAACATCAAATAGTAAAGAATTTGTTGCAGGGCCTAGTTCCTGGACTGTCACGTTTGAGGGGCATAAGGAAGGCGCGCCGCCTCTTGATAAAAATCAAGAATATGTATTTGCATTGGCTGAATCCACAACTATGGGGCAAGCTTTTGTAGGAAATGGATTTTTTACGTCTTTCACACCATCAGGCAATGTGTCTGATTTGATGCAGTATGCTTATTCAGTGCAGGGAACAAGATATCTTCATCAACCGGTAGCCTAATTTTTTATTTTTGGAGGTGAAGGATTATGAGTAGTCCTGTAGCAAATTCAACTGGAAATGTGTATTATTCAAAAATTAGTGGGACAACCGACTATTTGTTTACAAATGCAGATCCTAAATTTGATGAACAAGTAATATCTGGTATAACGGCTTCAGAAATTGCTGTTCCAAGATTAGAAGAAGGTCCTGTAAAAGGAGCTAGGGTGGCACGTTTGACAGCCGCTCTTGGAGCAGAAAAAGTGGCAAACGGTACATTTACTGGGAGTGCTGCAAGCTGGACAGTTGCTGCGAATTGGGCTTACGGAACTAATAATGCGGTTCACACAGCAGGCGCTGTTGGGCAGCTTGAACAAGATGTTGCAGCGGTTGATGGGGAATCGTATGTTGTTTCTTATGATATAACTAGTTATACTGCTGGTACTATACAGGTAAAAGTAGGGGGTGTTGCGGGGTTGCTTCGTAACACTGCAGGTACATTTAAAGAACAAATATCAGCAACTGGCGCAATGACCACTTACGCCCACGGGCAAGGGGCGTTTGCGTTTGCTGGTGGTGTTTATGATGGAACTGATGTTTGGCTTGTTCCATACGACTCTGCAAATCTAGTAAGAGTTAC
>ERZ1292632.2573-Hain-H43-01um-R2-2573-length-14926-cov-5_pt1 | contig 14926 bp, 23 predicted proteins | sample MGYA00564407_ERZ1292632 | MGnify/ENA primary metagenome ERZ1292632 (study PRJEB36523, sample SAMEA6512637) | groundwater metagenome | collected 2019-01-08 | study: AquaDiva: Metagenomics assemblies of 32 groundwater samples | reverse complement strand
TGGCCGAAGCAAAGCGTGTCCGCGAGGAACAGGATCGACTCGCCGCTGAACGCCGCGCGATCGAAGAAGCGCAGCGCAAGGAACGCGAACGCATCGAGGCCAAGGAAAAGGCCGAACGCGACGCCAAGGACGCCGTCGAGCGGAAGAAGCGCGAAGCCGAAGAAGCGAAAAAACGCGAGGAACAGCGCAAGAAAGCGCAATCGCTTGATGGCCGCGCGTTGCTCAACCATTTTTATACCCTGTTCGGCAGCTTGCCGGAATTCAAGGCAATCGCTGGCCAGATCGCTGACTTCCTCGGGGAGATAAAATAATGGACTGGGACGACCGCATCAAAACGATTGCCGCCATGCGAGAATTCGGCGGCAGCTTCGTCAAGCGAATTGCTGAAGCATGGCAGTGCGCCGACGACGAGAATTCCGCCAAGATCGAGGCAGCATGGCCGGAATATCTGGCGAAGTATCGCGGAATCGCTGAAACCATGCCCAAGGAGGAAGCATGAACACGAACGCGGAAGTGGTGGCGGACATCTATCCCGACATGCCGATGGCCGATTATCTGGCCGTCAAGGCATTCAGTAGCGGCATGGCGAATCGCATCCTGACGCAATCGCCGCGCCATGCATGGATTGACTCGCCGTGGAATCCCGAGCGCGAAGACGAGAGCGACAAGGCGTCCGACATCGGCACCGTCGCGCATGACGTTTTGCTCGAAGGCGGAACGGGCATTATCGAGCGCATCGACCCGAACGATTACCCGGCTGAAAAGACCGGCGCTATCCCCGCCGGCTGGACGAACAAGAGCATTAGAGCGGCGCGGGATGCCGCACGAGCCGCCGGCAAGATACCGCTATTCCCTGCCGACGTTGACGCCGTGACCGCGATGGTAGAAAGCGCGAAGGCATATCTGGCTACAAGCCAACTGGCTGGCGTGTTCGATACCGGTGCGGCAGAGCAGACTGTCATCTGGCAGGAAGGCGCAACGCTCTGTAAAGCGCGGCCCGACTGGCTCAATGCCGATGTTTGCCTGCATGTCAAGACCACAAAGCGCAGCGTGAACCCCTATTCGTTCGAGCGCATGGCGATCAACATGGGCTATGACGTGTCGCTGGCGTTTTATGCGCGCGGAATCGAGCGCGATCAGCACGTCATCCTCGCTATTGAGCAGGAACCGCCATACGCTTGCAAACTGTTCGCGCTATCGAACGCTCAGGCCGATATCTCGGCGCGCAAGGTCGAACGCGCAATCAACACCTGGACAGCGTGCATGAAGTCTGGCAAGTTTCCGGCCTACGACGGCAGTGTGCATTACATCGAGCCGACGCCGTGGGATATGGCGAAAGCAGAGCAGGCGATGCAGGAGGACAATTTCAGCGAAGAAGAACTCAAGGAAGGAATCCCGCTATGAGTTTCGTATTCAAGCGTGCGACCAGAGAAAACGTCGGACTGCTGATTGGTCTTATTGGGGCCAGCGGCAGCGGTAAGACCTATACGGCGATGCGCCTCGCCAGCGGCATTTGCGGAGACAAGCCGTTTTGTGTAATCGACACCGAAGCCGGACGCGCCAAGCACTACGCAGATCAATTCAATTTCGACCACGGTGATCTGAAGCCACCGTTCCGACCGGACGCTTACGCCGAGGCAATCATGGCCGCAGATAAGGCTGGCTATCCGGTTATCGTGGTCGATTCCTGTTCGCATGAATGGGCTGGCGACGGCGGCATTCTCGATTGGGCTGACAGCGAACTTGACCGCATGGCGGGCGACGATTACGGCAAGCGCGAGCGCGTCAAGATGGCTTCATGGATCAAGCCGAAGATGGCACACAAGGCGATGATACAAAAGCTCCTGCAAGTGCGGGCGCATCTAATTCTGTGCTTCCGCGCCGAGGAAAAGATCGAGATGGTGAAGAACGCTCAGGGCAAGATGGAGATCGTGCCGAAAAAGTCGGCAATCGGGCTTGACGGATGGATGCCGGTATGCGAAAAGAACATGCCCTACGAGCTTACGGCGAGTTTCCTACTCATGGCCTCGCAACCCGGCATCCCGCATCCGATCAAGCTACAGGAACAGCACCGCGCGCTGTTCCCATTGGACAAACCGATCACCGAAAAATCCGGCCAGATGCTCGCAGCATGGGCTACTGGCTCACCGAAATCCGCGGCGCCTGTCGGACTGCGCTCTGATGCTGGCGCTCCCCCTGCATCGGAACCGCAGGTCGCTGCGGACCCCACAATCACGGCAGACGAGGCGCTTGCATTCGAAGCTCGCTGCAACGAGAATAATATCAAGACCGGTGCCGTCAAAAAGTTCTTCAAAGTCGAGCGATTCTCGCAAATGACCGCGCAGCAACTGGCCGATGCTCACAGCATGATCGCCACCACTCTGGCCGAGCGCAGGGCGAAGGAGGCGCAACGAACCTTGCTGAGTTGAGGGCGCTGCTGGACAAGGCGACTCCGGGGCCGTGGCGGTATGTGCCGAAAGACGGAAGAAGTAATCAGCAAATTATAGCGTTCGAGGAAATCGTACCTGAATATTCCCCAACGCAAAAACTTGCGACGATCATCATTACGGCATGGAAGCCCGATAAATCGTCGGCAGTTCCGAACGCAACTGTTATTGTAGAGGCTCACAACGCCCTTCCTGCCCTGCTCGCCATTGCCGAGGCCGCGCAGGATCTGCACGATGAGGGCACGATGATATTTGGTAGCGAGATTGCTAGAAAGCTATTCGTGCGATTGGGCGAGGCGCTGAAAGGACTGAAATGACCAAGGCCGAAGCGGCGGTTGTCAGGGCGGCGATGCTGTGTTGGAAATATGAGCCGGTTGATTCTGCACAAGTCGGCTACACCCGGAGATACGACAGGTTGATGAAAGCCTGTGCCGCGCGTGCCAAGGCGGAAGCCAAGAAAGGACGGAAAACGAAATGAGCGAAACGAAAGCGGTGCCGATTGACGAATTGGAAGATGCCTATCTCGCTGCCAAATTCGAGCGGGATGAATCCGGCGAACTCAAGCACATAACGAGTAGGGAGAAGCACCTCGCTGGACTTAAAGCGGTTGCCGAGAAGATTGTGCCGAGCTATGAAATGGTAAATCGCTTCCTGCGTTGGCCTTTGCCTGACAGCGTGCGTGCCGATGATTGTGCGACCATACAAGGTTACAAAGATCGCAGCGGAACAACTCTGTTGACGGCTGACGAAGCGCGGCAAATGCTGGAATACGTGCTAGCCGCCCCGCAGCCGACCGACGCCACTCTCGACGCCCAATCCCGCCAAGCGCGCGGCGATGGTCTGCCGGGCGATGCGGTGGCGGCGCATCGCATGAGTTTGTTGAATGAGAATCTGTCGGCGGTAGATAAATTCATCGAAGATTACGAATGTGATGCTGGCGACGATGGCTATTACCTTCCTACCGAGGATGAACGCGCCCTGATCTCTGACGCGATTCACGGACTACACGCGGACGATAATTTTGTGCGCACGTTTAACGCTTGGCAAGATAACGTGCGAGCAACGCATCCCCCTTTGGGATACCCAGTCTCGTATGGTCACGAGCGGCAGGACTTTCCGGGGGGCCCAATCTATCGCGTCGGGACTTCAACCGGCGTGTCTGCAAGTGAGCCGAACGAAAACGCAGCGGGGCAGGAAGTTGTGCTATCCACTTCGCAAAGCGAAGATGCCTCAACCAAGACTGCTCCCGCTGCGTCCCCTTTGCCGCTGACCATGCACGAACGATATGGTGATCACTCTGATCATAAATGCTGCCTATTGTGTGGACTGTGCATTGATTGCGGAGATTGTGCATCTAAGCACGGCTGCGGAAAACCAGTATCCGAACTCGATATTGAGCGCAAGGTTCGTTTACAATGCGCCAAAGATAGTCAGGTGCATCTTGACCGCGCGCTGGAAGCTGAAGCCAAGCTCGCCCGCTATGAGCAGGCGTCGAAAGAGTTACTGGAGGAACCTATAACTTATGTGCCATCAGTAAGATTTCCCGGAACCATGAACGAAGCACGCGGATTGCAGAGACTAGAATTCATCAAGGTAATTGATTACGACGCCCTCCTCCCCTACGCCGCCGCGCTGAAGGTATCATGCGTAGAAATCCGGGAGCAGCAAAAAGAGGACTTTGCTCGCGCCGAGAAAGCTGAGGCCGACCAGAAAGCGTTGCTCGCGGACATTGAAAAACTGGTCGAGGAAGCCTATAAGCGTGATGCTGACCTCGCCGCTATCAAGTCAATGCACAACGCGGCGCTGCTGGACGTAGCGCGGGTTGTGGGCGAGCGCGATAAACTGAGGGATGAACTCTCAAAAGTAAAATCAGAATGGTATGACGATACTAAAGATTCTGGCGAGCAAATCGCGGAGCTTGAAGCCGACCTTTCCGCTTGCCGCGAGTTGCTTGCAGTCTACAACATTGGCGGAATGACAGACTACGAAGATGGGCCGATGAAGCGGGCGCTAAAAGCCGAAGCCGCCCTCGCTGCGGCGAAGAAGGGAACGACATGACTAATGCAGAAGCACAACGCCTGATTAAAGAGGGGCGGCAGGCTGCGCTCGATGGGCACTATCGCGTTTGCCCGTATCGGCTAAAAAAGCAAGCCGCGGCATGGCTGAAAGGCTTTGACGCCGGAGTGTCGAAACTGCGAAGGGATGCGGCGAAGAAGGAGGCTGCAACGATTATAACCAGTAGCATAACTACTAACCACGGAGGGTAACATGGACGAGAATGTGTTTTGGCTGAGCTTTTTCAAGATCATCGCGATTGCGTTTTGTACATGCATCGCGCTTGCTTCTGGTTGCACGATGACCAGACAGTATCAGACGCGATTACTTATCGAGAACGCAAAAGTCAACCCGATTGAAGCGAAATGTGCTATGGAGGCGGACGTGCTCTCAACAAGCGCCTGCGTTCTAAAGGCAGCCAAGTGATCGGGCGAGCACCTGATTACATTTACCGCACGGCGCGGTGAGCCGGAGAGAAGGAGAGTGAGATGGGCGACGTAGCCGACATGATGCTTGACGGAACGCTCTGCGAAGGGTGCGGCGTGTTCATGGACGGCGAGGAGTGCGGGTTTCCGCGCCTGTGCGCCGGGTGCGCCCGCGATCGCCGGCAGGATGGCCATGAAGTCCGCGATACAGGGCTCGGGGGGTTCCAGGATACCGGCCTGCGCAAGATCGGCAAGCCGACGCCGCCGAAAACAAAATGTCCGACTTGTGGCAAGAAGGTCAAGCAGGTCGGTCTGAATGATCATATTCGAGACGCACATAAAGGAAAGCCGGCTACCGGATAGCAAGTCCGGCACCAGCCCACGCGCAGGAGGATATCTGCGCGGTTAGTTCGGTTTAGCCCATTCCTTGGCAGTGTTCATGTCAACTATTGCCTGATCGCCTTGTTGAACAATTCCGAGAACTCCTGCCTCAAGGACTCGTATTGCTCCAACAAGCTCTTTGCTGTCGAAGGTGGTTCTGTCAGCACTTGGGGCAAAGGTGGGGGCACTGGGCACGTCGCCGCTACTGGCACGGGACTCGCGCAGCTTACGATAAGCATCATAGACGCCAGCAAGATCACGTTTCGCGCGTAGGTTCTGAGCATTGGCTTTCTCCATTCGAGTTTGATTCTCGGCGTCCTTCAGCTTTGTCGCCGCTTCCTGCGCGTCTCCTACCGCTTTGACCTGCGCCTGAAATGCAGCGTATTCCTTCTTCACCGCATCCAGCCGCGCAGTCTGAATCTTCAGGCCGATGCCGAGCAGCAGAATCACCGCGCCGATGGCAATCCACTTGTAGAGGAAGACTGGAATCATGCCAATTGCTCCTTTGCCCGCTCCCAGATTGCCATACGATCAGTGAGACCGTTGAGCCCGCCGTTGATACGCTTGGTGAGCTTCTGAAAATTCCCTGCATCCGCCAGTTCGTTGCAGCCGTGCGTTGACCAAAACCAGCCAGCCGATCGTGCCGCCAGTTCAGGCAGCTCGAGCAATTCAGGGGTAGCCATCAAATCCTCACCAAGCGCCAGCCCGCAGGCGACGTAATTCACGCGCCCGGTGATCTGGATCAGCCCGCGACCCTTGAACTTTATGCCGTCGCCTGGTTCGATATTCCCCAAGTCAACGCGGCCTTCGTAAGCGCCGCCGGTTGCCAATTCGCGCACATATCGCAGGCTCCCGGATTCGTGGCCGATCTGCGCGAGGAACGCTGCCTGCCGAACCGGTGTGTTGATCCCGAATTCGTCCATCGCGTCATTCAGCGGTTGCCAGAATCGGTCGATGTTGCCGCCGGTCGCGGCCGGAAGTATTGCATGAAGGTCTGTTGCGGTTATCATTTGCCCTCCTCAAGTTTCGTCTCAACAACCTTGCTTGTGAGCGTAGTCGTTGTGCCGGCTGGCGGTGGCGGTGTCGGAAGACTGAACATTTTGGCGATGATCGGTGCGACAAATGCGGCTCCATAAGCCATCACGTAACCCGTCTCCATCGCGCCAGCCTGAGTGACCTTTATCATTACCCACGTCAGCAGGCCAAACGCACCCCAAAACGCGCACGCTATCCTGCTCAGTTTGCCGTTTTCAAGGACTAGATCAAACACGTTGATGCTCGAATTAGGATCGCGGTGAGTTTTCCAGAACGAAAACAGTAGCAGCGATACTACGATCAGGGCAACGATGTCGGGAGTTTCCATGTCACGGTATCCCTAGTTTCTTTTTTGCGATTTCCCACACGCCAAGGATTACAACCAGAATGCCAACGTTTGCCCACTTCCCAAGCACGGAGCTGCCGACACTGTTCTTGATCTGCCGCCTGTCTTCGCAGTCTCTCAGCACGTTTTCGTGATAGACCCGATGACCAATAACTCCGCCCTTTTCCGGGAACGCCTGAAGCAGCAGCGTGATTTTCTCGTTCATCTCAAGCACGATCTTTGTTTGCTGATTAAAGTCGTTCATGTGAGAGCGCAACAGTCCGGCCAGAGCAGTAATCGCAGCGTTATCGTCGCCATTCATGATCTACCCTTTCAGCAATTCCCGCGCTTCCGATAGCGTCAACTGCAAATTGTATCCCGGAGTATTCACCAGCCGCCAAGCCGCATCGTCGAGCGACAGGTAGGTTCCATCCGCGTTAGGATACCGCATCTGCACCTGATACGCTTCGACTTCTGCCCGCTGGCGATACAGGCGCACTTTCTTGTAGAGCGCCACGTGAGCGATCATGCCAATGGCAAGCGGTATTGCTGCGAGCAAAAATAATCCCGCGTAAGCAAGCATACCGGCGAACACGGCACCGATAAGGAACAGGATTATCCCCTGCCATTCGTGCGTCAGTTCATGCCGCAGCAAGCCCTCGTCGCCCACATACTTTGGCCGTAGCCATACGCACAGGAATCCGGCCTCGCCGCCGACACCTTCTGGCAGATCGTCGGTGAAGATGACTAGGCAGGGCGGCCAGAGGTTGAGTTTCATAATTTACCAGCTAACACTTTTGCCAGATCAAGCATTGCGGACCTGAACTCATCGTCAGTTTCCACTTCTCGCCCGCGCCAGTAGATGTGACCATCAGCGCCTATACGGACGATCTCTGTATGTGCTCTATCAGACGCGGTGATTATGTTATACACGGGGTTTACTAATCCTACTTCGGCCGATCTAGAGCATTCTAGGTTACCGTTCATGCTGATTCTCCTTTCGGCACAGTAGCGTCAATAAATGGCAGCAGCGGGATCAGATTCACGCCCGTATCACCGTCGCCAAGGTCGGCCAGCTTGACAGTCGGACAATCGACCTCAATTTCCTGCGACATGAGCACGGATACCTCGGCAAAGAACTCAGCCATTTTCCCGTTCGCTACGCTGATCTGACCATCTTTTTCCTCGCCGTGCTTGCGGATCAGATCATTACGCTGCGTTGCAATCACCTGATACTCCGGCGCGAGCTTGGCCCCGATGCGGCTCAACCAATACTTGCCTTTGATCGGGAGCTTCTCTGCGCTCAGTTTTTGGATCGCTTCCGCCGCCTCGAATACTTCTCCTGCTTTGAGTTTCATCTTCCCTCCTATGACATTACTCCGTTTGCAACAAGCGCTGCACGCATGTTGACTACTAGGGCGTGAAGTGCGCTCATGTTAGCGCCGCTGTCAAGTCCGTTTGCTCCTGCTCCATAAGCGGCCAACGCTCCGCCAGAAGCATACGCGGTTTGGGCTGCTTTTGTATTGCAGCCGAATCCCCCGGTTACCGTCATCGTGGTAGAAATCAGCGCCGCGCCGGTTACGTCAAGCGCGACGGTTGGGGCAGTAAGCCCGCCCAGTCTTGTGTTGCCACCAACAATAACGTTGCCTGTGTCTACCCACAACGCCGCATTTGTCGTGCCTTCCGTGGGTGCGCTCACAATAAAAACGGTCGCCGCCTTAGTGATTGCAAAGCCACCAGTTAAGTTATTAGTAATGACCGGCTCTGCAAATCTCGCGGTAGCAACGACTCCGACGGCCTCGCTCGCCGTTTGCGTAGCAATGAATGTTGGCGAGAAGCTTCCTCCAACTAAAAAAGCGGTATCCCCCGCCGCGCCTGTAAATTGCCCACCAAACCATTCGAGCAACGCGATGGTGGATGCGCCGTCGCTGGTAAAGGCGTGGAAATGTCGAGTCCCGGAATAACCCACCCCTCCCGTGCCGATGCCGATGTGAGATGCGTTTCCTCCGATGTTCAAACCAGTAGTCGCCGCGCCGAACGCATTGATGGTAGTCGAAACCGTGTTGAAAACTGTCGCGGTCGCGGGACCAACGATAGCGCCGCCAAGAGTCGTAATTCCCGTCACATTCAGAGTGCTACCAACAAAAGCATTCTCCGCAACGCCCAACGAATTGATAGTGACTGCGGCGCTGGTTGAAGTTGTCCCGGACTTCGTGCCGGGAATGTTGACGACGCTCGTAGCGCCTGTGCCGCCGATGGTGAGTAAGGTTGTGGCTCCGGCGAAGGCGGTGAAGGTCGTGCCTGAATTTATGCTGGTTGTGAAGGTCGGGGCAGTCGCCAGAACCATATTCCCGGTGCCGGTGACAGCGTTCGTCAAAGTAACGCCGCCGTAAGTCAATGCAGCAGAAAGTGTTAATGCCCCACTAATTGTGCCACCAGAAAGCGGCAGGTAGCCGGGCATCACGAACTTAGTCTGGTTACTAGAGTCTCTCCCATCGAACCCAGAACCGTGCGTAAACTTAACGCTATCACCTTGGGCAAGTGTTGGAGTTTCAAGTATAAAGGGGCCGCCGACCGCAGACGTAACCTGCAACGTCATAGCGTGCGACCCAGCATAGGTGTTGTGGATCGTTACCAGATCAATGTCTCGAATCACGCCAGATGCAGGTGAGGCGCAAATCTCCGTCGTCGTAGCCCCTGTGATCGTCGTCAGGATCGGAATGCCGCGAGCATACGCGCCCGTAGCGATTGTGTAATCGCTGTAATTTACAGTAACGCTCGCTCCGTTCTGCGCTGTGATAAGCGAGAGTGCTCTAGTTCCGGCGTTGTCGAGGGAGATCATCCGTGCACCGCTGCGTAGTATTGTATTCCGGCCATGTTGCCAAGAGGCAGGAGTCCGCTTACATCAGCCGTCAGGCTAACCGCACCCCACGAAGGGTTCCCGGCGGCGTTTCCGTGAAGAACCGTCGTCGTGGTTCCTTGATTTACGAAATCGGCTGATGCCAATACCGCCGATCCAAAAGCTGGCGCAGCGCCTGTATTGCCTCGCAGGAATTGGTTGTTCGTGCCTACGGCAATAGTCTCTGGAGCCGCGCCGGCCCCGCCCCCAATTACCACTCCATTATCTGTAAGTAATGCGCTCGAAGCCCAAGTTGTCGCACCGGAAAAGTAAACGATACCTCCAGACGTGCCGGCCACCGTTAAGGCCAGCGTTCCAGAGGTGGTGATGGGAGAGCCTGATACAGAAATCAGGCCGCCCGTAAAAGATTGCGCGACAGATGTAACCGTTCCGCTGCCGGCTATCCCTGTTGTTGATGTCTGGTCTGGAATCGTCGTTACCGAACCGACCTCCGCCCCAGTATCGCCCTGAAGGCGATTTATAATCTCGTTTACTTTTTTGACGGTGCCGAAGAAGTTAGCACTGGCTCCAAGCGTTTTAATTCTCGGCTGCGCCCTGCCTGTTATGCTGTCAAACGCAGACTTTACCGCTTTCAGAATCTTGGTAGCGGTTGGGTCTTGCACGCCCTGAATGTCAGGGATTTCTGGACGGATGCTCATAATTGTCCAATTTCGCCAGCGGTTTCGGCAACTCTAAAGTAACGGCAGTTCACATTGCCGCTAAGACGAAACGACCACGTATCAGACTTACTCCCCAATGGAAGTCTCTGCACCGCGCGGGTTGTCAAAGCCTGCGAATGGATAAGCGTCAGGTCAGAGCTGGTCGTGAGACTGTACACTTGGAGCAACAGATTACGGTTATCATAGTTCGGATAAGACCCACCGACAAGCAAGCTGCCGCCGCCCGGGAAGCCCCACTGATTCCCTGCGCTTCCGTCGGTCGGTGGATCTGCTGTCGTGTACTGAATATGCCAGCCGCAGACCTGCCCGCCAAGTTCGCCCTTGGTTCTGCCTTCGAGTTCCCAAATCCGTTTCCATTTGAGCGACGGCCCGTCGGTCGCTGTTCCTCCCAGAGCACTGGGCCATGTTGGTTCTGCCGTGGTCGCAGTCCCGGCGACAATGCAGACCGCCATTTTCACGTTGTCCGAGCTTTTAACCACATCGCCGGTCGAGTAAACGCTGCTGGTTCCCCATGCGGTCAGCAATGCAGTGTCCTGATTGGCAGTTCCGATGATCGTAACGTTAAGCGCCGTATCGACCGCGGCTTGAGCCGTCGAAGCTGCCGAATCACTCAGCGAGCCATAGTTCGCGTCAACCTGGAACGCCGAGAAGTTGACTGGCCTTGGCAGGACGAAGGTCTTTGACTCCCAATCAAACGGCACGCTATTGAGGGTATCGGCATCCCACTGATTGATGCTGTTGTTCTGAATGAGATAGAGTTTTGAGGTCTCCGGGTCGCTCCACGCGCCCTGGGCCGCGAAGTTTCCGAACGCCAGCGGGCCGATCTCGTTGGTCTTGTCGAAAACGAAGTTGAGATTCTGCGTGCCGGTGTTGAAGAATCCGAAATACACGTCCTGAAATTGCCGAGCAAAGAGCGTGTCCGGGTAGCACTGGTCTCTCCACTCGTCGCGCTTCATAAACTTCTCAATGACGTTTACCGCTCCACCTACTCCGGCCAGCGCCAGCCCATCTGGGGTAGCCCAAGCCACCCCCCAAGGAAAGCTCACTGTGCTGCGCTTTGAAACGCAGGGATGGTTTTCCTCGATCATCGCCATCGCCATTGAATCGGGTCTTGCCCCTGTCACCGCGTAAGGAAAGCCCTTGGTCGTCACGATCAGCGTCTGGCCGTAACGACCCAAGCTTACGATATCGAAGTTTGCCGCCAGCCGGTATCGAATCGGCCATGCGTGCGGGAAGAATGGCTCGGAGAAGCAAATCTGGTTTCCAGAAAATCCCGCCATGATGCCGTTTGGCAGCGCAATCAATCCCGTCAGGGTGGCGGGAGGTGCGACCCATTCTGAGTTCACAACGCCGTTGGTGAAACTTGGGCAGATGACGCCTAACGCGGCATCCGCCACATTGTCTGAGGCGCTCGCGGTGCTCATCGCCACGTTATCCAGCGCCAACTGGAAATTCGTATTGCCAGCGTTGTCAGTCAGGGTTCTGTAAATCCGTTTGACGCCCCCGGTAAACGCATATTTCCCGGTCGTTCCAGTTGAAAGGGCCGAGATGGCCCAGGTCGCATCGGACTTGCCGGTGCCTGTCCCCAACGGGCTTGGCGGGCCTTCTTCGGCCCACGAGGCGGTCTGAGTGACGTAGGTGTAGCAGTAGACGCGGCTAACGCTGGTGGTCGAGGTGCCCCCGGTGCCAATGACCGTCGGAGCAGCGCCCGGCGCCGGCACGCCCATTTCCAAGTAGTCATGCGGGTAATCCGTACCAGCCGTTGTCGCAAGGGAAAGATTGGTCTTTCTCGGGCCAGCCGAGCTATTCGTTGCCGTCGTCGCGTCGCCGGTATAGTAGAGCTTGAAAGCCGTGTCCCCTGCGACCGGGCCTTTCACGACATCCACATCATCCACCCATGACAGCCAGTAGCTCGTCGAGGTGTCGTACATCCGGTAGGCTGATTTGAGGGTTATGCCGGCGGCCGTTCCCTTGCTTGGAGTGTTCACAGTTGATGCACGGAACCATGACCTTAATTCTCCGGAGAAAAGTTTCACGTTCTCCGCTATCTGCGCGCTATTGTTGGGCAACAGCCGGGGCGCTAGGCGGGGGATTACGCCTCCGAAGGAATCTATTCGTAGGCCGCTCATTTTAAGCTATCGCAGTTCAGCCCATTTATATAGCGATGTGTATGCGTCAGCTGTAAAGGCAAGAGTGTAAACGCCCCCATTCGGGATGATCGCCGCGATATAGCCGAATGAAAGTGCTGACGGTGATGTCGATCCGTAAGCTATGCCCACGCCGTCTACAGTGAGATTTAATTCGTAGGCGAGCGTGGGATGGGTGCTGGTAATGGCAATGGATACCATGATCGGTTTGCCGGTCGAGTTTGTGTACGGTGTGGAGACAGCGCGCGAAGCCGTCATGTTCTGCCATGTCTGGGCGACCCCGACCCCAAGCCCTCCGTTCGGGTTCAGCAGAATGAAATCCGTCCCGTCGTAGGCATAAAGCCCGTTGACCGGCATCTGCGAGGCCACCAGCGCCCCGCCGCCGTCGAGCTTGACCGTGACCGCCCCCAAGCTGTCCAGATTGATCGTAGGCCCGGCGCCGCTGTTTGTGGTGGCGGCCGTCAGAGCATAGACCAAGCCGGTGACGTAGCCTATCGCCGTGGTCGTCATTGAGCCGGTATAGGTGGCGCCGGCATCGCCAGTCGAGAGGGTCGTTTTCTTCATGGCCTCGTCCTGCACCCGTTTCAGGACTTCGGTTGTCCACCTGGCTTCTACCCGATCGCCGGCAGACCATGCCTTGGCCGTAGTACCGTTGGCCCCGCGAACCATTGTGGCCGAATCGGCTGCTGCTGTGTGAGCGGTGACCTTGACGACTTCGAGGACATTCGTGGAGTTGAGTAACGTGAGGTAAAGGACTTGGCCGGCGGCGACTGCCGGGAAGCGGGCACCGTGGCCGGTCGTGAAGGCTAGGGTGGTGTCGCCGACCGCAAGCCCTGAAGCGATAGTCCCAAAGGCGTTATCCGCAAGGACGATGCTGGTTGCAATGGTCATGAGAACCTCCGATTTTGTTACTTATACGCTATTGACAATAATGCCGATAGTAGGATAGATTCGCTTATGTAAGGAATCACTAATGCAAAGAACTGATCTGAACGGAACCGGAAAACCGCTGACTCACCTGCAATCTCAGGTGATGGACTTCATCATCAAGTTCAGGGATGGCAATGGTTACCCGCCGACTCGCGGCGAGATTTCGGCAAACTTCGGCTGGACTCATCCGAGCGCCGCGCAGAAGCACATGAACCTGATCGCAAAGAAAGGCTTCCTGAAAATCATGCCGAGAATTTCACGGGGGATAGTGGTGATCAAAAATGTCTGATTGGCAACCGATTGAGACGGCGCCGAAGGATGGGACTGCTATCTGGTTGCTTCTCGACAACGTTCCTTACATTGGATATGGCGAGCCAGAAATACCAGTCTTCGATAGGAAATCCATGTGGTTTATAAAGGCTGGATTCAGGCGCAAAGCCGATATGCCCGATGAAATTTTTGGAACCTACGCATACGACGTTCACCCTACGCACTGGATGCCGCTACCGGAGCCGCCGAAATGAGTAAAATGGGAAAGGAGGGGTGACATGAGCAAGATTGTTTTATGCCACGGCACGTTTTGATTTTCTGCATATAGGCCATAAAAAGCATTTGCAGAAAGCGCGCGAATACGGGGATAGGCTCATCGTTAGCGTTACGTCTGATCGCTGGGTATGCAAGGGAATCGGCAGGCCGATATTCAGTGAATCTCAACGTATGGAAATGATAGGGGCGTTGCGATTTGTTGACAACGTCATTTTGTCTGACCACGAGAACGCGGTCACAGTAATAAAAACTGTTCGCCCTTCATTTTTCTGTAAGGGCGAAGACTATCTCAACGGCGACAAGACCGGCAATCTCGATAAGGAGCGCGCGGCAGTCGAGGCGGTCGGCGGCAGGCTCGTCATCATCACCAACGATATCGTCTACTCGTCAACCGAGATTATCACCGGCGAGTTATTGCAACGCCGGATCAGAGAAGCCAAACCGAAATTGCGCGGCGTGGGGGAGGGGGATTATGGCGTCGAGTAGAATCCTCGTTTGCGGCGACGCAATGACCGACCGCTACTGGATGGGCGACGTGGAGCGCATCTCTCCTGAAGCGCCGGTTGCGGTAGTTAAGGTGCAGCGGGTCGAGGACCGTTATGGCGCCGCCGAAAATGTCGTGCGAAATGTCGAGGCTATGGGTGGTGAGTGCGAATGGCTGTTTTCGCCAGACTCCGAACGCATCATCAAGATCAGGTTGATCGCGAAAAACCAGCAAATTGCCCGCGCAGATTTTGACCATCCGCAAAAGCCGATTGATGAGGCTACGTTCCAAGTGTACGCCGCACGCTGCGACATAATCGTATTCTCTGATTATGCCAAGGGTTCGCTTGCAAATATAGACCGGCTTATCGCGAGCTGCCCCGAGGACAAAATAATTATTGTAGACCCAAAAAATTACGACTATGAAAGGTACTGCGGGGCCGACGTGATAAAGCCGAACATGGATGAAATGCGCGCGATGGTTGGGGGATGGAAATCAGAATTCGATCTTGAGAACAAAGCCCAGAAGTTACGACTGAACGCGCAGATCGGGGCACTCCTGCTAACGCGGGC
>ERZ1292632.2571-Hain-H43-01um-R2-2571-length-14932-cov-34_pt1 | contig 14932 bp, 9 predicted proteins | sample MGYA00564407_ERZ1292632 | MGnify/ENA primary metagenome ERZ1292632 (study PRJEB36523, sample SAMEA6512637) | groundwater metagenome | collected 2019-01-08 | study: AquaDiva: Metagenomics assemblies of 32 groundwater samples | reverse complement strand
CGCGCACGAGCCTGCCTACCCGCTTCCCTCCGAGCGATGATTAACCTATGGCTGAAAATTTTTGGAAATACAAGATTGATAACAAAATGCGTGGAGCGTTTGGAGAGACTGATTATGATAAAAAAGTAATTCGTGTCAATAAAAAGAGGCATAAATCAAAGTCAGTTTCAAAAATTTCTAAAAAGAAAGATGGTAATGAACATCTTGGGAAAACAATATATCATGAAGAATTGCATAGGAAACATCCTAAAATGTATGAAAAGACAGTAAGAAAAAAGGAGAAGGATTTTGATAAATTGTCAAAAAAACAAAAAAAGAAACTCTATTCAAAATTTATTTAATATGGAAAAACTACTTAATTCATTTCGCCAGTTTGATTTTTCTGCGGGACTTGTGGCAGGCATTAATGAGTCACTTGCTCCTAGAGGCTCAGTAGGTTTAGCAATTAATTTTGACTTTGACGTAGAAATTGGGAGTGCAACGACCCGTCCCGGCACCTTCATCATCGGCGGTCAGATGGTCGCGGGCAACTCTATCCTTGGCTTGCACAACCACGTTGCCGGTAGTACTTCGACACTCTTCTCTGCAATAAATGATGTTGGTAGTGCAACAGCGGTTATCTATGACCAAGCTGGCGATGTTCGCGTGACGGGGCTCACGGCGAATAAAAAAGTACGGATGCTGACCTTTAATGCGGCAACACTGATAATCAATGGCGCTGATGCCGAGCAAAGTTACACGGCTGCTGGAGGCTTTATCACGACCGGTGGAGCATTCGATCTGGCGAACATACCGGGGGCGAATTTGAACAACCTTTGCACAGTATTTCTTGATCGCGTGTACCTTGCCGGCGACACCGCGAACCCCGCGCGACTTTATTATTCTGGTGTTTCTTCCGGTGGTACTGTTTCCTGGACATCGGGAAACGGCAATATAGATATAGATGTTGGTAATGACAAAGGTGCTATCACTGCTCTCGGTCGCGTCCCCGGCTACATTCTCATTTTTAAGAACCGCTCAATGACCCGATGGAATTATTCATCGGCATTTCCTGAAGAACTTATCAGTTATGGCACGCCCTCTCAGGAGAGCGTGGTGTCGGCTGGAGGTGTGTGCGCGTTCTATTCAAATTCAAACGAGCATGATAAGGGCTTTTTCATAACGAATGGCGGTGCGCCGGTGCCGATTTCGCACGATAATGCGCGTCCGATACGGAAGTGGGTAGATGCAATAGACGTGGCAAACGAAGCGAACATTGCTGGACGCGCTATCAATAACGGCTTCGCGTGGAGTATTGGGGACGTAACAGTAGACCGGCAACTCTATCACAATGTAGAACTGCGCTACAACCGCATTTTGAATCAATGGAGTGTGCGGATGTATCCGACGAAGTTTACTGTTTATGCTTCGTATCTTGATGGACAGGGACGCAATGTGACAGTGGCAGGGGATACTGACGGGCAGGTATTGGAATTAGACCGACCGGAGCGTTTTGTTGATTTTGTGATGAAAAACGGAGAACCTGGCGAATCAAGTATAAATTTTCAGATTGAAACGCATTCGGAAACTCATGGATTTAACAATTTGAAACAAGTTGCTGATGTCTTGGAATTTTCAACTATTAACGGACAGGGTAGCACTCCGTATGTAATGGTTGATGGAAATGAAGTTGTTGAGTGTACTTCACTTGATAAGGATATAGGTGCAGTGAAGCTACCTAAAAACTTGGTGGGAGCGCGGTTTGCTTACGGATTAAAGGGGAGCATGTCTAATGGACGATTGGTTTTGAAGGAAATATGCGTACCAAATATCTCTGTTGTGGCGGGGTATAATTGATGTATGAACAAGATTAAATGTATTAAATGTGGACAATTAAAAGGAAAGAATAAACACACTTGTCCCATATTTGCATGGAATAAGGGTAAAAAAGGTGTCCAAGTTTCTACTCGAAAAAGAAACAACACTCGTGAACAAATGGAAGAGTTTCTTGGAAGACCACTATGAACCCCGATTATACCATCACCGATTTCTTCGACCCTCTTTCGCCGTATTTCAACGGGGCTCTTTCCTTCAGAACGCTTCCTCCGTCATCGCAATTTGTAGGACTTGATGGAGTCAGCCCAGCAACACTTGCTGCCGGTGAATTACAAGGCAATGTGACGATTGAAGATGGGTATCTTCAGTCAAATAATTATGTTGCCGCAACAACCGGTTGGCGATTGTCTCCGACAACGGCTGAATTAAATGTGTCTACTGCCCTTAAATCTCTCGACATCCCTGACACCACAACCGCCAATTCATTTCATGTGAACACCGCAGGCGATGCGTGGTGGGGCGCGGCGGCGATAGGTGATGCGCTGGCGAAAGTATTGAAAACGGGTGTTGCGACATTTACGAATATCACTATTACCGGAGGAGCGATTTCAGGTTCTTCTATCGCATCAATCCCTAACGACACAGTAACGAACATTTCTTTGATGGAGTGTTCGCATGACCTTGTGTTTTCGGTTACTGATGCCGATACGATTGCATGGGCGGCGGGTACTATCATCTTTTCAAACGGACGTACATTCACGATTAGTGCGGGAAACACAGGGAATATGGCGGCTCTCACGTATATCTATCTTGACCCCGCTGTTTCTTCCACAGTCCTGCAAACAACGACAACCTACTCAACCGCGATGGGCGCGAATAAGCGACTTATCGGTACGGCGCAAAATCACACGGTAACCGCTTCGTTCATCCCCTATGGTGCGGGGGTTCCTCTTATAGACGGAGCGAATATCGGTGCATTGTCTATCGTTGCAGGGAATATAGCGGCGACTACTATCACTTCTGCGAAGATGAATGTCTCACAACTAGCCGCTATTGCCGCCGACCTCGGTGCGATTACGGCTGGGACTATTACGATAGACACGGCAGGCTATGTCCGCGGCGGACAGACCGACTACAACACCGGCACTGGCTTCTTCTTGGGCTATAGCGGCGCGGCGTATAAGTTTTCAATAGGAAACACAACAACTGATTATTTGACTTGGGACGGCACGACATTAGTTTATACAGGAGTTATTTCTTCTCTTGGACTCTTTGGCGATGGTTCGGACGGAGATGTGGTGATTTCAGTAAATACCACTCTCTCTGCGGACAAAAAGTATCGTTCCCTCACTGTAAATACGGGAGTAACGCTTAATACCGCAGGATATGCTGTTTATTGTCTTGGAACAGTTACAACGACTGGAACAGGGAAGATTCACAATGATGGTGGCGCGGGAGGTAATGGAGGAGGAGCACCTGATACGGGAACGGGAGGAACGGCTGGGGCGGCTGGAACAGCGGCAGGGGGAGGAACATTCACTGCTGGAAAAGCGGGGGCTGCTGGAGTAGCTGGAACAGTACATCCTGCTGCTGGTACCACTGGGAATAATGGGACAAACGCAAATCCTTCTCTCGGGGCGGCAGGCGGAGATGGAGGAGTGGCAGGCGGAGGAGGAGGTCCAAATGGCGGAACGGGCGGTACGGCAACAGGAGAAACAGTATTGGTAAAATCACCTGCGTATGAAGTAAGTGCAAATCTTTCTGGTACAGAAACAACAAACACAAGAAAGTTTACAGCAATAGGTAGTTCATCAAGCACTTCTCTTTCTCCGGGAGCAAGTGGAGCAAGTGGAGCAAGTGGGAATTCACTTGGAGGTGGTCCTGCCGCTGGAGGCGGAAGTGGCGGAGGTGGAGCCTCTGGTGGTGTTGTCTTTATTGCCGCTAAAACAATAACAAATAATGGAACGATAAGTGCTAATGGGGGGAATGGCGGAAATGGAGGAGGAGCTACGGGGACATCAAAGCATGGGAGTGGTGGTGGGGGCGGCGGCGGAGGCGGAGCTGTTATTCTCATATATGAAACACTTACAGATAATGGGACGATTTCTGCAAGTGGAGGAGCATTAGGAAGTGGTGCAGATGGTTCTGGTACTGGGGTTGTAGGAGGTAACGGTGTAGCGGGTACGGCAGGCACAGTTTACAAATTGAAAATAACCTAACTATGAACATCAACTTAAACTTCAGCGAGAAAGAGCAGCAGATTATTCAGCTCATGGCTCCGAACATGACTCCGGAGCAGATTATCAACACTGTTTTGCGGGATTGGTATGTGAACAATCGTGATCGGATGTTCAAGCAGGTGAAGACCGAAGACCAAGTGAATGATGAAATTATCGCTATGCACATCGCAAAAGCGAAAGTTGACATTCCTGTTGTATAATTACAAAAATTATGGCTACTTATTACACGGGTGCGGATGGGTCGAAGCAAGTTCGGAATTATTTGTTGCCGAATGGCATCTATTATTCCGGGTCGGTTGCCGACATTCCGAAAACACCTCAATCCATTTCCGCGCCTGCGCCTACCATACCTTCTACATCTGCGCCTGCGCCTTCTGTAGCCGAGCCCACTGGCACGTTTTACTGGTCTATGCGCAATAAAACGCTCGGCCAATGGGTCAGTGGCGGTCCATTTCCTACTTCTTCGGTGGCGCAAGCGGCGGGGAATGCGTATCTCGCGCAAAATCCCAATGCTTCTAATTACGGTATCGGTTCTGCGCCGCAGGGTACAGTTGTTGAGACTTCTGCTCCTGCTCCCACTTCGTCTGTTCCTGCACCTGACTTCACTGCCGTAAACGCGATGATTGACGGTTTGGAGGGGTTGGATGATGACCAGAAAGCGATATTGAAAAAGTATGCTGAAGCTAACTTCACGAAGAATCCTGAACTGGCGCAGAATATCATGGCGGCGTTGGAGACTTCCACAAAGTTTTCCACGCCGATGTTCAAACAACAGGCGGTGATGCTCCAAGATGCTCTAAAACTGAACTTCCAGGCGAGAGAAGGAGATTTGGGTTTTAAGGAGCAACAACAGCGTGATGCACTCGTTAAGAATGAGCAGGACTACCAGGCGGCGCTACAGTACGGCACAGTCGAGGAAGCGCAACAGATAAAGCAGTATAACGACAAACTTAAAGAAGACTTGCTTACGACGCAGGATAATATGGCGGCGACTGGTTTTACTGTTTCATCGCGCCGAGCAAAAGCTGAGCAGATTTTGACTGAGCAAAATACTGGATTGGTGGAAAGTACGCAACGGAAGTACGGTTATGAGCGTGGGGTGGATGAACGTGCTATTGCAGCCGCTCGCACAGATACAGCGGCGCAGATAGAAAACCTGCAACGGCTGGCGGCGGAAGGGAAGCTTGCCGACTTGCGCGGTACTGAAAGCAAATTGGGAACGGCGGCGCTTTCAGGTGAATATGGGAATCTTCCTGCTCTATTGGGTAACGCTCCTCTTCTCGGCGGACAGGTGGGAAGTCAGAACTACGACCTTACTAAAGCAATAACCGGCATGGCGAGTAATTTCGTCTTTTGAATATGCCTACATTCTACATTGAATCGGTAACGGGAAGAAAGATAACGGATCCAGCACAAGCGGACCCGACGAAGTTTTATGTCAAAAGCGGCACGGGAGAAAAAATCCAAGGAAGCCAATTAAAGGCGACTCCATCCGGTCTTCCTACGCTTCCTCCTGGTGGTGGTTCTGTGCCTTCTCCCTATCAACTTCCCGAAACGAAATCCACCGGTAATACGCTCATTGATTTCAAGAACGCCATTTCTGCAATAGACGAGATGGCGCGGCAGAATCGTAATGCTTTTATCCCTTCTCTTGCTAGCGCCGTACCGGAAGGCACGTTGAATGCTTCTTCGTTTGGCGATATAGTGCAAATGCTGAATCGCGGTGGTAGTAAATATGCAAGCGAGACGGCGGCGAATGCGCTGGAGGCAATAAAAGGACCGGAATTACATTATGTAACAAACGATGCGGGAGATGTGACGGCACTGAATTCGACTACGGGGGCGATAGTGTGGACGGCGAAGGGCGTGGGGAATAGGCAGGATGGGGCAGATGGTAAATTGACTGCTACGGAATTACAACAACAAATCAATAAACAGATTTCGGGAGATCCAGATTATGCGACTCTTTCTGCGGCGGACAAAGCATTGTATATTCGTTCTCTTGGTGGAGATCCGAAGGACTATCTGTCGCAAATAGAACTTTTGACACTGTAATATGCAATCTGTTGCTGAATGGAAAGCGAATAAGGCAACAGCAGGGATAGTCCCAGTTAACACAGGGACAGGAATGCAGTCTGTGGCTGATTGGAAGGCGTCCAGACCGGCGGTTGCGCTTGCGCCGGTAGCATCAATAGCACCTCCAGTTTCGGGTATATTTACGCGGGCAGCAGACTTCTTTGGGAGTCTCTCTCTTCCTGAAATGCCCAAAGTAAAATCACTTGCTCCTTCTCCATACTTTACACAACCCGCCACTGATCCTCTCTCTGTAGCATGGGGCAAAATTGGTGCGTCACTGACTAATCCTCCAAATATCCCGCAGACGCCACTTATACAGCCAGGAACACCTCTTGCCAGTCTTGCTGAAAAAGCACGGGCGGCGAAAGCAGAGGTGGATGCGAAGATTGCATCCTACACGAAACCGATTGCGGAGGGCATCACTGCTCTTGGTAAAGGTGTCGCGCAGGCAATTTCTCCTACAGTAGATTCAACTGGATATGAGCGAGAGAATCGCAACTTTAGAGACATTGCGAATATGATACCGGCGATTATACAGTCGTCAGGTATCCCGAATGGTATTTTATCTATTGCTGAAGCAATTAAAGGGGGAAGTATTGGAGAACTTCGCTATCCAGCTTTTAATGATGCACAGATTGTGGCGAGTGGCGTGCAAACGAACTATGACAAGCGGGTGCTAGAAGGACAGACACCATCACAGGCTTTCTGGGGTTCAGCTCTTGAACTAGGTATTGATTTCGCTATTTTGGTTCCTCTCGCACGCTCGATTACAGCACTTGGCGTAGCGAAGTTTAATCCGGAGGCACTCCTTCAGAAGATTACATTTGAGACACAGGGTGCTCGTGAATTTATGCAGACAGGAAAGCCGATGCCGAAAGAACTTCAAGATGCTTTTGTGTCGTTGCCAACAGAGACTAAAGTGAAAGTATTGAAGGGCTTAGTGACACAAGTTACCCAACCGACTCCTTCTCGTCTCGGTAAAATTCTCGGCATTTCAGAACAAGAAGCGAAGGCGTTGTTTAATAAAATGAATGCACCAGCAGTGCCGCTACAACTGAAGCAGGGAGACAAGATTCCTACTGTCGCTGAGTGGAAAGAGGCGGTGAAGACTGTTGAAATTGTTTCGAAACCTGAAGCGCCAGTCGTTGTGCCGAAGGCGGTGAAGGTAGTGCCGAAAGTGGGTGAGGTAGTAAAAATGAGTAATACTTTATATCATGGGACATCTGCTGAAAATGCGAAACTGATATTGAGTGATGCATTGCACCCGACATCAGATGAAACCGCAACATATGGGACGGGAGTATATCTCACGCGGGATAGAAATGTTGCTGAAGGATACACTACAGAATTAAAAGATGGAAAAGTATTAGAAGTAAATCCAAAGCAAGACCTTAATTTGTATACTCCGACATTAGAAGAAAGAAAGCATTTGATTGATTTGATTGGAGCGGAACAACAAGATGCAGTGGCGAGTCTTCTTGGTGATAAGTATGACGGATTGAATCTACCAGTAATAAAAGGAATGGAGGGGGATGGTTCACCCCAAATTGTTATATATGACAAGCAAGGAATGACACCGAAAGAAAATCAGTACGCTTCTCAAAAATTGAATGTAAAAAATCCGTCAATTCCAGGTACTAAAACTCTCACTATTAAACCCTCCACTCCTACAGCCAAAGAGAAAGAACTAGCGAAAGGGGTGCGCGCGCCAGGCGTAGCAACAATAAAGGGTAAGGCAGTACCAACACCTACTCAACGTGTTTCAAAAACTGAACTCAAAGCACTCATTAAGACCCTCCCCGGTCAGAAAGCGGAGTTCACGGTGATAGACAAGAATGGTGAGAAGCGGATGCAGTTCACGACGCCGAACGGAAGTATGTCTATGCGCCCTTCTGCTCTTGGTCTGGTTGAAGACAATATCAACATAGGCGATAAAATAGTGATAAGCGCGGAAGATTTGAAGGCGACGGGGGCGGCGTTGAGAGGTATAGACGAGGAGGGGAATGTTTCGGCGATGCCTCGCGGACTGTCTGCATCTAAGGGTTCTTCTCCAATAGATAAGTTTGAGGACCGTATAGGCGAGCCGGTGAAAGAGACTCCACCAGAGGATTTCAAGCTCTACGAAAAAGTAAATGAGTTGATTAGGAAGTATGCCGAGAGAGTCGGTGAGGGGTATCTGCCGCGAGGCGCAGCGGGTGCGTTCTATCACGATACACATACCATCCGTTTGGTGGGTATGAACAACCTGTCGGTAGCGGCGCATGAAATTACTCATCGTCTTGATTTGGTGAACAACATTAGCGTACAATTGATGAAGGTAACGGGGACCGCAAAGAATGGGAATCCTATTTACGATAGAAGAACCGCCCCGCTTCGAAAAGAACTGACCCAATTGTATATTGAACACTATCCCGGAGGTAGGGCAGAACACAAACTAAAGACCCGCATGGTGGAGGGGTATGCAACACTTCTCCAGAAGTATGTAGAAGCGCCTGTTACTACCGAGCAAAACTATCCAACGATTGTCACTGAAATGTTGAAGTCTGGGGGTGAATTTTATCAGCCAGTGATAGGTGAAATCATAATTGATCTTGGTAAGATTATAGAAGACTACCAAGGACTTGGAGCTCTCGACAAGGTAGGTGCACGGGTGACAAGCGACATTAATCCGACAGGAAAGGAGTCGTTTCTTAATGGCGAGGAGTATATTACTTCTGTTCTTGCTGACGAAGTGTTCCCTCATGAAAAAATTGCAATAGAGGCAGGGGTCAGTATGACAACGAAAGACCCGTCTCTCCCTATGCGACGGTATAAAGGACTTGGGACTGTCTTTGCAAAGAACAATAAACCAGGCGATGGTTACTGGGCGTTTAATAAAGAACAAGGGGCTTTTGTAAAAATATACGATAAGAACTGGGGCGATCTACAAAGAGGTCTTGAAAAGAAACAGCTGTTTGATGAGTTTGGCCACTATCTCGTCGCACGTGACCAGCACTTTCTTTTTGAAGAACTCCCGAAGTTAAGAGAAGACGTGTTGCGACTTAAAAAAGAAGTAGAGAATGTTGGTGTTTCACGAGCAAAGATGCTGAAGAATGATGACGGAATGACGCTCTATGACGAATATCAAAGTGCAAAAGAGGGGTACATAGCCCTGCGTGACCAATTAGCAAATAATGGATTTTCACAAAAGGTTGTCGCCGAAGCATACGTGAAAAATAAAGAACTATTTGCCGACGAGACAGCACAGCACGATCTCCTTGCTTTTGAAGATATAAAGTTGTGGCATAGTGTTGGGCGTATTCCTGATAAGAGGTTCGCACTTTTAAGTAGTAAAGAAGGGCATGCTTCTCTTAAGCGCCAGTTCTATGACGAAATCGCAGGTGACGAGAAGGTGGAGGGGTCAGGTGGAACTCCTCGGAAGGGTATCTCGGCACTGAAACAGCGCACTGGTTCGAGCCGCGTGATTATTCACCCTGTTCTAAACGCAATCAAAAATCATGCAGAAATCACTCGTAAGGCGATGCGACAGCATATTGAAAATCTGATGTCAGAGGTGGCCAATTCAGGGAAACTGCCTGACGTCTTCCAGAAGATACAAGTACAGCGTACCGTGGACAAGAACACAGGGGCTATTACTTATCCTCAAGAGAAAGACCCGCAAGTGCTAATGGGATTTCTTGATGGGAATCCTAATAGGCGTGTGGCGTTTGAGATGGACAGCTATCTCAAAAACTCGATGAACTCTATTCTTGATTATCAGAATATAGAGTTCTTTGGAAAACTGATGCTTGGTGCTAACCGTCTTTTCGTTAAAGGAACGACAGGGGTCTTCCCTGGCTTCACTCTCACAAACATTTCAATGGACCAAGTGACGATGCTTTCACAAACTCAGCAGAATCTTGTCCCTATTTATAGTCCTCTAGCGGCACTTTATAAGGCCGTGAGTAATAAAAGAGGTGTTGTATACGAGAGATTGCAGGAATACCTTGCCAATGGTGGTGAAATGCACACAATAGTTGGATGGCAGAACCTCTCTGCAACTGAATTAGTACAGAAAGTTACTCACGAACGAGAAGGACTATTTAAATTTCTTGATTGGATGGATCAAGGGTTGGATATTCTCGCATTCCCCCAAAAGTGGTCAGAAATTGCATCACGGTTTGCAGAGTATAATGCAGCGCGTGAAGTCGGAGATACTATTATTGTTGCTTCTGAAAAGGCTGCAAATGTGACAGTATCGTTTCATAAGATGGGAAGTTTGGGCGGCAGGAACATGCAAACATTCATCAAGAGCATTCCATTCTTTAATCCTGGTATTCAGGCGCTCTATACTATGTATCGTGCAGGATTCAAACGCGGTCCCGCAGCACGAAATCGCCTACTCTTTGTTCTCCTTGGTTTATTTGCAGCACAGGCGGCAGCGTTCGGTCTTCTTAATTCCCGGGGAACACAAAAACAAAAAGATGCCTTTGCTGACCTTACTCCGGAGGAAATGGGTGGGTATATCTGGTATCCAAAACCAGACGGTGAGACACTCGGTAAACAGCGATTGCCGAACAACTTAAATGTGTTTGGCACATTATTGAACATGGCTCTTGCCGACAATTATTGGGGAACGAAGTATAGCAATAATGATTATAAGGCAGCATCAACAGGGTTCTTACCAGCACAAACCAATGTATTCAAACCTGCGGAGATGGTGTTCTCTTGGATTCCTCAAGGACTTAAGGTGCCTATTGAATACTTTGGTAATGTAAAAGATTTTCCTAGTGTTCGCCAAATTGAAAGCGACTCACAGTTACGGAAGGAGCCAGGACAACGAGTTACTCCCGCTACATCAGCTGTGGCGGCGTGGATGGGAAGAGAATTCAATATCTCACCGGTAAAGCTAGACTTCCTCGTAACGGGTATATTCGGTCGTGCCTCTGGATTCATAATGAATAAGCCAGGGGTCTATAATCCGCTTTCAGTCTTGTCAAAGGATTACTACTTCGAAGGTGGTCGAAATGTGCAGAAGTTCTATGACCAGAAGAAAGTGAACGACCAGCAGTACAACACACTAAAGAACAACCCACAATCTATGGACATAAAGGAACGAGCTGAGGTGATGAAACAGAGAGTTATCCTCAATCGTATCGGGGACTTGTTGACACTGTATGGTAAAATAGATGAAACAAAAGATAAACTTCAAGTTGAAAAACTCCGAAAACAAATACTAATTCTTACTAATAAATTATGACGTACAAACAAATGGAAACAAGGTTAGGCACAGCCATCGTGGTGATATTGTTGCTCACGTTTTTTGTTGGAGCTTTTACTTACAAAGGATTCCCAACAAATGACTCTTCTTATGATGAAACCACTTGTTTAACCGTACGTTGCTAACACTTTTATGAACCCCACCGACAACCCAGTACCGACGATATGGATGCCTACTGTTCCTGAAGCGGAAGCGTTCACCGAATTGTATAAGAATCTTGAAACGATGCGTCAGTTGAAAAACGATCCGATGGCGCAATTCCAGTCAGGTCCTAACGGTTCACGCTCCTTCCTCCAGATGCTTGACGACTCCGAAGCGCTCGCCAACGTCTACACGCCTTCGCGCGAGCAGGGAGGTAAGAGTGACTGGCAGAGTAACGCGAACGTCGCTGGCGCCGAGGTGCGGGCAAAGATGAGGGCGGTTGCCGCTGGGGTGGGTCTAAAAGTTCCGGATATGGCCTTTGAAGCCGTCGATAAAAACGGCATTCGGTCGGCAAAGCGCGCTGAAATATTCAAACATATCACGAAACAGACCTACTCCTACGGGAACCCCGCTCTGAATGCCTTTCTTGAAACGTGGCAGATGTTGGCTCACGGCGTGGTTTGGGAGTATGAGGGTTACAAGACCGGCGGTGCGATGCAGGAGACAGTGGAGAGTTTTGATACTTTAACGGGGACCGTTAAAGTGAAAAAAGAGTACGTAAAGATGGACGGCAAGCCGTTCAACGTGCTCATTAACCCTCAAGAGTTCTACTGGTGGACATTCTTCTGCCGGGATATTCAAGAGCAACCGCGTCTCGCGTGGGTGCAGAAATACACACGCCGGGAAGTGGAGCTCGAGTTCTCCAAGTATCCGAACTTCAAATATCTTTACGATAAGAAAACAGCGAAGACGTTGAACCTGCAAGATACTGCCTTCTTCAAGAAATGGGGCGAGCGGGTAGGAGAAGAAAACGAATATGAGGTAGTGAAAATGTACTCCAAAGAAGACGACTCCAGCGAGAACAAACTGAAGGGCTATGAGGTGTGGATTAACGGCATCCCAATGCTCCGCTGTCCTCTTCTTTGGGGCGAGAAAGAGAAAGCGTATCCCTTTGTAAAGAGTGTTCCCGAATACTTCGCCAATAGCAACTTCTTCGTGGGTATGCCGTTTCCGATAGTGCTTGAAGGCTACGCGGATAATAAGAACATGCTCGTTAATTCGCTCGTGGACAAAGTTGCGCGCGGGCTCGACCCACTGAAGCTTGTTGGACTCCAGAATCGCGACTTGCTGGATGTAGAAAGCGAAATTCACACACAAGACAGCACTATCTATGTGCCGGACATCGCGGCAGTGAAGTTCATGGACCATCCGATGGTGAATCAAGGGGAGCTTATGCTGATGCAAATGCTCGACAGGGGTATAGAACTGGTATCTATCGACCGCACACAGCAGGGGCAGACAACGGGGGGCAGGAAGACCGCCAGGGAGGTCGTGGTGGCTGACCAGAGGGCGCAGGAACTCAAGGGTAATCTGTACCTTTCACTTGAGGATTTGTGGTATCAGAAGACGAGACTAAGGACAAAAGTTATTTTGTCCCATTATCTCAAGGACAAAGCAGCGGCATCTGATATTAAGGGACAGATTATCTCCATTAAGGACTACAACTTTGGTGACGGCACACGTGGCACGCTGGACATTCATATTGCGAAGACAAAAGGAAAACTTTTGACTCAGCAAGAGATAGAGTCCCGAGAGATGGCGATGCAGGAACAGGGCGAGAACTACAAGCTTATCTCGATGCTGTTAAGTTTTCTCGATAATTGGGAGTTTGATTTCAAAATTGTTCCTGCCTCGCTTCAGAAACAGGATAAGGAAGCAAAGCGTGAGTCGCTTATGGGTGAAATACAGACGCTGGTGCAATTGTGGCCGAACTTCTTCGCGAGCAATTCTGAAAAGTATCTAGGTAAAGTTCTTGAACTTGAAGGCGAACATATAGATGAGTTTGCGCCGCCGGCACCTCCTCCACCGCCTGAAGAAGATGTGAATGAGATACTAAATTACAAAGATGCACCGCCAAGCATTCGTCGCCAAATGGAAAAGAAAGCAGGGTTTGAACCGGCAGTAGAAACCGAAGTGTCGCCGAACGCGCCGGATGCCGATATGCCAACAAATTCAGTATCAGACATACTTGGAAAACTCAATGACTAATGAAGATAAAAAATTAAGCAAGGTATTGCACAACGCCTTATTCAGGGGGGTAATGACCGTTGCTGATTTCAGGTCAGCACTTGAAATAGTCATCAATAATATTGTGGCTTTTAAGAAAGAGATGACAGTGAAAATTGATGCTGCTATTTCAGGTATTCATAATCCAACAGATGCAGAATTGACTGCGCTGATTAGACCGTTTATTCCAAAAGTAAAAGACGGCAAGACACCGACAAAGGAAGAAATACTCGTGCTGATTAAACCGCTTATTCCAAAAGTTAAGGACGGAGAAACTCCAACAGATGAGCGATTATTAAAACTCATAAAAAAAATAGAGGAGACGGGGGAAGAAATAATAAGAAAGGTAAATAACGACCCAAGCGACAGTCTTATTCGAAAAGGAAAGGTAGAGGGATTGGAAGACATAGAAAATATGGCGCGAACAGCAGACGCGAACTCCCGATCGTTTATGAACACAGGAAGTTATGTGTACGCACAGGACATATCGGACCAACTTAACGGAGTATTAAAAACTTTCATCTTAGTATCAAACGCTAAAGTAATACTGGCTTTTGGATCTTCAGCACCAGGAGTATTTAGACCAACCACCGACTACACAACGACAGGGTCAACAATTACCTTTACTAGCGAGATCACAGCAGCATCAACATTAGCCGCAGGACAAACTGTTATAATACTTTACAAGATACTATGAAAAACCTTCTCATCCTCGCACTCCTCATTTTCGGTTTCGGCGGAGTAGTTCTTTCTGCACCCAGCGTTATTTACCAAACCACACTCATACCGCTTGCAGATAATTCTCAAGACTTAGGAACGACAACTCAACGTTGGCGCAACCTCTTTGTCGCTTCCTCAACTATTACTTCATTAAATCTTACCGCCGCGACTACCACTTCTCTCTATGTATCGGGCGGCTCGGTATTCAATTCTGCGACTTCAACTTTCAACAACAATGTATGGGTAAAAAACAACCTCCAAGTAGACGGTATTATCCTCGGTTTCGTCTCGATAGTTTCTTCGGGGAACGCAACGATAAACGGAACCCTCAATGTTACGGGTCTCACTACTCTAGCAAACGCAAGCACCACGCAACTGTCGGTCTCAAACACCGCGTATTTCCCCTCCGGCATTTGGAACTCTTCCGGCAACGTCGGCATCGGGACGACGAGTCCCGTGAGCAAACTGAGCGTGGTGGGTGAATCAGCTCTGGCGGGAGGATTGAGTGTTGGGTTGGGGTACGCTGGGACGGCGGCTCCGAGTAACGGATTAATCATACAAGGCAACGTCGGCATCGGGACGGCGGCGCCGGGGGCGCTACTTGATGTTTCTA
>ERZ1292632.2570-Hain-H43-01um-R2-2570-length-14940-cov-5_pt1 | contig 14940 bp, 11 predicted proteins | sample MGYA00564407_ERZ1292632 | MGnify/ENA primary metagenome ERZ1292632 (study PRJEB36523, sample SAMEA6512637) | groundwater metagenome | collected 2019-01-08 | study: AquaDiva: Metagenomics assemblies of 32 groundwater samples | reverse complement strand
CGGGGCTCACTCAATAATATAATGGCAAACCTGAATACTCTGGAACTAATGCTAATAGGTCTTTAGGATAGGGAATGTATGGAGTTCGAATCTCCTGCGATTCACAAAAAAAAATATGGAATTACCTTTCAAATTGAAGTTGAGTTTCAACCCGTTTTCCCAACTAAAACTCGGGAGCTCAAAAAGCATGTGCCAGACATTTGTCGGTAGGTTTACCAATGAAAGAATTCCGTTTTTCTCGCGGATCTGGGCAAGGTACGGCGATTCGGTAATGAAACGATACCCGTATTCAAACAGACTGCCAAACCGCAGCCAGTTATACGCAAAAAACAGTGTGCTAAAAAATCCCAATGGAATCCCAAACAGCACCATTCCGTTCAGAATCGCCTGTTGCCGCTGCTCTGTCGAGATGTGCTTCGGGAGTATATACTGCCCTGCATAGAGGATTGCCGGTATGGTAACCAACAGCACGATCGTTGCTCTCCCCAAAAGCGCGATACCTAACCAGAGAACTGATAAAAAATAATCCCGAATTACCCGTTTTTTCTTAAATATAAAATAAATACCAAGCGTGCCGAAAAAGTTTGTCACCATTTGATCGACATGCCATGATGAGCCTAACGTCCCTACATACGCGTGCGTGGTGCCAAACGTGAACAATGCCCACGCCGACCAAAGCGAAAATTCTGAGAATTGCGGTAAAAACTCCTTTTGAAGCCGGCGAAGAAGCAAGTAAAAAACCACAGCATCTGCACCGGCAAAAAAGAGCGTCAAATAGAGGGGGGGTATAAATCGCCCTTTTATGATCTGGAGGGGTATAAGAAATATCGCGGGCAATGCCCCCCACGGGGCGTACCACTTCCCTCCGACACGGACCAAATCATATGTCAGTGCCGGATCAAGGATGTCCAATCTCCCCCGCTGCAAGGATTGTGCGAGAAGGTTAAAGTAATCGAGCGACCACTTCGGCTTAAAACTCCACTGTGTACTTATCCCGAAATACATCCAGAAGACCATAAGGAAGAGGGCAATCGGAAGCACGTATTTTTTCATAGTCGATAGACGAAGACAGTACCATCAGAATAAACTTCTCTGAGGTTATTGGCAAAAAACTCCGGGTCCACCTGATAGCGAAAATTCGACGGCGGCTTCACGGGGATTACAACATAGTCTATCCCCTCCTGTCGCATTTCCGGAAATATCTTTGTATCGCGGGTCTCAAAGAACCTCACAACCCTTCTTCTTCGTTCCTGAATCGGATAACCCATCACCTCCGGATAGTATGTTGCTCCGAAGTAATTAAATCTGCCGGACAGCGTGATCGGATCGAGAATATCTTCCCGCGACAGAAATACCGCCTTCGGGTCGGTATTGATGCGAATCCATTCCATCAACTTGTCCGCCGGCGCATCGGAAAGGGCGGACTGAAAATCATTTTTTGCCGCCATAAGATCAACGACGCCTGAAGCCGTCAAGAAAAAAATAAGTATTACAGTAACTATTTTTACTCCTACCGCTTTCTTCCATAACTGCACGATACCGTAGGCAATATAACCATTTGCAACGATGAGAAAATAGTTAATCAGTGTATGATTATGATCCATGCGGTAACTCAACTGAAAAACGTTTGCAATAATAAATAAAGGGAGTATCGCATAAAAAACCATTCTTGCCTTTTTCGGTGAGAGCATTACTCCGAGTACCGTCATGGGCAAGGCAAATCCTAAATTGCTCCACCAGTAGGAAACAAAACCTGCAAGGTTTAATGGATGTGGCGATAAAAATCCTGGGTTAAATAGTTGGTAGGAAAGTTCAGGCTCACGAAACTTGATGACGGTAAATAGTCTCGGCATGGCTATTGATACCGCCGGCACAATGACCGGCACGAGCCAGTGTATTCGGCCAAACAGGAAAAACAGCATGCCGACCACCACAAGATTTCCCGCAAAAACTAAGCTGTGAATCCATGAAATCATTCCTATTGCTATCCCGACCCCGACAAGTTCAATAGCTGTAATTGCTTTTTTCCCCAACAGGCGAGGGAGGAGGTAAAGAAGAACTCCCAAGCTCACGGCAAGCGCTACTATCAGGTGCCGTTGATTGAGGTAGGTATTGAGGGTAAAAAAGAGAGATATCTGTGAGCCATCAAACGGACCTTTATGGAGATAATCGGGCAAATACCACAGATCGCGCAGGATTGTCCGCGACAACGGATACGCTTTGAAAAAATCAAGAAATGTCAGATTACTGTGGAAAATAAAAAGAATCACGGATAACAAGCCGATAGAGATACTTTTACCAAAGAGCACCTGGGACAGTTTATAGATAAAAAAGAGTAAGACCGCAAACGCAATTGCGCTTAATCCATTGAACGCAATATCTATCCGTACACCAAGCCGCTCCAGTAACCCGACCGTCAAATCAAATCCATAGTGGTAAGGCAACGACCGGCCAGGAAAAAACGGCAACTGGGGCGGAAAATTATTTCCCCACGAAAATGATCGTATAAGTGAAAGATGGAGCCCGAAATCGCCGATCTGGTGGCGCGCAATCCGGAATTGGTGGGATACCGGATTATATCCAAACGACTTATCCATGAGCCACCACGAAAAAAGGAAAAAAATAATTGCAAGAATAATGTCACTTTTTCTTATCAATCGCATAGCCGAGTATGGCAAAAGCAGGCGGAATAAACGTGACAAGCCTTTTCACTAGTGGTGTGACGCCTCCCCAATTCCGAAAGTAAAGAAATGGCGCCAAGCGAAGTGGTAACCCAAGGGAAAATCCTAGCGCGATCGTATGCAGTATTGACCAATCTTTTATCAAGGCGACGAAGGTAAGCGGCCAGATAAGATACCACGCATAAAGTTCCTCTCGCAACGGCGACAGTAAAAATATTGCATACATCGATATTGCCGCCCAAAACCATACGGTATCCCACGCGATCTTTTCGTCCCGCAATTTTTTCACTGTCACCCATACATATAATGGAATAAGTGCAATCGTTGCTCCTTTGATGAGTACTGATGCTGTTAAGATAACAAGCGACCAGATGATACGGTTTTTCTCAAGGAGCAAAAATGCCCATAACGCTAAAAACATCATGACCACATCATTGTGCCCGCTCACCAATGTCTCTGCGGTCACCAGCGGATTGAGCGCAAAAAAGGCTAATGAAAAAGCACTCTTCGATATTTTCCAGATAAGCCAAAGAAGCCCCGCATAAAAGGCGAAAACAAGCGCTTTAAATGTAAACACTGCCAGAAGTAGATTTTTCATGCTCAGCAGATGAGGAATTGCCGTAAGGAGAATCCAGGAAGGCCCGTAGAGCGCCACTTTATTGGACGCATGGAGGAAACGGAGCATCGGCTCATTGGGAATTTCAATGGGCATGACTACCCATGGATTTTCCCGATAAAAATACGCCACTTTAGCTGTGGCGATGTAGTTAAACAGGTCATACGAAAATCCGGGAAAAGAGAAAAACAGAATACCCACAGCTATCGCTATAAGGACAATAAGGTGATTGGTACGGATACGTTTGCGATGAACAAGAAAAAGAAGCAGTGTATACCAAATAAACAGCAGCACCTGCAAAACCACATACATCGCGGTGGCAAGCGGACGCTGACCAACGACAAGGTTATAAAGGAACGGAAGCGTCCGAATCGGCATATTGGCATCGACAAATCCCCAGGAAAATATGGCAGTACTTGCCAATAAGAGTGCGTAAATAATAGACAGCATGGCAACGGTCATAGTTTCTTTGCAAGAAGACTGCGTATCACGTATGTCTCAACAATATAGACAATCGGAAGAAACGGAAGTAAAAATCTTGAGGAAACAACACCCAGAGATAAAAATGCACCATATACCATAATCCACCAAACGAGTACCCATACTTCTGGAGACGCTTTTATCTTTTTCCTAATAAGAAGAAAAACAAACAGAAACGCAAGTCCAGTGCCGATTGCCCAGGTAATCTGCCAATCATCAGCCGGAACTACTTCCATATTTCCCCACCACGTCTGCCATTGATTCAGAAAAATCAGCCGCCATGCGGAAAAAGGGTAGAGGAGCTTACTTTTCTGATAGAGAATCACCCACTTTTGAAATCCTAAAAAGTCAATCAACGTATAACCGGACAGAAACGTCCGCACGTATGACAATGCAAGCACGCCAACCGAGATAGGCAGAGCTGCAATGAAACGGGTAAACACCAACCTCTCATTTCGCAAAAGAAGAAATATTCCGAAACCGCCCGACAGAAGAAACGCCGGAAAATGCGTTTTGGTCGCCATCACCAGTCCCAATGCGACAGCGGTCCCGAAAAACCGCCGCTTCGGATACTCGATAAGAAACAGAAGGAGCGATAGAAAAATAAACGGGAGTTGAATAATATCTAAAAGCGGTGCAGTGGTCAGCTGATTTAAAAATAGCGTTTCATTGGCAACTACGGCCACTGGCACAAGTGCCCAAACACTCTCGCCCAACACCTTCTTTGCAAGGAGAAACAATATAACTAATGTCGCCAAGCCAAAAGGCAACGCCACAAATTTGTCGTTTTTCAGGGTGAGGATAGATAATGCTATGGCATACTTTCCCAACGGAGTCGTCTCCGAATTCACAAGAATAGGGTCTACGCCGTGCAAATACGCCCCGGCTGCGTAGCTGAACACTGTCTGATCGGGTATAATCGCGGGGTCTTTGGTTTTGCGGTATTGGGATTCGTTAAATACGCGCTCCAAATCTTTATAGATTCCCTCCGTGTAGTATGGTTCCGTATACGCACTGATATTCGGCATAATGGTCATGCCGAGTCGCAGCACAATAAAACTCACGAGAAGTACCGTCACCCATAATCGGAGTTTCATAATTTTCTTAATTCCATAGCTTCCGTCAGAAGCGTTGCGAAGTCGAGTGTTGTCGATTCCCGTTTTTCCGGCTTCCATATAAATTCTGCAGGAAGCTCACGCTTGAGTCTTTCCAACACGCCTCTATGGACGCTGGAGGCCTCTACCATGCGTTCTGCCAGTTTACCGGCTTCTTTTCCTTCGTTACCCACCCTGGTCAAAAGTGGAGATAGCATTTGGAATTGTTCATTAGACCGACGCAGAGCATCAACAGCAAGCAAGTACTGCTTATATTCAAACAGCGTCTTTGCTTCCACCAGGTATTTATCGGACATCGCGAGGCGATAGTTAAACGATGCGATAGTACCCCAGTGCCAATACACTCCCAATCTATCAAGGAGCTTTGATGCCCGATAGAGTTTATTTCCCGGCATATACGAAGGATACGGCAACAGATAATCAGCGTACGCCACAGAACGCAACAGAAGAGAGAGGGAAAAAGACAGGAGCAAAAAACAAATAATATTGGTTTTCATTTCAAACGCAAAAATTTATTGTATGCAATCGGATGATGGAGGGCAGAAAATACTGCGAACAATAAGCCGTATATACCGTCCATGAAGCCTTTATGACGCAAAAATAATGAAAGGAACGTTATCGTTGGTTTTATCCATTCATACCGCACCCATGAAACGATGTTTTTGGGTACCTTGCTCTTCATCATTTCCTGTGCAGTGAGCGTTGTGTACGCATCTGCCTTCTTCCAGTATTCAGCAAGTGTCCGGTACGAATAATGAAGAAGCGGAGTACGTAATTGCCCGATTGGACCCTCTATTATAATTTGCTCATGGACGCTTTTGCACGGAAATCTGCCTTTCCCGCGCCGAAATAGGCGAATCACGTAATCGGGATACTGTCCGCCTTTGCGGAGCCAATGACCCAAAAAATAATTTCTCCTCGCAATAAAATATCCAGCAAATTCACTGTTTGATGAAATAATATGAGCAATCTCTTTGTGAAGCTCTCCGGAAACCACCTCATCGGCATCTAACTGCAAAATCCATTCTCCGGTACATGCAGAGATGGCTTTCTGCTTATTGATGTGGAAAATGGGTGGATTATCGGTCTTAATCAACTTTGCATTGAACTCCCGCGCAATCTCAGCCGTACGATCGGTTGACCCTCCATCAACCACAATAACCTCATCTGCCAACCCAACCACAGAAGTCAGGCACCGCTCAAGATTTTCTTCCTCGTTATATACTGCCAACGCAATAGAAAAATTTTTCATACACGCCTTTTCTTTTCCGTTGCTATTATACCTCCTGCTAAAAGTATTACGCCCACGATGCTCAACAGATTTGCCGTCCTTCGCAACTTTGTTTCACTGAATCGCACTTCTACCATGTGTTTTCCAACACCCATCCAAAACGTCATAAGCCCGCGGTAATTGGGATCCTGAAATTCAATGAGCGTATCTGTGCCGTCTATATACACCTTCCACCCGGGAAAATACAGCGTATTATCCACTATCCGGGTGGGTCTTGCTGCCGTAATTTCGTATTGATGGAGCGTAGTTGATCGTTCCCGTGATGTAATAGTTGCCTGCCCGTCGATAATTTCTATTGGAGCTACCGGTTTTCTTTCCATAAACCGCACGGACCAAATCGGGCTGCTTTCACCCGTATCGGTCGTACTCTCATAGATACCCGTATAAAACTCCTCCGGTCTCACACTATATTCTTTTGCTCGCCACATAGAAAATATTGTCATTCCACTCACGACCGTGACAAAAATGACAATAATACCTCCAAACCTCTTGGGGATAACGCTTGCCACAATCGCTCCAATGGCTGATGTTGCAATCACGGATATGGTGAGCAGTCGCCAGGGGAACTGAAACTTTTGAAGGAGCGTAACCCGCTGCCATATAAATTCCGACTGCGCAGTCATAAGAAACAATGATCCGAAAAGAATAATAAGTGTACCTCCTGTCATCCATCGAACTGCTGATTTGCGTATCTTCCAAAAAAGAATTGCACTTGCCACTATTCCTATCCATTGCACAACTCCCAGTGATTTACTTAATTCGTTGCCTCCGCCGTAATTCCAGGAAGAATAAACAAACGCCAGTGGCGCAACAAACCGGTCACGCAGATCCCCCTTCGTCACGATATCCCGAAGTGTATATTTCCCCTCAAAAAAAGCAGGTATCCAAAAGAACGACGACATGAAAAAACCAAGAACGATGAACCAAGAACCGCCAACGAGAAATGCTATACGCTTTTTTGCCTCAAAAACAGAGAGATACAACCCATACAGGACAATGAGCGGAAGCACCATCAGGCTTATGGCATTGTGCGAAAGAAGAAGTCCGGCTGTCGCAACGGCAACGGCCACTCCCCCAAATTTCTTCTGTCTTGCCAGCCGCAGCAATCCGAAAAATATGATGGGCGGCCAGATAAATGCGACGTGCTCGCCTATCGCCCCGCGCACGTACAGATCCACAAACCGGTATGGGGCAAACCCATACAATACGGCGGCAACAAATCCCGGAATGGTTCCAAACTGTGCCCTCCCCCATACATACATGGCAAATATACTTACGATGTATGCTATGGCAAACACAAGCTTCGTCGCATCGACAAACGAAAAACCGATCAAATGAAACAGCGATGCGATATATGACGGCAACGGATAAAGAAACATGAGGATCGGATGCCCGTATCCCCAGTTCAGATTTCCAGCCCACCTGGGCACAACATGCCCTTCTGTAAGTGACAGATAGAAGTTGGCGATGCGCGCCACATGATCCTGCCCGTCATGCGTCACCGGTAAGCCCGCATGCAGCAAATCTAAAAGCGGCAGTATCGAGATAATAAGAAGCAACAATAGTAATCCGTACTTTTTCATATATTACGATCCTACAATCGCTACCGCCGGTGTACCGTCAAGATGAGATATGACAACATCCGGCGCAGTATTGGGAAAATCGGTAACGTTTCCCACATATAAGGTCTTTCCGTTTTTTTGTTCTTTTTCCCACGAAATCGGACGGAATTCAAATTTTCCGATTTTATGGGTTTCGGCAAATCCACCCGAGTACGTCCCGCCTTCCTTTTGATACAATTCCGGATCATACCGGCTGTAAAAAAGAAAAAACATATACGACTGGTAAAGGTTATTGCTATTAGAAAAAACAACACGTTCGTACTGCGACTCTCGATCAAGCGCGACCGGAATCGCCTTGGTCAGCGCATATTGAAAAGAATTGGATTGTGTTCGGGGGAACACTTCAAAGTATTGCTTCGCAAAATACCCTGAGCTTCCTACCGTAAGCACACCAAGCACCATCCATGCATACATTGCCGGCTTTTTCCATAACGTCACAAACCCCATAGCTGCCAATATCTGCCAGACTGGTAAAAAGGTAAAGGATCGCATGGCATGTGGTGCCTGCGTCGTGATAGCCGCAGGAAGTGGCGCGCTGAATAACCAAAGAAGAATAAAGGCCTTAAGGCGGGCATCAAACCCTGACCGGAGCAACCAAAACATGCCTAAGATAATAAGCGGCGCTTCCCATATATACATAAGGCCCAAACCCGGCACTTTATGACTTTCCCTGTCTCCTCCCGCAAAAAGCCAAGCAGGTCGGAAATGGGAAATATAATTGGAAACGAAAATTTGCACGCTTGTAATCTTTCTTTGATTTTCCGGAAACGCCGAGGTTGCCCGCAGACGAATAAGCGCACCGGGTTGAAGGTTCACTATTATAATAGGCAGCGCGATAAATAAACCAATGAATACCGAAATTATAAGCTGTTTTTTCTTCTCCACCAATTGTTTCCAATACAGTAGGCCCAATGATATGACAAGAACTGGTGCGATAATCTTTTGGCTTTGGTAGGAATTAAGCGACAATCCAAAAGCTACCGCAGAAACCACCGTCCACCAAACATGTTTTTTGTTTCCGATTGCCCGAAAAAAACTGTACACGCCAAGCACAATGAACGTAAGCCCCAAATTTACTTCGTGGCTCAAACGCGAGAGGTAAATATGCCAAGGGGAGATAGCCAGAAGCAGAGCACTTAAGACAGCTAAGAACCCAGAACTCAGAACCCAATGTCCAATAAAACTCTTTTTTCCTTGCTGGTCATTGTGTTCTGGGATTTGAGTTCTACCAAAAAGTTCAAGTACCAAAAAGTACGTCAAAAGAATAGTCAACGTTCCGGCGAGAACCGACGGTAAGCGTACTCCAAAAGGTGTAAGCCCGAAAAGTTTTATTGACGGAACGACCAAATACACGTAAAAAGCAGGACGCCAGTCATCGTAGGCACGAAGGAGCAACGGTAATTTCGTCCCGTACTCATCAGCTCCGGTTATAAGTATGGAATATGCATTGTACCCGATGGAAACTTCGTCCAGAGATAATGCCGGCGGCACATCGCTTATTCGATAAATTCGAAGAATAAATGCAAGAAGAACAATGAACAGCAGCCCTATTCGCTTCATGTTATCGATCGGCAATTTTTATGGCATCAGATCCGTCTAAATAATAGATGGTCGCAAGATTAGCCGAAGACATTTCTTTCGGCGTTCCGATATACAATGTTAACCCGTCTTTTATCTCCGTGTCCCACTTGATAGGCCGAAATTCAAAAATATCAAATTTGTTTTCCACTTCGGCAAACCCGCCGGAAGAAGTTCCGCCTTCCGACAGATAACGCGAGGGGTCGTATGTAAGGAAGTAGAGAAAAAACATATGCGGCTGTTCTAGTTTGGTAGAGACGACAATTTTTTTGTATTTATCTTTGTGTACCCGGGCATAGTCGACCGCTTGTTTGTATCCATACTGCCAAAACTGCGAAACCTCGCGGTTCATATGACCGAAATACATATGCAAATAGTAAACGATATTCAATATCCCAAACACTAAGACTGTAATACCTAATCCTTTTAATACCCGCTGTCGATATATGTTTTCTCGTGATACGTGATACGTGATACGTGATACGAATTCAAGTATTCCAACCGCCGTGAATATTTGAAACGTCGGGAGGAAAACGAGCGACCGTATTGCGTGTGGGAGTCCGGTGGTGGGTGATGCGGCAATCGGTGCAATCAGAAACCAACCGAACAAAACTCGTGCGACCCTGCCGCCGCTTCTCGCCAACGCATACATTCCCCATAATAAAAACGGTAATTCTACCAGGTACAGAAGTCCTATGTCCGGCGCGTGATGGCGGGGATTATCACCGGTAACAAATAACCAACGAAATGAGTAATGGGATAAATATCCGTTCAGGAGTGTCTTTGCCCACACGAGTCTCCTGTTGTCAAACACCACGCCCCACGGATTTCCTGTTTTCTGATCATCCTCAAGCTTCCAAACGCTCCGTGCCAGTAATCCCGTCTGATCGGCAAGAGAACTTGTTCCGCGGAGGCGCATGAGGGTATTTTGGTTGAAAAAAACACCCGTCAAAGGTACCACGGTCAATAATCCGACGATACCTGCAACGATCACGGATTTTCTTACCTCCCAGAGTTCCCGGCGGTAATTCCACACAAGAATGGACAAGAGGAATGGTAGAAAAATTCTCTCGCTATGATACGCGTAAAAGCCAAGACCAAACAGAAATGCGGCAAGCGCAAGTAATTTTTTCGACTTCAACCCTTTTAAAAAACACACCACTGCCCAGATATTAATCGTCACCCCCACATTTGCCTCAAACGCAATGCGCGAGAACTGGATATGCCAGGGGGAAATAGCAAGAAGAAAAGAAGTGATAAGTGATAAGTGATAAGTGATAAGTGAATTCCGAAACAACTCTCGTACAAGAAAATATGTTCCAATAACTGCCAAAACTCCCATGATCGCGGACGGTAACCGCACTGCCCATGTTTCCAATCCAAACACAGCGACCGACGGGATCGCCAAATACATATACAACGGCGGTTTGTAGTCGTCAAAAGACCGCAGCGTTAACGGAAACCATGTGCCGTACTCATCCCGCCCGGTTTTGAGTATCGAATATGCGTTATACCCCAGTGCCGCTTCATCCCAATCAGGACTCGGCGGCACCTGGCCAAGCTGCCAAAAGCGCAACATTGCCGCGACAATTATGATGAGCAATAACCAACGGTTCCGTACAAAAAAATTCATGTTTTGTCAAAAATGACTAATATCGCTTTTCCGTTCAATAATCGGATCGTCTCTAGGATATGCGCATTCGGCGGCACATACATCGGCTCAAGTATATACAATGTCTTCTCTTCCAAATTTCCGACCCCCTGACGCACAAATCGATATTTCCCTAATCCGTATGGATTGTAAAACCCGGCTGTGTCAAATGACCCGTCGATAGTTCTTCTGTATTCCTCCGGATCTAAACGTTCATAAAATGCGATATACGTATGGGGCCTTCCGATATTTTCCGTCAGCACAATTTTTTGATATCGGTCCTTAATCGGCGCAATGGCCTGTAGAGCCTCACGATATCCCCACTGCCATTCGCCGGAAAACTCTTTGGCATAATGATTGTAATAATTGTGCCAATAATAGGAAAAATTGGCAGCATACATAAGCATCAACATAACTAGTAATAACGTTTTTTTCCTAGCTGATAGCTGATAGCTGATAGCTGATAGCAACCCATATGCGATGAATATCTGCCATACCGGCAAACTGTTTTCTATGCGCAAGGCATGGGGCGTTTCTCTGGCCGTTGCTGCGGGCAGCATAGCTCCGATTGCCCAAGCCAACAGAAGCCAAGCAACTTGCCGCTGCCGCGTCAGTAGCCAATAGACCCCCAATACCAAAAACGGAATTTCTACAACATAAAGCTGCCCAACGTCCTGGAGGGAAAACTTGGGATTTCCGTCACCTCGGATAAACAAAAACCATGGTTCAACATTATCAAATAAGTGCAGGAGGTAACTTCGTGCGAAACCTACACGCCTGTTATGAAGTATGTTTGCCCACCAAGCATTTCCGTCAGCCGCAATCCGATCGTTGGCTGTTTTGACAACGGAAAAGTCGGTAAATATGTTTACTTCAGCAAACCGGAGCCGCGCGGCTGGGGATAAAAGATATGGAAGAATTGGGAGCAAAAAAACTACTGCGACAACTACCCCGCCGAGGAACGGTTTGACGTGTTTGGGTATCTCTTTTCGACAAAAAATAAGAAGCGCAACGCCCAGTAATGGCACAAAATACCTGGCGCTGTTAAATGTATAGATGCTCGCGACAAACGGCAACCATGAAAAAAAATACAACCTCGGATTATGCCGAGCCTTTAAAACCAGCCAAACACCCAGCACGATAAACCCAAGGGCGATGTTCGCCTCAAACCCCGCTCGGGAAAGCTGCATGTGCCAGGGAGAGATAGCTAAAAGGAAGGCAGTGATAAGTGATAAGTGATAAGTGATAAGTGATAAGTTGAATAATTCCTTAATAAGAAAATAGGTAAGGAAAACAGTCAACGTTCCGGCCAAAACGGACGGCAAGCGCACGGCAAGCTCATTGAGGCCAAACAGAGCAACAAACGGTACGGTGACATACACCGGCAACACGGGCTTGTAATCTCCGTATGCCACAAACGCATCAAGAGGCATAAAGTGACCATACTCATCCCGACCGGTTTTGAGGATACTGTACGCGTTATACCCTATGGATACCTCGTCCCAGGAAAGTGATGGAGGAATTTGGGTTACTTTATAAACGCGAAGAAAAAACGCCAAACCAACAATACATGCTAATACGAAAAAGGTTTTTTTCATGTCGTCTTCTCGTCCCAATCTTTCAACACGCCGAGAGCGAAAATGCTGGAAATAAAGCCCACATGGCTATTGTTGAGATATCGACTCATATACCAGAACACCAGGAGGACGACGCCATACCCCACCAGCAGCCGCGACATGACGGGCTTTTTGACCAGGTACCACAGAACGGCCCCGAGTACCGGAAGCCCCAAGGTTATTTGCCAGAGAATAAACGGATAATGCGCGTGCATATCCTTAATGACCCCTGCTTCATACAGAAGCATCCCTAAGCCGTATCCTGATATGGGATACGAATGGACAGAATTTCCGCTTAAATAGAGAACTGTGCTATCAATAAAAGCCTTCGCATCCCACAAAAGAAACGGTCCTGCAACAATCATCAAAGCCATCAAGGCTGGAATAAATAATAGAATAGTCTTCCCAATCGACCGTTTAAGAAGTAACCAACCGAAAACTGCATAGAGCGGAAACATAAACCATGTTGTTTGTTTGGAAAGAACAGCTAATCCAAAAAGAAGTGAAGAAATTATAAATTTCCGTTTGTCGAGAAGATACAGCGCCCACACCAGCCAAAACAACGCAAACATATCGCTTCTGCCCTCGATAAAGTAATCGATCGTAGCCGGTGAAAGCGCGGTGAGTACCACCGCCGCCGAGGCGAGGTTTTTATCTTTCAGCCACCGGTAGATAACAAAAAGGAGCCCGGTGAGCGCAAACAGCAGCGGCATCCGGCCGTCAAAAAATCCAACAACCGGCGTAGAGATGAAATAAAACGGAAAAGCAAAAATAAGATACCATGGCGGCATCACGAAATGGTAAAGTGCCGGATTGACCGCATCCTTCCCGCCTTCTGCGTAATGCCATTCCTCCAAAAACGTCCCAAAATATGTCTCCTTGTATGGGTTTTTCCCCTGAAGGAGATATCGCATGGCGGCTTCCTGTTGGAGAATAATATCGTGCACGTTGTAGACAGGCGCGGTGCGGCTTCGGTCAACGATCGCCGTCACCGTCGTGCCGCCCACAACAATCGCGAGGGTCGCCATTAAAAACAAAAGCTTCGCCTTTAGCACGATTGTTTTCTTAAAAAACCCGGGATACAACGACACCAGGACATTTGTAATCAAAATCAAAAACAGTATCCCGAAAAGCCAATAGGGAGTGCCCTCAATCGGCAATATCCGATATCGCATCACGACAGGCACGGACAAGACAAAAAGAAGCAAGGCATCAAGTGCCAATACGCTCATATGTTCATTGTACAAAAACTCACCGGCGTTCACCACTCGGCTGAAACATATAGATCCGACCCTCCGACGCATAGAGCATCGTTTTTAGTTCCCAATTAGAGAGATCAACAGTGGGATACGTTCCCTTGCAATGCGGCTCAAAGCACAAAGCCTGAACGCGTGGTTTTTGTCTCATTTGGTCGGCCGTGGGACACGGCTCCAAGTCACAGATAAGAAATAAGGTACTATATGAAGCTTCTGTAATTGGCTTTGGCTCGACATCCGCCAGTTTGAAAAAATACCGATAGTGGAGATCAGAAAATGATCGGGAGGAGGTGAGCGTAAAAGAAAACGGCTGATCTTTTGCCGACGTAAGTACTTCGGCGACAATCCGCTGCACCCGAGAAACATCTTTTGGACCCGGCGAAAGGACGTCCGTTCTCCGAACATTAACAACGACAAACAGTCCCATAAGCCCGATTATCATGTATACCGGTATGTATTTGCGTAGCGACCAGACGGCATGCCCAAGCAGCAGATACGGCAACGGTAAAAGAAAGAAAAGGTAATGATCAAATATCACTCCGCGGTACAACCCGATAGAAACAATACCCACCACATACCAAGCAGCCAAAAATATCGACCAAAACGTCCGTCGCCAAAATGCTGCAGCCAGAACAAAAAGCTGAAGGGCTGCAATGAACCATTTCGGCGCTTCCGGTGCCAGGTATCCAAATAACTTAGACGATGCATCCATTAGTCGCTCCCAATACGTATAACTCGCTTGCCCTCCTGACCCGCCGCCGACCAAAATAATCGCCATCTCCCGCAAATCTATCCACGCATGTCTCGCTTCATACCATAAAAACGGAGAGAGGATAACAAAAAATCCTGCAATTCCCGCCGAAAACCACAAAAGAACGGTTTTCTTCGGTGTCTTCCTTCTTATAAGCAACAAGAGTAATACTCCGATGCTCAACCCGATAAAAAATATATTTGGATAATGGAGTTGGACCAGAATTCCGACAATTGCACCCATCGGGAGTAAGTACAAATAACGACGATGTTCAAAAAGCGAG
>ERZ1292632.638-Hain-H43-01um-R2-638-length-38894-cov-7_pt2 | contig 14945 bp, 14 predicted proteins | sample MGYA00564407_ERZ1292632 | MGnify/ENA primary metagenome ERZ1292632 (study PRJEB36523, sample SAMEA6512637) | groundwater metagenome | collected 2019-01-08 | study: AquaDiva: Metagenomics assemblies of 32 groundwater samples | reverse complement strand
CACAGACCGGAGCCGCCGCCCACATGTCCCTTCATCTTTTCAACAATGTCAAAGAGCTTCCAACCTTCTGCGGGACAGCCATTCTTCCTCGAAAATGCTTCCGAGGGAGAGTGTCCCGCTGATGTTGGCGACCGTTCGATCAGCGCCGCTAGAGCGCCGTGTCGTCCGGTGAGGGCGCATATATGGAGGGCTTTCCGGCCCGTCAAACCCTTTTTGCAATTTTATTTCAGAAATTTTTGGGGGTTTGCGCGCTAGAGCGGAGTCACGGCACGCAGATATGGGAAGACGGGACGACATATGGGATTGCAGGATGCCGACGCGAACGACGCAGGATTCGGCGCGCGCATCAGGAGCGCGCTGTTCTGGCGATCGGGCAGCCAGATTCTGTCGCAGGTGATGAGCTGGGGCGTGACGCTGGCCGTCATCCGGCTGCTCGATCCGGCCGATTACGGCCTGTTCGCGATGACCCAGGTGATCTTGAACTTCGCGACCTTCCTCAACGGCTATGGGCTGGTGAGCGCGCTGGTCCAGTCCGATACCGTCGAGCCGCACCGGTTGCGGCAGGCGTTCGGCATCATGCTGCTGCTGAACGGCGCGCTGGCGCTGTGCCAGCTGGCGATCGCGCCGATCGCCGCCGACTATTATGACCAGCCGATGGTCGCCGACCTGTTGCGGGTGCAGGCCCTGCTCTATCTTTCCACCCCCTTCATCTCGGTTCCCGAGGCGATCATGGGGCGAGCGCTCGATTTCAAGCGCCCTGCCCTCGTCAACCTGATCGCCGCCGCCGCTTCGGCCGCCGTAGCGCTCACCGGCGCATTGTCGGGATGGGGCGTGTGGACGCTGGTCTGGGCGCCGATCGCAGGCTTCTGGGTAAAGGGGGCGGGCTATGTCCTCGTTACCGGGTTCCGGCCGATCCCGAGTTTCGATTTTCGCGGCACCGGGGCGATGGTCGGCTATGGCGCGTCGCTGCTGGGCGGGCAGCTTTTCTGGATCGTGCAGAGCCAGGCCGACATCTTCATCGGCGGCCGAGTGCTGGAGCCGCACCAGCTTGGCCTCTATGCCGAGGCCCTGTTCCTGACGCAGATTTTCGTCAGCAAGTTCGTGCCGCCGCTCAACGACGTCGCCTTCCCCGCCTATGCCCGGATGCAGAAGGATCTCAGCCGAGTCGCCTGGTCCTTCTGCAAGGCGGTAAAGCTGCTGCTGCTGCTGACCTGCCCCATCTATCTCGGCATGGCAGTCACCGCCGAACCGCTGGTCGAGACGCTGTTCGGCGCGAAATGGCTGGAGATGGCGCCGTTCGTGGCGGTCCTGGCGCTCGCCATGCCGTTCATGACAGTGCAGGTGATGTTCGCCCCGGTCAGCAATGCGCTGGGCCGGCCGGGCACTACCGCGCGAATCGCGGCGGTGGGGGCAGTGCTGATGCCCGCCGCTTTCCTGATCGGGATACAGGCGGGCGCGATCGGGCTTGCCTGGGCTTGGCTCGCCGCCTTCCCAATCCTGACGTTGGTGACGGCGCGGCTGGCGGGCGGGCCGATGGGGCTGCGGCTCGCCGACCTGGCGGCCGCGGCGGCGCCCGGGCTGGGCTGTTCGGTGCTGATGGCGGGCGTCGTGATGGCGATCGACGCGCTGCTGCCGCCGCTCGCCGCGCCGATTCGGCTGGGGATATTGGTGCCGGCTGGCGGCGTCGCCTTCCTGGGCGCGCTATTGCTGTGCGCGCGCGGGACGCTCAAGGAGCTGATCGGGCTGGTGCTAAGGCGGGCGCCGCCCGCCCCTGCCCCGGCCTGACGCCTCCGTTCAGGCGGTCTGGATATAGGTGCGCAACGCATCGGCTTCCGACTCGATCGAATCGATGCGGAACTTCACTAGATCGCCGATCGAGATCATGCCGACCAGCGCGCCGTTCCTGACCACCGGCAGATGGCGGATGCGCCGCTTGGTCATCAACGACAGGCCGGTCAGCACGGGCGTTGCATCATCGATGGTGATGGCGGGCGCGGTCATCACGTCGCCCACCACATGATCGAGCGCCGAGGGGCCATCGTGCGCGACGCGATAGACGAGATCACGCTCCGAAAATATCCCCACGACCTTCCCGTCATCAACCACGGGGACGCAGCCGATCCGCATTTCCGCCAGCAGCTTGACCGCATGGAGCACGCTATCGCCCGGATGGACGTGGATGACATCGCTTCCCTTGCGCTGCAAAATCGCCGCGATGGACATGGCTGCTCTCCTCATATTGCCGCAAATCATTTGTGTCGGGGCTTGATGATCCCACTTTCGCGGCCCAATGAAAAGGCATGACGCGCAAGCAGGCCCTTGATGATCCACGTATCGCCGCGACCGCCTGGGCGCGGTTCCGGCGCATCATGGGATGGATGGCGATCGGGGGCGCGGGTTGCGTCGGCGCGGCGCTGCTGTTCCTCTATTGGTGGAAGGGATCGCTGCCGCTGCATATGGCGATCGCGACGATATTGGGGGTGTGGCTGACCTTCATGCTGGGCACAGGGCTGATGGCGCTCGCTTTCCTCTCGCACGGAACCGGGCATGACGCGCAGGTGATCGACAGGTTAAAGGACGAGGTGCCGCTGGATGACTGAAGGACGGGGCGAGCCAGTGCTGCGGGTCATCCCGCGTCTGACCGACATCAATGCGAACGGCCATATTTTCGGCGGCTGGGTGCTGAGCCAGATGGACATTGGCGGCGGCATCGTCGCGCATCGGATCGCGCAAGGGCCGGTCGCCACGGTAGCGATCGAGAGCATGAAGTTCATCGCGCCGATCCTGCTGGGCGATCTCGTGTCGGTCTATGCGCGCGAGGAGAAGCGCGGGCGCACATCGGTGGCGATCCGCATCGATGTGGTGGCGACGCGCGGCATGGCGCAGACGCAGGTGGAGCTGACGAGCGGGGTCTATACGTTCGTGGCGCTGGATGCGAACCACCGGCCGCGCCCCTTGCCGGAAGGTTGAGAGTCAGCGGGCGAGCCGCTCGGCATAGCCATAGTCCACCGCGCCATTGGCAGGGATCGTGACGCGCCAAATCCAGGCGTCGCCGCGCCGTTCCATGTCGGTGGGGCGCGGATCGATCGCGTGGGGAATGGTGACTTCGGCCGTGACATCGAAGGGGCGCGCATTTGTGAGGCGGATCGCCCAATTGCGCACGGTGCGAGTCTGCGACAGGCGGGTCTCGACGATGCGGACGTCGGGGCTTTGGGCGATGTCATAATCGACCCGCTCGCCCTCCGCCTTGTCGCCTATATCGGCTTCGCCGGCGAGCAGGCGCAGGCCGTCCACATCCTCGAACACCGCGACGCGGCCCGATGGCATCGGAAGGCCAAGGCCGTCGCTTTTGCGATTCTGGAGGCGCAGCCGCAGCGTCATGGGGCGCGGCTCCTCTATGCCGTAACCGGCGGTGGCGGCGTAGAGCCGTTCCACCTTTACACCGCCCTGGCGGAGCAATGCGACCTGCTTCTGGCCGCTGGCCGAAACATTGACCGCCATGGGAACTCGGTAGAGTTTGAGGTCGCCGACATCCTCGGGCGGCGGCGGGGGTGGCGGCGGCGGGGGTGGCGGGGGAGCCATCATCGCCGGGGCGGGAACGACATTGCGGCGCTGCGCGGTGACGATGACATCTTCCAGGCCGCTCATTTCCTCCACTCGCTCCGGCATCTGCACGGGGAAGAGCGCCCAGACCGGATGGGTGCTGGTGATATCCATCGGCCAGCATTGCAGGTGCAGCGGGCCGCCCGTCGGGCGCGGCTGGGGCGCGCGGCCGCGCTTGTTGGGCTGGCCGGCGATCACCGACAGGCGCGCGTCGGGAAAGCCGGTGACGCCGCCATTGGCGACCGTCAGCCAGGCCATGAGGTCGAGCGTGCGCCCGTCGGGCTTCATGTCGGCGACATAGTTGGCGGCCCAGTCGAACCCTTCGGCCAGATAGGTGAGCTGGAGCGTGGCGCGGGCCGGGCGGTCGGCGCTCGCGATGACCGAGAGGGTGGGACGGGCGGAGAGATCGGCAGGCGCGCGGGGATAAAGCATCCGTTCGGGGAGGCCGCTGCACCCCAGCGCTTCGTAGCCCTCACCCGTGCGGAGGATGACGCCGCCCATCGGCCCGGCGCTGATGACTGCATCCTGCCGAACGACCTTGCCTGTCTTGCGATTGGTGCGTTGGAGGGTGACGCTGCGTTTCAGATAAGCGTCGACCAGGCCGGCGGGTGAGAGCAGGCGGGCGTCGCGATTCTTCTCGCGCACGCCGCGCGGCATCCCGGAGAGGACGGCGGTTTCGGGCATCAGCCCTTCGGCGACGCCCTCGAAGCGGATGGTCGATTCGCCCTTGGGGAGGTTGACCGTGCGGGTTTCGGTGACGAGCGCGTAGCCGCGCGGCCAGTTCGGGTCGATCGCGCCTTGGGCGCGGCCGGGCTGGCGATAGATGGTGAGCGAGACGGAGTCGGCCTTGGGGGAGATGACGGTGTCGGCGTGGACAGGGGCGGAGACAAGGCCGAGACAGAAAAGGAGAAGCAGGGAGCGCCATGCACCCGCTAATGTAAGAGCCCAGTCGATGGGGCGGAACTGGACCCCGGCCTTCGCCGGGGAACAAGGGGAAGGCCGCATGGCGAGCCGCTTCAATAGCGCGTGTCGAAGGTGACGGTGAGGTCGACCGTTCCGTTGGCGGGCACCGGAACGCTCCATTCCATCCGGTCGGCGGAGGTGCGCCTGCCCTCCAGGCTTTGCGCCGTCACCCGCGTATCGCCCCACAGGCCCTGCTGGGCGAGGTCGATCGTCACCGGTTCGGGCCGCGCGTTGCTGAGGGTATAGCGCATCTTCGTTTCCCAGCGCGATCCGCTCTTGCGGGTGCGCTGCTCGACCGTCGGACGGACCTTGACGTCGAACGCCTGGCCCGTGCGCAGCGCCATCGACGAACCCATGGGCGTATGGTCGATGCCGTTTTCGCCGATGAACTGCGGGTCGCCCCGCGCGTCGCGCATATAGACGCGGATGGTGCCGGCGGGGAGCTGATCGCCAAGGCCGCCTTGCTTCGAGGTCGAGAATTTGAGGACGCTCGACGCGCTCATCGGTTCGGTCGAACTGGCGAGCCAGCCATTGACATATTCATAGGTGGAGCGCGCCGGCGCGCCTTTCACGTCGAGGAAGCTGACCTGCTTCTGCTGCGCGTTGGCGATGGTGGTGCGTTGGGCCAGGGGATAGAGGTAGAAGTCGCCGAGCCGCTCGCGCGGGCCGCTTTCGGTGCCGGCCTGGTCGATCGCGCCGCTCAACGATTGCCACCAGTTGCGCCGGCCGCCGCCGCTGGCCGGATTGCCGGCGACCAGGATGGTCTTGGCATTGGTGAAGGTCGTGCCGGTGTTGTTGGTGAGCGTCACCCAGCCCTGCATGTCCATCGCGCCCTTCGCCGCGTCGAACAGGGCGACATAATCGGCGGTCCAGCCGAGATTGGGGGTGAGGTAGGAAAGGCGCGCCGGCACGGTGCCGCCGCGCGCCGCATCAACCGTGACCGACAGGGTCGGGCGGGCGCGCAGATTGGGCGGCACCCGGTCGAACACGACGCGCACCGGCAGGCCATCGTCGCGCAGCACCTCGATCCGGCTGCCGATCTGGAGCACGATGCCGCCATTGGCCGCCAGCACCTTGGCGCGCTCGCGCGTTTCCGTGCCGGTGGCGGGATTGGTGCGGACCAGAGTCACCTCCTGCCCTACCGCCTTGTCCATCAGCTTGTCGGGGGAGAGGAGGTCGAAGTCGAAATTCTGCTCGACGATGGCGAGGCCGGGGCCGGAGAGGTTGACCGTTTCCGGGCGGATGCGGGCGGATACGTCGGGAAATTCGATGCGGTTGCGGCCGGCGTTGACGGGAAGTTGCCGGTCGTCCTGCACCAGGCTCTGACCGTCATTGTAGATGGTCACGGCGACATCGCCCTGCGCGGTCGCGCCGGTGGGATCGGCGGCATCCTGCGCCATGGCGGCGAGGGGAAGAGCGGTCAGCAGGAAGGGCAGCAGGCGCGCGGCGATCATCGGCATCTCTCCTATACCGGGCCGTTGTGCCGGATCGCGGCGGGATTGGAAAGCGGGCATGAAAAAAGGGACGGCGCGCCGGGCGCCGTCCCTTTTTCGCGCTTATCGGCAGCGGCTTATTCGGCGGCTTCGGCCGCTGCGGCGCGGGGCCGACGGGTGCGCTTCTTGGGTGCTTCCTCGGCCTCGGGCTGCGCGTCATTGTCGGCGCGGGCGATCGAGGGCGGCAGCACGGCGGCGTCGAAGCTCTCGGCCGTTTCGGCGGGCGCGGCGGTCTTGCGCGGGCGGCCGCGACGCGGACGGGGCGCTTCGGCCTCGGGCGCCGTTTCGGCTACGGGCGCAGGCGCGGGCGCTGCCTGGCGGGGCTGCGGCGCGGGCGTATCAGCGGGGGTGCCGATCGGGCCTTCGACGCCCATTTCCATGGGCGCGGGACCGTCCTGCGGGGCGAAGCGGTCGCGGCGGTTGTTGCGGTCGCGGCGGTCGTTATTATTGTAGCTGCGGTTGCCGTCGCGATTGTCGCGCGGCTCGCGATTGTCGCGATAGTTGCGGCTCTCGCGCCCATCCTGGTCACGCGACTGGTCACGCGCCTGATCCCGACCCTGGTCGCGCGGCGCGCGATCATAGGAGGGCTGCTCGACGCGATAGTCGTCGCCGCCATCCTCGGCCGTGTCGAAATCGTCGCTATCCTCGTCATAGCCCTCGTCGCGGGGACGGAAGCGCTGTTGCTGCTCCTCCTGCCGGGCGCGATTGTCGGCGAGGACACGGAAATAGTGGTCGGCGAACTGGAGATAATATTCAGCGTTCACCCGGTCGCCCGCCATCTGGGCGTCGCGCGCCATATTCTTGTATTTCTCAAGAAGCTGGGCCGCGTTGCCGCGTGCGCGGTTGTCGATGCGGTTGCCATTGTCGCCGCCGCCCCGGTTGTTTCCGTTGGGGCGGCCATTGTTGTTGTTCCGGCCGCGATTGCGGCGGCCGGCCTGCCGATTGTTGATCAAGACATGATCCTTGCGTTCGCTATGTCACCATTCACTGAAAACACTGTTCAGTCGCCATCCCCAAGCACGGCCCGCTTCATCGGGACCGAATATGGCTCCGCCAGGCATGGTCCTTCGCCCCGGACCATTACCCCAGCCGCCCGCGGCGCCTTTGCAGCGAGCGCCGTCATGACTATAAGGAGCTAAAGAAACCGGCCTTTTTCCGTCGATGGCCGCATGACCATGTCATGAGAGGATACCGGTCCTGACACCGATGTAGTGGCTTTAAACCAAGAAACCAAGCCATTTTCGCGCCGGGTCCAAGGAAAACGCATATGGACTAACAGGCATGTCGCGCGACGAGGCAGCGATCATGGCCGGCCAGGTCTTTGCGGACGGCGACCGCCAGCCCTTGATCTGCGAGCAGCGCGGAGACGCTGGCGCGCTGGGCATGGCCGATCTCGATCGCGGCGATGCCGCCCGGCGCGATGAGGCGCGGCAGGGCGGGCGCGATGCGGCGATAGTCGGCAAGACCATCCTCGCCCGCGAACAGGGCGGCGGGCGGATCGCGCAGCACATCGCCGGAGAGCGGCTCCGAGAGGCCGATATAGGGCGGGTTGATTAGCAGCAGGTCGAACGGGCCGGCGATCCCCTGTCCCCAGTCGCCGAGCCGGAAAGTGGCGCGGTCGGCGAGCCCGAGGCGGTCGGCATTGCCCTGCGCCACGGCGAGCGCGGCGGGCGAGGCATCGACACCGAGACCGCGCGCCTGCGGCCATTGGCTCAACGCCGCGAGCAGCAGCGCACCCGAGCCGGTGCCGAGGTCGAGAATGGTGGCTGGCGCGCCGGCGGCGAAATGATCGACCGCTGCCTCGATCAGCGTCTCGCTGTCCGGGCGGGGGATCAGCACATCGGGGGTGACGGTGAGGCTGATCGTCCAGAAGTCGCGGGAGCCGATGATATGCGCGATCGGCTCGCCGGCGATGCGGCGGGCGACCAGCGCGGCGAAGCTGTCCGGCACGGAAAGATCGTGCTGGCGCAGCAGCATGTCGGCGCGGGAGAGACCGAGCGCATGGGCCATCAGCAGCTCGGCGTCGAGGCGCGGCGTGTCAAAGCGAACAGCGAGTGGGACAGCTGATTCGCGTAATGCGTCGGGGATGCTACGCATCTCCCCTCCCTTTTAGGGAGGGGAGGAAGAGCGCCGTCATCCTACCCCATCCAGTTGCGCGAGGCGTGCGGCTTCATCCTCGGCGATCAGCGCGTCGATGACTTCGGCGAGGCCGGGGCCTTCGAGGATTTCGGCCAGGCGGTGGAGGGTCAGGTTGATGCGGTGGTCGGTGACTCGGCCTTGCGGAAAATTATAGGTGCGGATGCGTTCGGAGCGGTCGCCCGAACCCACCATCGCCTTGCGCGCGCCGGCCTGTTCGCTGTGGGCGCGCTCGCGTTCGGCTTCATAGAGGCGCGCGCGGAGCACCTGCATCGCCTTCGCCTTGTTCTTATGCTGGGAGCGTTCGTCCTGCTGGATGACGACGAGGCCGGTGGGCAAATGGGTGATTCGGACAGCTGAGTCCGTTGTGTTCACATGCTGCCCTCCTGCCCCGGACGCGCGATAGATGTCGATCTTGAGGTCGGAGTCGGCGATCTGGACGTCCACTTCCTCGGGCTCGGGCAGGATGGCGACGGTGGCGGCGCTGGTGTGGATGCGGCCGCCGCTTTCGGTCGCGGGGACGCGCTGGACGCGGTGGACGCCGCTCTCGAACTTGAGCTTGGCGAAGGCGCCCGCGCCGTTGACGCTGGCAACGACTTCCTTGAACCCGCCCTGTTCGGAGGCGTTGGCGGAGATGATCTCCAGCTTCCAGCCCTGCGTATCGGCATAGCGCTGATACATGCGGAAGAGGTCGCCGGCGAACAAAGCGGCTTCGTCGCCGCCGGTGCCGGCGCGGATTTCGAGCATCGCGGGGCGCGCGTCGGCGGCGTCGCGGGGGATGAGGTGCAGCGCCAGCGCGCGCTCGGCGGCGGGGAGCTGGGCTTTGAGGATCTGCATCTCCTCCTGCGCCATGTCGCGCATGAGGGGGTCGGCCTCCTCGCCGCCGGTCATCGTCTCCAGCGCGGCCAGTTCCTGCCGCAAGCGGCGCAGCTCTCGCGCGGCGTTGGCGACCGGCTCGATCTCGGCATATTCCTTGGAGAGCTTGACGAACGCATCGGCGGGCAGATCGGCGCGCGTCATCGACGCCTGCACCTCATCCCGGCGCGCCTCGATCTGCGCGATGCGTTCGGCGGAGATGTGCATTTAGGGGCGCGCCTCAATCCCGTTCGGGCTGAGCCTGTCGAAGCCCTTTCCCTTCTTCTCGAAGAAAGAAGAGCCCTTCGACAGGCTCAGGGCGAACGGGGTGGGGTGGGCGCGATTGGCGGAGATGGACATCAACGTCTTTCGAGTATCCGCCAGCCTATAGATCCTTGCGGCAATTCGCTCATGGGAGATATTTTGAACCCTCGCTCCAGAATAGCCTCAATCTCGTTGGCTAGAGGCATCACTTCCTCGGCGCTACGATTGCCAAATATGATGCGGGCGTGCGCTATTCCACCGGGGACAGCCAAATCAGCCAGTTCTAAAGCATAGGCTATTCCACTCTTATGCGCTTTCTCAAATTCCTTTTGGAATTTGCGAAACTTGAATGGTGCGTAAGCAGCAATCCCCGCTTGGCGAAGGCGCAGCGCCAGTTCAGATGCTAGATCAACATATTCGCTCTTGTCGGCAAGGACGGCAATCTCGGGCTTCTCGATCTCCACCCCATCCACCAGCATCGCCAGCCGCTCGATCCCCGCCGCCCAACCAACCGCAGGGGTGCTCGGCCCGCCGAGATTCTCGATCAGGCCGTCGTAACGCCCGCCGCCCAGCACGGTGCCCTGCGCGCCGAGGCGGTCGGTCACGAACTCAAACGCGGTGTGGCGGTAATAGTCGAGGCCGCGCACGAGGCGGTCATTGCGCTGGTAGGCGACGCCGGCCGCATCTAGCCCGCTCGTCACCTTGTCGAAGAAGCTGTGTGCTTCGTCGGTCAGATAGGCGTCGATGCCCGGCGCGCTGTCGGCGACGGGGCGGTCGCGGGGGTCTTTGCTGTCGAGGATGCGTAAGGGGTTCTTCGCGAGGCGCTCGACGCTTTCCTCGGACAGCTCGCCGAGATGCGCCTCGAAATGGGCGATCAGGGCGGCGCGCCAGGCTTCGCGGCTCTGCGCGTCGCCCAGCGTATTGAGGGTGAGGGTCACGCCTTCGATCTTCAACTCGCGCAGCAGCTGGTCGCCCATGACCAGCAGCTCCACGTCCGCGCCCGGCTCGGCCGCGCCGATGATTTCGGCGTCGAGCTGGTGGAACTGGCGGAAGCGGCCCTTTTGCGGGCGTTCATAGCGGAACAGCGGGCCGTGGGTCGCCACCTTCAGCGGCGCATATTGCTGCCAGCCCTCGGTGATATAGGCGCGGCTGATGCCGGCGGTGAATTCCGGGCGCAGGGTGATGCTGTCGCCGCCGCGATCCTGGAAGGTGTACATTTCCTTCGAGACGACATCGGTGCTTTCGCCCAACGATCGCGCGAACACGGCGGTCTGCTCGAACACCGGCACCTCGACCCGCTGGAAGCCGTAGAGGCGGCGCACCCGGTCGAAGGTCGCGACGACGTGCGCGAACTTCTCCTGAAAGGCGTCGGGGGTGCCGCCCAGCATGTCCTGCGTGCCGCGCACCGGACGCGGCGTTTCTGTTTTTGCCATGGGGCAGCGCCTTTAACGGCAAATAGAGCCCGAGGAAAACGCTTTTTGGGACAGGGTAGCGCTAGAAATTCGCGGTCATGGCGAGGGATATATAGCGCGTGTCGCCAGTATCGGGCGCGTTGGGCGCCTCGTGCAGGAAGTGGCCCTTGAGGATGAGGCTGGCATTGACTTCGGCGCGCAGCTTCTGCGGCAGCGCCCACCAGCGCAGGCGGCCGTCGAGCAGATGGCCGGCGAAGCGCCCCGACCGCCCGGTGGCATCGCGCACGCCCGTGGTCGAAAAGGCGTCGGTGCGGCTGGCGAGCCACATCGGGTGCCAGTTGGCGAACAGATCGAGCCGCTTGCCCGGGGCCATTTCGACGCGCAGGCCGGGCGTCATGATGTTGGCGCGGTGAGTCTGGGCGAAGATGCCGGCGGGGGTGAAATCGCCCCGGCGCATCCCGAACAATGTGTCGAAGCGGTTATAAGCGCCGCCCGGCCGGTCGCCGCTCACATAGTCGAACTCGGCCGACAGCCGCGCCTTCAAGGGGCCGGGGAAGCTGTAGCCGGCGTCGGCATGAGCGAACCAGGCGGCGACGGCGAGGGTGCGGGCAGTGGCGGCAGTGGAGGCGCTGATCCGGCCCATCTGCCAGATGCCCTCCACTTCATAGTCGAAGCGGCGCGGCGCGGGATCGCGCATCAGGCGAAGGCTGATGCTGTGAAGGTCGCGGTCGCGCGTCGGGCGGCCGGGGCGGTCGCGCTCGCGCAGGCGGAAATAGCCGATCTCGGCAAAGCTCGACTTGCTGAGGCGCTGCGCGCCATAGCCGCCCCAGAGCTGAAGGTCGAAGCCCTCACGGTCCAGCGCGAAATCATTGTCGAGGACCGAGGCTTCGTCGTCGGGGCGGCGCTGCTGCGGCAGGACGTAGATGAGCGTGGCGCTGCCGCCCTGCGCCGTCGCGAGATCGACCCGCGCGCCGGTATAGCCGTTGGTGGTGTTGCGATAATCGTCCGCCGCGACCAGCCGGCGCGCCCCGAGGTTCAGCATGAAGCGGCCGAGCTGGACCGATGTCTTGCTCCCCTCCCCCAGCACCGGCCCGAGATCGGCGGTGACGTAAGCCTGGACCGGCTCGAACGTGTTGACCTCTCCGGTGCCGATGCCTTCGCCCGGATGGCCGCCCCAGATGCGGCTGTCCCATAGTTCGACCCCGACATGGACCGGCCCCTGCCGCCAGTCGGCCGCGAGCACGGTGCGCAGGCTGACGATGTCGATCCGGTCGTCGAGACCCGCGCGCGCCTGGCCGGCAAGCGCTTCGTAGCGGAGGCGGGCGTTGCCGGAGAGGGTCAGACCCTGGTCTTCGGCGGCGGCGGCGGGAAGGGCGGCGCAGAGGGCGTAGGCAGAGATAAACAGGCGCTTCAGCGTCACGAACAGGCTCCTTCATCCCGCGAGGCGGGGTTTTTGGGGCAGCCTTTGGCGCGCGAGCGCTGACCGGGAAGGCGCTGATCCCGATGGCGGGGTGCATGGCGAAAAGCCGGGCGGCGATCAACCCCCCTTTTCATGCGGCGGGGCTGGACGCGCGCCCGTGCTGCCGCCATGCTGGCCCCATCCGGGCGGGTCCGCCCGCCTATCTTTTCGGAGACATCCATGATCCGCAGCCTTGCTGCCGCCCTCATATTTTCCACCGCGCTTGCCGCCCCGCTGCTGGCGCAGGACGCGATTCGCTCCAAGCCCGCCGCCCTGCCAGTGAACAGCGGCGCCCCCATGCCCAAGGACGTGCCCTATCCCGGCGGCACGATCCGGCTGGAGGTCGACGCCAGCGACACCACGCAGCGCATCTTCCGCGTGAAGGAGACGATCCCGGTCGCGCAGGCCGGGCCGCTGACTTTGCTGATGCCCGAATGGCTGCCCGGCAACCATGCGCCGCGTGGGGCGATCGAGAAGCTGACCGGCCTTACCGTCACGGCGAACGGTCAGCCGGTTGCATGGAAGCGCGATCCTTTGAACGTCTATGCTTTTGTGATCGACGTGCCGCAGGGCGCGACGGAGGTGGTGGCGCAGTTCCAGTTCCTGTCCGCCACGCAGCCCAATCAGGGCCGCGTCGTGGTGACGCCCAAGATGCTGAACATCCAGTGGGAGAGCGTGTCGCTCTATCCGGCGGGCTATTATACGCGGCAGATCCCGATCCAGGCGACGGTGACCTATCCGGCGGGCTGGCGGGCGGCGACCGCGCTGCGCGGCACGAAGAGCGGCAACGCCGTCGCCTATGAGACGATCGATTATGAAGCGTTGCAGGATTCGCCGGTGTTCGCCGGCCGCTATTTCAAGCCGGTGGACTTAGGCAGCAATGTGACGCTCAACATCGTCGCCGACGACGCCGACGAGCTGGAGTTCAAGCCCGAGCAGATCGCCAAGCACCGCAAGCTGGTGGCCGAGGCGGGCAAGCTGTTCGGCGCCTATCATTTCGACCATTATGACTTCCTGCTCGCCATCACCGACGAGATGGGCGGCATCGGCCTGGAGCATCATCGCAGTTCCGAGAACCAGGTGGAGCCGGGCTATTTCAAGAGCTGGGACAAGGGCGAGGCGCTGCTGGACCGCAACCTGCTGCCGCACGAATTGACCCATAGCTGGGACGGCAAGTTCCGCCGCCCCGACCTGCTCTGGACCCCCGACTTCAACGTGCCGATGCAGGATAATCTGCTGTGGGTCTATGAAGGGCAGACGCAATTCTGGGGCTATGTGCTGGGCGCGCGGTCGGGGCTGTTCAGCAAGCAGGAGACGCTGGACGCCTATGCCCATATCGCCGCGAAGCTGGATACGGCGGTCGGGCGGCAGTGGCGGCCGATGGAGGATACGACCCACGATCCCATCATCTCCGCCCGCCGGCCCAAGGGCTGGCCGAGCTGGCAGCGGTCCGAGGATTATTACAATGAAGGGCTGATGATCTGGCTGGAAGCCGATGCGATCATCGCCAAGGCGACGCGGGGCAAGAAAGGCCTGGACGACTTCGCCAAGGCCTTTTTCGGGATCAATCCGGGCGACTGGGGGCAGGTCGTCTATAATCGCGGCGACGTCATCAAGACATTGAATGACATCGCGCCTTATGACTGGGCCGGCTTCTTCCAGAAATATGTCGACAGCCCGACGCGCGAGACGCCCAAGGGCGGCTTCATCCTGGGCGGCTACAATCTGGTCTATGGCGAGGAGCCAGGCGCCTATACCAAGGCGGCCGAGGGCGCCAATAAGATGACCGACCAGAGCTTCGGCATCGGCGCGATCGTCAAGAATGACGGTGAGGTGACGGCGGTGATCTGGGACAGCGCAGCGTTCAAGGCGGGGCTGACGGTCGGCACGAAGATATTCGCGGTCAATGGCGACGAATTTTCCGGCGACGTGTGGAAGGCCGCGATCAAGGCCAAGCAGCCGATCCAGATCATCCTCAAACAGGACAAATATTATCGCACTTTGACCCTCGATTATTCGGGTGGGCTACGCTATCCGCGCCTCGAAAAGACAGGAGGGGGTGACGGCAGCCTCGACCGGCTGCTGCAACCAAGAACATAATCGCTCTCAACCCAACAGGCAGGACAAGGCGTTTTTCCATGAATATCGAACTGATCCCGGTCGGCGACGATCCGCCCAACAGCCTCAACGTCATCATCGAGGTGCCGACCGGCGGCGAGCCTGTGAAATATGAGTTCGACAAGGCGTCGGGCGCGCTGTTCGTGGACCGCATCCTGCACACGCCGATGCGCTATCCGGCCAATTACGGCTTCGTGCCCCATACGCTGTCGCCCGACGGCGATCCGCTCGATGCGCTGGTGATCGCGCGATCGCCCTTCATCCCCGGCGCCGTAGTGGCCGCGCGGCCGATCGCGGTGCTGAACCTTGAGGATGAAGCGGGCGGCGACGAGAAGCTGGTCTGCGTGCCGGCCGACTCGGTCTTCCCCTATTATTCCAACGTGACGGAGAAGGACGACCTGCCCGGCATCGTGATGGAGCAGATCGAGCATTTCTTCACCCATTACAAGGATTTGGAAAAGAAGAAGTGGGTCCGCGTCGGCACCTGGGGCGGGGCCGAGGACGCCAAGCGCATCACGATCGAGGCGATCGAGCGTTATCAGGCGGGGAAGAAGGCGGCGTAAGCTGAACATCCTCCCCCCGGCGGGGGAGGTGGCAGGGCGAAGCCCTGACGGAGGGGTGTCACCGTCTCGATAGGGCGAG
>ERZ1292632.884-Hain-H43-01um-R2-884-length-32175-cov-22_pt3 | contig 14952 bp, 14 predicted proteins | sample MGYA00564407_ERZ1292632 | MGnify/ENA primary metagenome ERZ1292632 (study PRJEB36523, sample SAMEA6512637) | groundwater metagenome | collected 2019-01-08 | study: AquaDiva: Metagenomics assemblies of 32 groundwater samples | reverse complement strand
AACTGGCAGCCCAAAACAACTTTTGAAGAGGGCATTAAAGAAACATTTAACTGGTATAAAGAGTTTTATTATGGAAAATAAGCAATCAGTGGATTTGTGGAACAATTATTATAGGGAGGAAAAAATAAATCCCCGGGCAGGTTTTTTTAGTTCTTACGATATTTTTTTATGCGACAGCATTTTGGCAAAATATCTGCCGTTTAATAAAGAGGATAAGGAAAAAATCAAAGTTTGCGAAATTGGATCTGGCGACGGAAAATTATTAAAAAAAATTGCGGATAATTTTAATTATGAACCTTTCGGAATAGAATTTGCCAGCGGGCCGATAAAGCAGGCCGCGGGCAGGGGAATAAATGTGGTCGAGGGAAACGTATTTACCGAAAGTATTTTGAAAAAATATAAAGAATATTTTGATGTGGTTTATTCTTATGGATTTATAGAACATATTATGCCTCCGGAGAGAGCCATAGATATCCACTTGCAGCTTTTAAAAAAGGGAGGATATTTTTTTATACAGATACCTCGCCTGAAGGGATTCAACTATTTAAAGTTTAAAATTTTCAGGCCCGACCTTCTGCCCCTTCATAATTTAACCATAATGGAAGAAGAAACTTTAAGATTTTTATGCAAAAAAGAAAACGTAGAAGAATTATTTTGTAAAAATTATGGAACATTTAAATTGCGCCTTCCTATGGCAAAAAAGAATATTAGTTGGTATATTTTAAGGTTTATATGCAGTTTAGAATATATATTAAACCCTTTTTGCCGTTTAGTTTTTAAAAATAAAGGTTTTGAAATAAAATTGCTAAGCCCTTGTGTAATATTTATCGGGCGTAAAATATAAAAAATGGAAAATAAAATTTTATTAAGTTTTGCTATTCCAACCTACAACAGAGCCCGTTTTTTAGAAAAACTTTTGAATAATGTTTTACCCCAGGCAAGAAAATTGAAAGACGAGGTTGAAATATGCATTTCCAATAATGGTTCAACGGATCTTACCCGAGAACTTGTTTTTGGTTTTCAAAAAAATTATCCGGATGTAATAATAAAATATAAAGAAAATGAAAAAAATTTAGGCGTTGACGCAAATATAATTAAGGTGGTGGACATGTGTGATGGAGATTTTATATGGACATTTGGAGATGATGACCATATTGTAGATAATGGCTTAAATATGGTTGTTAATTTACTGAAAAAAAATAAAGAAAATTATAAAAAAGATACAGGATTAATTGTTCTTAGGGTAAAATCGTGGCTTGCCAACATTAAAACAGGTAAAAAAGAGGTAATCAGCAATACTTTTGATAAAAATAAACCAGAGATTTTTAAAATAGACAGAAAGGATATTATTGGATTAAGTTTTCCGTACCTTGCCTTTATATCAATATTGATTTATAATAACGAGCTACTTAAGGAATTGCTGGCAGAGGATAGGTTTTTTATTGAGCAAGGAATCGGAACAAGCCATATACACATAATGTTAATTACTTTAATATTTTTAAAATACCCAAACATCAATGGAATTGTATTTAACAAAGAAATAGTTTGCCAGGAATTATCTCAATATAAATATTTTATTGAAGATAAATTTATGTTGCATTATCAAATGCAGAGAAAATTAAATGACTTATTATTGTCTTATAGATGCATGAACGATGATTATGCGCCTTTGATTTTTCAAAGATATAAAGGATTAAGGTGGGATGTTGTCGTGGATATGATATCAATGAGGATGTTCAAAAGTTTTAATTATTTTTCTTATTTTGGTTGTCTGAAATTATTCTTTCAACACTCAATATTTATAGACGGCTTGCTGTTTTCCTCGGTTTTTTCAATTCTTTTTCTAATTCCGCCAGTAATTTTAATTTCTTGTTATAAAGGTTTATTAATAATCAGACACGGTAAAGAATGGAAAGCAAAATGGGATTTTGTAAACAATGCCGCTGATTTCGCATTTAAAGGCACAAGAAGAAGAAACGAGCAACCGCATTGATTACCTTAAAGTAATTTTCAAAAAAATGTATTCATATTTTAAATTTGCAAAACACACTTTTCTTATAGGGGCGCTTCACGCTTTAGGGATTATACAGAGCTTGGTTTTTTTGCCCATTATTACGAAAATTTTGGGAGCCGGAGATTATGGCATTTGGGTTCAAATAAAAGCGACGATGGGCCTGTTAATTCCACTTGGTTTTTTTGGTTTGCAGGACTCTTTAATCAGATTTTTATCAGGAGAAAAAAATAGAGAAAAAGTTCAAGAAGGCGTTTATTCTTCATTGGCTCTTACTTCTGGCGCTACCTTAATAATGGCTTTAATTTTGATAGTATTTTCAGGGCCAGTTGCCGCTTTTTTCCAGTTTGCTCCGATATTTGTCAAGCTTCTTGCTTTAATAATTATTTTTGAATCATTAAATTCAGCCTTTTTGACCATAATTCAAACTAGAAGGGAAATAGAGAAATATTTTTGGTTTTCAACTTTAAAGATATTCGGAGAAACTGGATTAATAATTGGGGCAATTACCCTTGGTTGGGGATTATACGGCGCGGTTTTCTCTCTTTTATTTTTCCGGATGGCAATCTTTTTAGTTTTATCTATTTATATTATTAAAAAAATTGGCATAAAAATTCCTAATTTTTCATTGATAAGGGATTATTTGCGTTTTGGCCTGCCGACAATGGTTAATAATCTTTCTTATTGGGTAGTTGCTTCGGCTGACAGATATATTATTGGATTTTCCTTAGGCATACTTTTTGTGGGTTATTATGCTCCGGCCTACTCTATTGGAATGCTTTTAGTATTTTTTATTATTCCAATTACATCTATATTGACGGTAGCTTTACCTAAGTTTTTTGACGAGAATAATTTTGACGAAGTGAAAAACTATTTAAGACATTCTTTGAAATATTTTTTATTGATAATGACTCCGGCGGTTTTTGGAATGTCTATTTTGTCCCGCCAATTGCTTGAGATTCTTTCTACTAAAGAAATTGCCGCTAACGGTTATTTTGTCGTCCCTTTTATAGCAGCCAGTATGTTTGTATATGGCATTGCTTGTTTTTTTAATCAGATTTTATTTCTCGTAAAAAAGACGAAGCTTATTGCAGCAATCTGGGGGGTGGCGGCTTTTATAAATTTAGGATTAAACGTAATTTTTATTCCTATCTTCGGAATTATGGCGGCAGCTATTATTACTTTTATATCTTATTTTTGCGCCCTTCTTTTAATATGGTATTTTGCCTTTAAAGAAATCCAATTCAAAATTGATTGGAATTTTATGATTAAAAGTATAGTGGCGTCAACTTTGATGATTTTGTTTATATGGCGGTTTAACCCCTGGGGTTTGTTTAATGTTATCTTATCAATTATTTTAAGCGTTTTTATTTACGGCATTCTGATATTTTTATTTAGAGGTGTTGGTAAAAAAGAGATTAAATTTTTATATGAAATGGCTTTTTCTAATAAATAACGCCCTATTTTTATCGGAGTTTTTCGGAAAACTCGCCGATGAAGCAATAAAACAGGGAGATGATTGCCTTGTGGTTTGGAATAGCAAGGTTGCTGAATATGGCAAAAAGAAATTCTTTCCCAAAGAAGCAAGGTTTATTTCAAAAATTGATTGGTGCATTGAAAATTATAAACCAGACCAAAAAAAGTTTGGCGATTTATCATGGAAAGAATTATTCTCTGCTTTTGACAGAATTAATTCAACAAACTTTAACTATGATAATTCGCTAAAAATGGTATCGCATCTTTATCAGTTTTTTGAATTTATTTTTCAGAAAGAAAAGCCGGATATAATAATCAGCGAATTGCTGACTGATTTATTCCATGAAACTGCTTATTATTTTTGCAAGACAAACAATGTGCCTTTTCTTGGCTTGGGTAATTCTATATTTGATGACAGAATAGAGATTTTTGATCCGAAATTTTATTTAAAAAACGAAAAAAATTTCAAAGAAATTAAGGACGAAGACATATCAGAAAAAGAAAAAGAATTCGCCAAAAATTTTATAGAAAAATTTATATCCCATAAATACTCCCCTTTTTATGTTGGTTTGGGTAAGTTTCATTTAAGCCAATTTGAGATTATAAAACATTATCTTGAAAAACTAAAAACAGATAGTTCTTGGACATGGCAGTATTTAAAGAAAAGAAAATATTTTAAAGATATTGATTACGAAAGCGAGGCTAGGATGAAAAGATCGTTTTCTGCCCCCTTGAGAATGGAAAAACGGCAATTTAGAATTTTATTTCAGCAAAATGTTTTTTCTAAAATTAGCAATAATGATAATTTTTTCCTTTATCCTTTGCAATATCAACCAGAAGCTTCTACCTCTGTTTGGGCAACTTATTATTCCGACCAATTAAGCACCATTAAAAATATTGCCTTTGCATTGCCCCTTCCTTATAAATTATATGTAAAAGAGCATATAGCGTCTATCGGATTAAGAAAAAATAGTTTTTATAAAAAATTGCAGAAAATTCCAAATGCAGTTTTAATTTCTTCTTCTGAGAATGTAGAAAATCTTGTGAGAAGATCATCAGGCGTCATTACCCTGAACGGCACTATTGGAATGGAAGCGGTTCTTGCTGGCAAGATAGCGTATGTTTTAGGAACAGCATCTTATTCTTATCATCCTTTGTGCAGAAAAGTTAAAAATTTTGAAGAATTGAAAAACAAGATACAAAACGATTTAGTTAATAAGCCAAATATAGATAATTTGGAAGATATTAATTGTCGTTTTATCACTTCTTGTTTTAGAAATACGATTAAGGGCAATATTGTTTTGACAAGCCGAGAAAAAGATACTAATGATTATAAATTAATTTATCAAAAACTTAAATTTTATGCCATTTCAAAATTGTCCTAAAATTTGCCCAATTTGCAAACAGGGTAAAGAATTTAAATTTATTAGAGATTTTGAAAGAAAACAAGATAAATTTTCTTTATATCAATGTTCTCAATGCCAAATTCAATTTTATTTGCCGTTTAAAGGCATTAAAGACAAGGACTACGAGCAAAGAGATACTTATAAAATATATGAAATTGTTAACCCCAAAATTTTTAGGGGTTACCATAAAAAGTTTCTCGAAAGAAACAAGAGTTTTCATCATAAGCCGAAAATTTTGGATTTAGGATGCGGTACGGGCGAGTTTTTGAGCGAGTTAAAAAAAAGGGGATGCGAAGTTTGGGGCGTGGACATTGATCACGGCGCTATTTTAATGGCTAAAAAATATTTTAATTTAGAAAATGTTCAGGCCGCGTCTTTCAAAGATTTTTTCAAGAATAATAATTTGCCCCAATTTGATGTTATTGCCATATTTGAAGTTATGCATCTTTTAGAGGATCCCTTAGAGTTTGTTAAAAATATTCAAAAAATATTAAAACCTGCTGGAAAAATTATTTTGAGCGTACCGTCCCGGCAAAGGATGATGGCCGAATTAAATAAATGGGATTTGCCGCCATACTGCATAACAAGGTGGAATAGCAGATCAATTTCAAACTTGTTTTTAAAAATTAATTTTAAAATATCTTATATCTGTTACATTGAACAGTTTAGGATCCTTGTCGAGGCAATTAATAGCAGGACAAGATTGGGATTAGTTAATAAAACCATAAACATTTCGCAAAACAAGGGGAGCAAGTTGTCGTCTTTTCCTGAAATTGTTTATTTTTTAGGCCGTTGCAAGGAATTTATAATTGCTTTTTTGCCGGCCTCCATTTTTTGGCTTTGGGGAAAAATAATCAGAAAGGAGAACGGCATTATTTTTGTAGAGCTAGAACACATTTATGATTAAGAAAAAAATCATTTTTTTAATTCCCACTTTAACTATGGGGGGCGGGGAAAGGGTAGTGTCTGAGTTGTCTTTAAATCTGCCAGATTCAATTGAAAGAATTATTGTTTTGTTTAAAAATGAAGTTTTTTATCCTTATAAAGGAAAATTAATTTCTCTTAACCTTTCATTCTCCAATGGTTTTTTCCTTAAAATATATTATTTTTTTAAAGGTCTTCGTTGCCTTAAAAAAATAGTTAGAAAAGAAAAACCGGATTATATAATTGCCTTCGGATTTTCAGCGGATTTAATGGGAATTTTAGCCGGCAAGAATGTATTAGTGGGGGCGCATAGTCTTTGGACAAAAGTTCATGGGGGGATAATAGAAAAAAATTTAATTAAAATGTTTTTTAACAAATCCCAAAAATTTATTTGTGTTTCTGAAACAGTAGCCGAAGATTTAACAAATAATTTTGGGATTAAAAAAGAAAAAATTAAAGTTATTGCCAATCCAATAAATATAGAAAAAATACAAAAATTGGCAAATTCACCCATTGAATCAGAATATCGGGAAATTTTTAAAAATCCGGTAATAATTAATATGGGAAGGCTTTCTGAAGAAAAAAATCAATATTCTTTAATAAGAGCATTTGAAGAAATAAAAAATAACATTAAGACAGTTAAACTGGTGATTTTGGGAGACGGAGAAAAGAGGATATTTTTGGAAAAAATAGTCAAAGAATTAGGCCTTGAAAATAGCATATATTTTTTAGGCCGCCAAGACAATCCGTTTAAATTTTTAGCCAAGGCAAAAGCATTTGTTTCATCTTCTCGGCGAGAAGGACTGCCCTGTTCAATTTTAGAGGCAATGGCTTGCGGTCTCCCGATTATATCAGCAGATTGCAAGTCAGGGCCAAGAGAAATTTTAGCTCCAGAAACTGACATAAAACACCAGGCGAAAGATATAGAATATGCAGAATTTGGAATTTTAACTCCAATTTTTGATAAGAAGATTTATAAGCCAACCGAACCTCTGGCAGAAAGCGAAAAGAAATTAGCGGAAGCTGTAATTAAAGTATTAGCCGATAAAAAATTGTCAGATACTTTAGCTGAAAAGTCCAAACAAAGAGCAAAAGATTTTGATGTTAAAAAAATTATTAAAAAATGGGATTTTTTATTTTATTAAAATGACAAAACAATTCAAAATTTTAATAGTCCATACCGGCGGGATTGGCGATATGATAATGTTTACGCCGGTTATTAAGATTTTAAAAAATAATTTTCCTGAGGCAAAAATAGATATTTTTGCAGGATATACTTTAGAATCCGCAGGTGTTTTTGAAGAAGGGGAGATTATAAACAGGGCTTTTAGATTTGATTTTACAAAAGACAATTTATTCAATAAATTAATTTTTATTTGGCAATTAAGAAGAGAAAAATACGGCTTAATCATATTGCCAGCCGGCACTAATCCTTTGAAGGGGGTAATTATAAATTTTTTGATTGGAGCAGAAAAAAGAATTGGCGGAGGCAAAACTGGAAATAAGCATAGAATCGACGCAGGCATTGATTTATTGAAGAACTTTGGTTTAAGAATTGATTATCCGCTTCCCGTTCCTTTTTTAGATTTTTATAAAGAAAAAGAATTCGTTGATTATTTTTTGGCAAAGAATAATTTAGAAAATATCGCTACGCTAAAAGATAAGGTTTTAATAGGGCTTCATCCGGGCTGCGACAGATATCAAAAATTCAAAGGATTCAAAAGGTGGCCAAAAGAATATTTTATTGAATTAGGCAGGAAAATTTTATATAATATTCCAAGCGCCTTTATTATTCTTTTAGGCGGACCGGACGAAAAAGAATCTTGTTTGGAAATAAAAAATAAATTGGACAAAAATAAAAAAATTATAATAGCCACAGGTTATTCTTTGAAGCAAGAAACCGCCTTAATAGATAAATGCGCGATTTTCGTGGGTTCGGATTCAGGGCTGACCCATGCCGCTTCAACCACTAAGACTGCCTTAATAGCCATATTCGGTCCAACAAATCATCTAATTGTGGGGCCGAGGGGCAAGAATGTCCATATTATAGAGGAAAAATGCCACTCCCCATATAGCATACTTGACAGGCGGTTTAAAAGAAGCGACAGGGGAGAGTCGTGTGATTGTTTAAAAAAAATAACTCCGGACAGGGTTTTCAATAAAATTAAGGAAATTCTATATAAATGAACAAGGAAATACCTAAACCATATAAGCCTGAAAGACATCAAAAGGGGTGGGGGTTTGAGGACTGGATAAGCAACGGGGAGTATTGCGGTAAATTATTATTTTTTGAAAAAGGAAAAAAATGCAGTTTTCATTACCATGAAAGAAAACATGAAACATTTTATCTTTTTTCAGGAAAAATGGAAATAAAAGCTGGTTTTGAAGATGATATTTCAACTGCAAAATCTTATATATTTCTGCCGGGCGACTGCCTTGAGATACCAATTGGGTTGAGGCATCAGATGATGGCTTTAGAAAATTCAGATCTTTTTGAATTTTCTACAACTCATTATGAAGAAGATTCAAAACGCATAATTAAAGGAGATTAAACAATGAAAAATTTAATTAAAATAGTGAACAAATTTAAAGGAAAAAAAATTGGCGTAATCGGCGACTTGATGTTAGACCATTTTATTTGGGGAGATGTTGAGAGAATTTCTCCTGAAGCGCCAATTCCCATTGTTTTGGCAAAAAAAGAAAGCTTTATGCCTGGCGGAGCCGGAAACACTGCTGCAAATATAGCTGCTTTGGGCGGAAAGGTTTTTGTTGTGGGGCTGATAGGAAAAGATTTGGCAGGAAAAACATTGCTTTCAGAGTTTAAAAAATTAGGCATTGAGACGCAGGGAGTTGTATCGCACGTCCAAAAACCAACCACCCAGAAAATTAGAATTGTTGCCAGGACTCAACAAATTGTCCGGGTAGATAAAGAAGACGCCCAGTGCATAAGCAGCGATATTGAAAAAAAATTGTTGGAATTTATTGCTTCGCATATTAAGGAATGGGACGGTATTGTGGTTTCGGATTATGCAAAGGGTCTGATTGCAAAAAATTTAGCAGAAATTTTAGTTAGCTTGGCAGTAAAATATAAAAAACCGATTATCGGCGACATAAAACCAGAGCACACGCCATTTTTCAAAAATATTGCTCTTTTGACCCCCAATAATAAAGAGTCTCTTTTGATAGCTGGAGTAAGCGATACAAGGGAAGCTGGCAAAATAATACAAAAGCAATTGAATTGCAGCGTTTTGCTCACGCAAGGAGCCGACGGAGTTACTCTTTTTGAAAATAAAAAAATTAAGCATTTTTCCACTGTGGCAAGAGAAGTATTTGACGTGAGCGGAGCAGGAGATACGGTGGCAGCTGCTGCTACGCTGGCTTTAGCTTCGGGAGCCAATCTTGAACAGGCGGCTATAATTGCAAACCATGCAGCCGGCATTGTGGTAGGCAAATTAGGCACGGCAACAGTAAATCCAAAAGAATTAAAAAATAGATTGCAAATATGATGAATTCAAAAATTAAGAGCCAAAAAGAAATTATTAGGATTGCAGAAAACTTGAAAAAAAAGGGGAAAAAAGTCGTTACTTATAACGGCAGTTTTGACATATTGCATTTGGGCCATATTAAATCTTTAGAAGAAGCCAAGGCGCAGGGAGATATTTTGATTGTTCTTTCAAACAGCGACAATTCTATCCGCAATTATAAAGGCCCAAATCATCCGACAAACCCTGAAACGCATAGAGCAGAGGTTTTGTCTGCCATTGGATATGTTGATTATGTTGTTAATTTTGACGAAATAAATCCTAAAGAAATTTTAAAAAAAATTAAACCAGATGTTTATTGCAATGGATCTGACTGGGGAAAAAATTGCATTGAAAGAGCAGTTGTTGAAGAAAACGGGGGAAAAATTCATATTTTAAAATGGCAAGAGGGATTTTCTACCAGTAATTTAATGAAAAAAATTATAGGTACATATTTAAAGCCGGAAATAAAAGCGGTTTTTTTAGACCGCGACGGAACTATAAATATTAACGAGCCAGAGTATACCCATAAAAAAGAGGATTTTAAATTATTCCCTGAAACAATTCCGGCTTTAAAAAAACTTTCAAAAACAGATTATAAAATTATTATTATAACCAACCAGTCGGGAATAGCCAGAGGGTATTATACAGAATCCCAAATGAAAAAACTTCATAAATGGATGGTTCAAGATTTCAAAAAGAAAGGCATCAGAATTGACGGAATTTATTATTGCCCTCACGGGCCAGATGATAATTGTTTTTGCAAAAAGCCAAAACCAGGAATGCTTTTGAAAGCCGGCGAAGATTTTGGCTTGAATTTAAGCAAGAGCTGGATAATTGGGGACGGTTCAAGAGATATTATTGCCGGCAGGGAAGTAAATGTAAAAACAATAAAAATTGGAGGGAAAATTGACAAAAAGCATAAAATAGAACCGCATTATTACGCAAAAAATATTTTAGAGGCCGTGAACATAATAATCAGCGCCAAATAAATTTTTATGGAAAACCACATTAAAAATTTTTCAGAAGAAATAAAAAATAAAATAGATAAAGTTTCTTCTGACGAAATAGCAAAGGCAGTTAAATGTCTCCAGTCAGTTTATGAAAATAACGGCAGGGTTTATTTAATAGGCAATGGCGGGTCTTCGGCAATTGCTTCGCATTTTGCGAACGACCTGAATAAAACAATTTTGGGGCACAAAGGAGAAAAGAAAATAAAAAGATTCCAGGCCATATCATTGTGCGATAATGTCCCCGTCATAACCGCATGGGCAAATGATGTAAGCTTTGACAAAATTTTTTCTGAACAGCTTAAAAATTTCGCAAAACAAGGAGACGTTTTAATCGCTATAAGTTCCAGTGGAAATTCACCTAATATAATAGAAGCGGTTAAAACAGCAAAAGATTTTTCTCTGCCAGTCGTGGGTTTTATGGGGTTTGACGGCGGAAAACTTTTAGAATTATCCGATGCTAAAATCTATGTTTCTTCTTCTGAATATGCCATTGTTGAAAGCATACATGATGCAATTTGCCATTTGATTATTTCATATTTTGAAAAAAATTTAATTTAATATGAAAAACAAAAAAATATTAATTACCGGCGGGGCAGGATTTATCGGGTCTAATTTAGCCATGGCTCTTCAGGAAAAATATCCAGATAACGATTATTTTATTATTAGTAATTTTTCACCCGCCAATTCCGATAATCTATTGGGATTTAAAGGGAAAGTTATTTCCGATGATATTTCTAAGATTGATTTTAATCAATATTTTGATAAAATGGACATTATTTTTCATAAAGCCGCTATTACCGATACTACGCTTTCTGACCAGAATAAAATGATGTTTAATAATATCGAAGGATTTAAAAAAGTGCTTAAATTCGCAGTTAAATCCAAGGCAAAATTGATATACGCTTCTTCGGCATCGGTATATGGCCATTCCAACTCTCCAATGAGGGTGGGAGAAAATGAAATTTCAGCCAATATATACGCTTCTTCCAAATTGGCTGTAGATAATATTGCCAGAAAATACTTTAACAGGCTTCCCATTATCGGACTTCGTTATTTTAATGTTTATGGCCTAAAAGAAGGATATAAGGGAAAAAATGCAAGTATGATCTGGCAACTATATTTACAGATGAAAGAACAAAAAAGGCCAAGAATTTTTAAGTATGGAGAACAAAAACGAGACCATGTTTATATTAAAGATATTGTTGCGGCAAATTTATTAGCTTTAGAATGCCCAAAGAGCGGAATTTTTAATATTGGTTCCGGCAAGGCAGTAAGTTTTAACGAGATAATTAAGATTTTGAACGAAGAGCTTGGCATAAATCTTGAGCCAGAATACATTGATAACCCATACAAGCATTATCAAGAATTTACTGAAGCTGATTTAACTCAAACAAGTAAAATTTTAAAATACACTCCTACATATAATATTAAAAAAGGAATTAAAGATTATTTGCATGGACAAATATCAAATTCATAAATTTTCTAACAAATTGCTCCAAAAATCTGTTTTTTCCCATCTGGACCATTATACTAAAAATATGGCAGCTGGAAAGCCGTTGCAAGGCAATAAGTTTGCGCCGATTTCTATAAATGTTGATTTGACAACTGGTTGCAATTTCAATTGCGCCCATTGCATTGACGAACACATAATTAATACAGGAAAACTGTTAAAAATAGATTATATAAAAGGATTGATAAAAAATTGGAGTAAAAACGGGTTAAAATCAGTTATTCTAATCGGAGGAGGCGAGCCGACGCTTTATCCGTATTTTGAAGATGTTGTTAAATTTATTAAAAAATTAGATTTGCAATTAGGAATTGTTTCTAATGGCGCCAGAATAGACAGGATTGAAAAAATTGTTAAATTATTGGAGCGCAAAGATTGGGTCAGATTTTCAATAGATGCGGGGAAAAACGAATCTTTCCAAAGGCTTCATAGCCCCTTGGTTAGAATAACGTTGGAAGATGTTTTAGTCGGAGCAAAATCTTTAAGAGGAAAAAATAATCAACTGCAAATAGGATATTCTTTTCTTGTAATTGGCGACGATAAATATATAAAAAAAATAAAACTTTTAAACAACATTAAAGAGATTTCTTTAGCCACAAAACTGGCCAAAGAAAATGGTTTTAGCTATATTTCTGTAAAACCATATATAGATCCGGAAGGAGCGAGGGCCACTAAAGTAAGCAGTAAAAATTTGAAAGAGATAGCGGAGGAAATTAAAAAATCCAGAAAATATGAAACAGATAGTTTCAAAGTTATTGATAGCATTAATTTAAGAGTTTTTTATGATAAAGAATTAGAAAAATCAATGAAAAATCAGTCAGAGATTTGTCATATTCAGTTTTTTAGATTAGTAGTTACTCCAGACGGCATTTTTCAGTGTTCTTTGTGGCGGGGATTTGATAATGCAAAAATTATAGATGCCAATAAGAAATTAGATCAAAAATATTACAAAAATCTGAACGAGAAGAGACTGGAGATATTAAAAAAGTTTAATGCAAAAAATATCTGTTCAGAGGTTAAGTGCTTGTATAGTCCGTTTAATTCTTGGGCAGAGAAAATGATAAAAGGTTCGGAGGAGTCAGCAAAACCAGTAGAGGATTTTAACGATTATTTTTTATAATAAAGGGCGTTTTGATTATTTATTTGGACTATGTTAAAATTCAATATTAATATGTTTCAAAATTATCGTCTGATTGTTAAAAGACTTTTTCATATATTGGTTAATAATCCCATTTTTTTCATTAAAAGGATTTTTATTGAATTAAAATCCTTTGTTTTACCGATGCCAAAATTGGCAATTGTCAAAAAAATAAATGGGGTATTATTTGATTTCAATTTTGGCTATAGCGATAAAATTAAGCAAATGTATTTCGGTAATTATCAGCCGATAATTTCCGAAATAATAAAAAAGTATTTAAAAAAAGGAGATACGTTTATTGACGTTGGGGCGAGCATCGGTTATTTCAGCGCAGTTGCCGCCGGATATGTTGGAGAAAGCGGGCAAGTTCATAGTTTTGAGCCAGCGCAAGAATATTATCAGAAGATAGACGCTCTTTCTAAAATGAATAGCCAATATAACATTGTGGCAAATCAGTTGGCTTTAGGAGAAAAAGAGGAGTTAAGTAAAATTTATATAGAAGGCCCCTCTGATATTGGCAACAATACTTTTTTTCCTGATTTGTTTGGCGCGGATATAAAAAATGATAAATTTGTCCAGGTTCCTGTGCACCGGCTCGATTCATATATTAAAGAAAAGGGGCTAAACAATATAAAGTTAATTAAAATTGATGTGGAAGGGTTTGAATTTCCCGTTTTAAAGGGATTAAGCGGTTATTTTGCGGAATGTTCCAAAGCCGGACTTTGTCCCCCGATTATATGTGAAATTGTTCCTTCGGCTTATCCTTATTCAGGATGCAAGTTGCAAGACCTTTTGGATTATATGGACAAATTTTCATATCATCCTTTTGAAATTTTTAATACTCAAAAGAGGATGAGTATAAATAAAATAGAAAAAGAAACAATAATAGATGTGCTTTTTTTAAATAAATAATCTAAAATATAAAAATTCATGTTTAAAAAAATACTGCAGATTATCGTTTTAAGCTGTTTGTTTTTAGCGATAGTTTCTTTGTTTGATAAAACCCTGGCAGTAAGCATTATGTTTATTGTTTTTTTAACGGCAACTACTTTTTTGATACTTAAAAAAGTAGGCTTTAAAACTAAAACAATATATATACTTTTTTTAATTGCTTTTTCAATCCACCTTGGAACGGTTTTTTTTATTCATTACACCGGATTTCAGCCGTTTAGCGGCGGCGCCGGAGATTATTCAGAATATGATGTTATAGCTAGACAGATATCAGAAAGGATTATTCAAGGAAACTTTTCTTTACAAGGGATTGAGTACGGACATTTTTACCCGGTAATAATAGGATATATTTACACTCTGACATTACCCCAAGCATTTATAGGCCAGATATTTAATGCTTGGTTAGTTGCTCTTTTGGTTATTTTTATTTATTTAATAGTTTTGGAGATTGGCGGTTCAAAGAAAGATGCTCTCCTTGCGGGGCTGGTTGTAAGTATTTATCCCAGTTTGCTTTTTTTTGGAAGCTTGCTGTTGAAAGACGTTTTAGTCGGTTTATTGGCCTTGATTGTATTGTTTTTGATTTTTAAAGTGCTTAAAGACTTTTCTTGGCCCAAGTTTTTAATTTTTTATATATTTTTAGGCGCTTTAATCCATTTTCGCATTTATATTGGTTTTGCCGCTATTATTACCTTTGTTGTTTGTTGGTTTATATTTTCAAATATAAAAATAAAAAAAAGATTAATTTACGGGATTTTATTTATTTTTCTTCTTGGTTTTTTGCCTAATTATTCGGGGGGACAAGGGGCTGGACAGGGATATTATGGAACTAATGTTTTAAAGGTTCTTCTTAATCCCGGCACAATTACTCAATACAGGGAGTTTTTTTCCATTCCTAACCCTAAAATTTCTTCAAATACTGAACCCTCCGTGGCTACTGAACCCTCCGTGGCTACTGAACCCTCCGTGGCTGATGAACCAAAACCTTCTGGTTTTACTGATAATCCT
>ERZ1292632.2567-Hain-H43-01um-R2-2567-length-14959-cov-6_pt1 | contig 14959 bp, 21 predicted proteins | sample MGYA00564407_ERZ1292632 | MGnify/ENA primary metagenome ERZ1292632 (study PRJEB36523, sample SAMEA6512637) | groundwater metagenome | collected 2019-01-08 | study: AquaDiva: Metagenomics assemblies of 32 groundwater samples | reverse complement strand
CGCGCCGAGCGATATCGTCAACGAGACGAGTCTTTTCGTCAACCATACCGTTCTTGAAGCTGGCTTCGCTGGACACGAGATCATCCATCGCTTCTTCCGTCATACGGATACGAGCGATGAGCTTCTTCATGTCGATGCGGCCCTGCGCGTGGGTCTGATTGCCCGCAACAGGATACGCCGAATCTTCCCCGGCGAAGAACGGCGAGGTATTACGTCCGAAGTGATGGGTGAACTTGGTGCCGAGCCCGCCCTTCCAATCAACCTGCTCAACAGGGAATTCCTCCGTGAGCGGGAAAGCGTTGTTCACGCCCTCGCTCACGCCCTGTTCAAACACGTCCTTGGCAAGCCCGCTGAGAGCCGTGGTATCGGCACCGAACATGAGTCCGGCCCCGTCCATCGACTGAAGTACTGCACTACGAAGTGAAAACATGATTCTGTCCTTAGTCCCCGAATTTTCCGCCGTGTTCTTGGAACGACGACACCATAGCGTCCTCGAAGGCTTTCGGATCCTTGAGGTTCACTTGTTTCCCGCCGACTGAGATGGTCTGACCCTTCCCGTTCGGCACCGGTCGCTGCCGTCGCGTGATGTCTGCTAATGCGCTACGTCGGCCGGGCTCGAAGAAGTCCTCAACGAAGCTCGCCACGAATTCCTCGATCAGCTTGGCATCCCCTGCTTCATGCCGCGCGAGAAACTTCTGATCCTGCTGCGCCTCGTTCAGATACAGCTGCGTCATGCGTGTCAGCTGTCGGTCCGAGAGTTTGCCGCCGATCTGTTTCTCGATCGCTGCCTGAGCCGAGTCCACCATCTTCTGCGCGTGCGATGTCCAATGATGGTTCACCGCCGCTTCGAGGCTGTCCGACTTCTCTGCGACGGCAAGGACTTTCGCCACTTGCTCCGGCGTCAGCTGTTTCAGCGCGGGATACATCTCCGCGATCTCAGCCTGAATCGCCGCCCGCGCGTCCGCGTTTTTGTCCTCCGGGGCAACCCCCGCGAGTGCGCGGATACGCTTGTTCGCTGCGTCTAGATCAGCTTGGAGCTTCGTCTGATTCTTTTCAAACTCCTGCCGCGTTTTCCGTTCTCGTCCAAGGTCCGTGAGTAGGCCGCGCTTTTCAGTGTCCCAAGGATTCGGTTGAGCCGCCCCGCCTTGTCCGGGGGTAGTCTTGACACCGCCAGCACCATCTCCCGCACCGCCCGCACCGGGCTTTACACCGTCGCCAGTGCCCCCGGTCCCGTCGCCTGTTCCACCGCTACCGGTGCCGCCTCCGCCGCCCGCGCCATCGCCCGGCTCGTCGTAGGTTGGCATCGCAATCGTGAACAGTAAGTCGTATCGCCTCATCGTCTACTCCTGATATTTAGCCTGCGTTGAGTCGCAGGAAACGATTTTGGCACGCATCGTGCATGCCTCCCTCAGTCCTCAGTATGGCATAGATCTTGCACCCGTGTCTACGCCCCCTTCCCTTGGGGCTTCTGCCCCTTGTTGCCCGCCGGGGCACTGTTGCTGTTCGAGTTCGACATCGCCTTGCCGCCGCCCACCCCACCGCCGCCGGGAGCCGGTTTGGGCTCCGGTTTGACGGGCTTGTTCGGAGTATTGGGCGGCACCCCGGCCGCTGCCTCGAAGGCCGCGAGCACGACAGGATTCGCCAAGTCCGGACCGGAGAAGGAGAACGTAGACGAGAGCTTCGGTGACTCCGGCTCCGCCTTGGGCTCCGGCATGTTCTGTCCGATCTGCTGTTGATGCAACGTGAGCAGCTGCGTAATGAACGGAGCCGTCTGCAACAGCTGCCGAATCGCATCCCCATTCGCCCACTTCAAAAACTCCTGCATGTGGATCCGCGCGTCATACCACGACTGCCAGACCAAGGGCGTGAGGGCCAACGGATCCGGCGGTGGCGGGAGCGGCTGCATCTCCGGCATAGGCGCACCGGCACTCGCGGCAGCACCTTCCATCGCCGTGTCATGCTCCGCCTTCGCGCCCTGCACCGTCGCCATATACTCCGTCTCTTGCGCCTGCATCGTGTCGGCGTATTCCTTCAGCTTGCCCTTATCCTGCACCCACAGTTCAAACGCCTGCTGCTTCTGCAACGCGGATTGAATGTTGATGTCCAACGTCGGCACCATGCGCGTGAGCCCGAACAGCTTCAACGCCTCATACTTCTGATCGGGATCCGTCATGTCGAGCATGCCGAGACTGTTCGCATGCTCTACCGCCGCGCGCATCCCAAGGTTCGTCTTGGGCGTAGTCGATCCATCCTCGACCACGATCGAATACGAGCCCTGAAGCTGCGTCCGTTGAAACGACTTAAAGAGCCATGTGCGCGCGGGCGTGAACGTCTGCTTGATCCGTTCCTCCGGTCCAAACTCCCGCTCAAGCTCGATCGCGAACTTGAACCAATGCTTGTAGACATCACCACGGCTACGGAACGGGAAGGCAAACCGCGCCTGACTCCGCTCAATCAGCGCCTGAATGGCCGAGAACGCTTCCACCCCCGTAGGCTTCTGCCCCTTCATAATGTCGAAGGTGCCCGCCAGTTCTTCGATGTCCTTCAGGTATTGCTCACGCAACGCCATGATCGAGGCATCGATAGGAATGCCCGGCTCACGATGCGGAACCGCATTCGTCCCACTCACCGTCAGCGGATCCCACTCAATGACGAGCCCCGGCATGCCGGACAGCTTCTGAATCCCCGCGCCCTTTGGCTTGATCCACACCGGATTCGCCGTGCGGTTCAGGCAGAGCAGCGTCTGCGAGTCCAGCTGATTTAGCTGATCCTGCTTCTGAATGATCACATCGAGCGGACCGGAGCCGAGTAGGCGTCCGCCTACGTGCTCGAATTGCCCGTGCGCGAACGTGAACAGCGGATTGCCTTCCGCATCCTTGTAGGGCAGCGGACCGGGAATCGCTTCCGTCTCCTCAAGGTGTGCGATCAGCGGATTCTGCCCATCGCCCAAGATCCGGAACACGAGCCCGTCCGGATATTGTGCAGTTGGCTTCATCCACACTTCATACTCCATCAGCCCTTCGTCGTTCTGACCGCCCCGGCCAGAACCTTCGGACCAATAGATCGGTGTAATGCCAAGATCATTCGTCTGCGTGAGCGCCGTGAACAGCGCCATCGAATGATCCTGCGGAGCCTTCTGAAAGACGAGTGTCGAGAGAATCGTGGCGTAGCCCGGATTCGACTGATAATACCGCTTCGTCCGCCACCGGCACCGCACCACATACGGCAAGTCATCGAACCATGTATGCGCGCGACTGAATGCCAGTTCCAACGGGCTCAGCGCCAGTGTCATCGGCTTGCCCTTGGGCTTGCGATCGATGACCGGCTGTCCGTCCTCCCCGACTGCCGGGGCGAAGTTCTGCGCCCCCGCTGCTCCGCACTTCGGGCAGACCGGCTGCGCGCCCTCAAGTTTGTCCTCCGGCGTTACTTCGCCGCACGCCTGACACTGCAAGCTCGCGATCTCGATCATCCCGTGCTTCACGTCGTAATCGACAAACGTGTGCAGGAAGGCATTCCCGGTCACAAGCAGCCAGAAATCAAACTCGCTCATCACCCGGTTCATGTCGTGCGCTTCGTGCAACAGGGGCGCAACCTCGTCCGCTGCTGCCGCCGCCTGCACGTTCGCCGGGTCACTCCCATTCGGCCGGACATTGACACTCAGCGCCACGCTCGTGAACATGGCGCGAATGGTCTGCACGCACTCCTTGCACTTGTTCGTGACGGGGCGCGGAATCCAACTCGCCATGCGCTTGTCGCGCCAGCCGCCGTACTTCGACTGATATTCGATCCACTGTCTTCCTAATGTGTACCAAATATTCCGCTGCCACTGCCGCTCGAACACCCAACGGGCATCGAACGACTCGTGCTTCATCGCTTGCCACATATCGAGCAATTCCTGATCGGTCGCGATCCCGGTCGGGAGCTTGTCGGACGTGTTGGCGGATTCCTTCGGCGCAACCTTCTGCTGCGCGGCCAGTTCCTGCTTGAGCGGTGTATCGAATGCCATGTCGGACTATTCCTTCTTCGAGTAATTGACGCGCCCGTGCTCGTCCCAACCGATTCCCTGCTTGGCCGCTTCTTCATCGCCCACGTCCTCAAACGACGGCATCGAATTCAGGAGATCCTCGGCTGTGATCGTGTTCTGCGGCATCGGCGCATGCTTTACCACCGGCACCGGGAGCTTGATCCCAAGAAATGTCTCCGTCAAGATCGCCCGCTCGTGCTCCACCTGACTCAGCCGCAGCATCAGCCACTCGACCGTCGCTTTTTGCGCGGCCACCTGCTCCACGAGCGAGACAACCCGGCCCGTCGCTGCCGATCGCTCATCGATCAGCCGTTCAAACGTCGCTTGTGTGATCCACATGTAACTTCTCCCCCTCTACTCGAAGATTGACTCGTCCTGCACGCCGGTAAAGCTGCCCAACGGCCACATCTCGTCGCCTTCTTCGAGATCCGTCTCATCGCTGCTGCTACTCTTGTTGTATTCGCGCATCCGGACGATCTCTTGCCTGCTCCGCTCGTCCAAGGCATCCCATCGCTTCTGTTCCCGCTCATCCAAGGGCGCTTCGAGCGCCACGGGAAGCTCCGGCCACGCCATCATCGCGTAACGCAAGGCATCAGGCAGTTCGTCCTTGAACTTGAACACATCCTCGCGCGTTTTCTTCTCCCCGGATGGCTTGAGGTTGTCGGCATAGCGATACGCGCGCATCTGCTCAATCGTCAGAGGGCACGTGTAGGCGAAAAAGATCTTTTGCGTGTGCAACCACGCCTGCACGCGCTGAATGCCTACCTCATGCTTGTTCTCCGCCGGGATGACGCCCACATCTTTCAGCGCAAACTCAAGCCGGAGGTTCTTTTCGTTCTTGTTCGCGGCCCATTTGAGATTCGTGAAGCTCGCGGAGAGCGCAAAGGCTCGAAAGATCGCCGGAAGGTGCAGCGACAGCGCCTTCTCGCGCTTCAAATACTCCTTGACGACGACGAGCCCCTTCTCCGTCGCCACGACCATCAAGGCACCGAAGGGATGGTCCGCGCCGGAGTCGAGTCCGATGATCACGAGCCTGCTTGGATCGATTGCAGGCCATTCGGGGATGAACTTTTTCACTTCCTCGAACGTCAACAGGCACTGCTTCTCGATTAGGCTGTAGTCATAGACGAGTCCTTGGGCATTTCGACGTTCAGCGCGGTATTCTTGCGCGAAAAAGTCCGGCGGCATGTTCCTTTCCGCCCGCTTGATCTGCGCCATCGCCTGCGGATCCGTGCGAAAGACGGGATTTTCCTCCGTCCACCACTTCGTCGCCCAATAGCCCGGCTCCCGATACGTCAGCGCCCGCTTCTCAATCTTGTCGTAGGTCCAGTCATACCCAAGCACGGTAGTCGTCGCAATCGCAATCCCGCCCGCTTTGAGAAGTGTCGGCTCGAATACGTCGTAAGCCCGCTCCGGCGATTGAGCAGCCTCATCAAACCAACCGCCCTTGATGCCGTGTGGTCCGCGCGCCCGTTCGGGATCTTCGAGTGAACGAAACGCGACCATGCTCTTGTTCTTGAGCACAATTTCCATATGCTCAGGATCCCAACGAGCAATCCAATCCGGATTGAGCAGCCGCACGAGTGTCGGAAAGGTCGAGTCATGGAGAATTTTGTAGGTCGGTCCCATCGCCCACCATGCGGAGCCGGGGATCATCAACTCTTCCCGCACGGCATGCGCGCCGCCCAAGGTTTTGCCGCCGCCTCGTCCCGCCAACAGCGAGAATCGGTCCCACGCCCGTGGTGCCGTCTTGTGATCGTAGTGCCACGTGTGGCACTTCGGGCACTCGAACACCCCATCCCAGCGATGCTGCCCCACCGTCTTGCACTTCAAGCACACGCGCGAGCGAAGAGCGGCGAAGAATCCTTTGGTTGGATCCGGGTCATGGAGATACGCGTTATAGAGGTAGGGCTTGTCCAGATCATCGCCACAACCGGGCGGCAATCGAATCCCGCTCTTCTTGCTTGTATAGGCCATCAGCGCCAGATCTCCGCTTCCGTGAACAGGCTCAACCCGGCGAAGATCAATCGCCCGGTGATCGGATTACTCTCCACCCGGAACACCATTGCGCCCAACGTACCGTCCCGGTCCCGTTTACGCACTTCAAGTGCGCATCTCAGCACTTCACAGTCACTGATGAACATGCGACTCGTGGCGCGTTTTCGGTCAGGGTTCGTTTCTTCAGCCACCGTCGCACTCGGTTCTTGCTGATACTTCTTCGATAGTCGCCGGGCATTCCCCATATCCCGATAGTCGGCATAGAAGAAATAGCTGTCGTCATGGCCCATGAACAATCTCCGCGTCGATGTGCGCCGGTACACCCCCAATATCGTTTCCCACCCGAACTTGTGGCCGTGGCCCATCGGGCATCACCACTTGCACCGCGACGACGGTTGAGGGGGCCGACACCACTTCCTGATCGAACTGCTTGAAGATCGTGCCTTCCGCGACCTTCAACGCCACCGCTGTCCCGACCATCATCCCGCTCGTCTGATGTCTCGCCCGGTCATTCAGCCCCTCGTTGATGTTGTCTACCACCTTGTGCATCATTTGATACTCAAGGCGGGCCTTTGGATCATCGAGCGTGAGCCAACCGTTCTTCGTCGCGCGATAGATGTAGGGCGAGATCGACTTCCGACTGATGTTCAGCTTCTCCGCGATCTCCGTGTCCTCCATGCCCGCGATCCGCATCGCAATGATCTGCATCGCGACCACGCGGATCTTAGAATCGGGCGGGAGATACCAATCCGGCTTCTTGTCCTCAGAATTGGACGGCGTGAGTGACGTGTCCGCTGTAACCGCCGGAGGGAGGGACGGCGGCACACTTGGCATAGAGGTTGCAGGTAGGTTCGGTTTTGGCCCGAGAATGCGCGGCCTACCTCTACGCCTTGCTTTCGGCTTGCGGGACTTCGCCACTCACGCCTCCAAGCCCTAGTATGGCACGAATCTTGCAATAGTGTCTAGTGGAGGCTGTTACTCGTGTCTGATCCCACACCCCCTACAGAAACCAAGCGCATCGTCATCCACATCGTGCGGGGCCGTCTGGCGGGCCTACGCCGCATCGTGGGTCATCTGGTCGTGCAGGCGGGAGAGCACTTCCCGCCCCGCTATGACAACGTACCAATGGCCGATGGAGGCGTCGGCACCGTGCGACACGTCGGCACCTATCCTCGCTATATCCTCTACCGGGAGTGGCATCAGTCCGATGTCGTCTCCCCCGAGCTTGATTCCCAACAAAGGTAGGCCCTGTGACCATTCCGTATGATGACGCACTCTCGCGAGACTTCGGCGTCGGCATCAACCAAGCCAACACCGATTACCGCGCACTTCATGGCACCGACATCCCGTACGATCCCGGCATGATCTCCGTCATGTCCCAACGCTGTGCATGGGACTATTACGACGGCGGGCTCTCGTTCCCCGTCTCGCGCGACAAGCATCTGGACGAATACCGAGATCAGTACGGACTCCCGCACGTCGGCCCAACCCCCATACCCCCCGGCCCCTTCCAACCGGCTCCGCACTTCTGGCGCGCGAACATGTGTGGCGCGCGCGTGCCCAACCTGCCGCCGGTTGACGGAGGCGCAGCAGACCCCTCACTCGTGCTCTCATGGTTCTATGACCGCTACTCCGCCTCCGACCGAGCCCGCATCCGCGACACGTGGCGTGCGCGCAACCTCACGCACGTCCTGCTCTCGTGGCCGGACTCCCGCGCCTACGGTCAATCTATCGCACAGTTCAAGGCCACGTGCCAAGAACTGATCGCCAACGGGTTCTACCCGTGCGTCATGCTGTCATCGAAGGACCATGACGCCCCGGACGTGAACAGCATCGTCAATGGGCTCATCCCTGTGCTCAGCGAATTGGTTGGGCTCGTCCCGATGTTCTGCATCGGCTGGGAACTGTCCTTGTGGCTCACACCCACTCAAGTCGATCAACTCATCCGCCGCCTCTGCCCCCTCTGCCTCGCGCAGCCGGGCACCCTCACCTACGTCCACTTCCAACAGGGCTACCCATCCTTTCAACAGGACGGCGGCACCGTCGCGGACTTCTGGAACCCATACGTCGGTCTACTCACGGGGCTGCTGTATCAGAAGCTCATCGATCAGAACGACGCCCAATTCCTCGACTCGCTCAAGGACTGCCTCGAACGCTTCGGGGGCGGCTGGGGCATGGTGCTGGGCTTCGACTTCGTGGGGCTCGAACTGACAGCTATGTATCAGTTCGATGGCTCCGTCAGTGAGGCTGAGGGCAACCGAATCGGACAGCTGGCCATCAACGCGCCGAAGGTCAATAGTGTCGGCGTCATGGGCAGCGGGAACGGGCTATGAGAGATCGCAAGTCTGACGCACATCGCACGATTGCGGAACGGGGGGCGGGGCGCAAGCTCGCCTCCTCGGAGGACGTGCATCACAAGGACGAGGACAAGGACAACAACGCTCCGGCGAACCTCGAACCGATGCCCCACGGCAAGCACTCATCGGAAACCAACCGTTCGCGCCACACATCTCTTCACAAGCTCCGCAAAGCACTTACCATGCAGAAGCGGGGAGAGAGGCTTTACTGATGTCTCGTCCCGTCTACCGCGTCACCATCCGCAAAACGATCGACCGCTATCTCCGCTTCACAGCTGATAGCCCGGCCGATGCCTTGGCCCGCGCCACTTCGATCGCCGCTGCCCCGCACACCTTTCAAGGCCGCTACGAAGTCTTGGGCGTGAATGAAACCTCCACACCGATCCTTGATTCGATTGTGCCGGAGGAATGCTAATGCCGTCCCACCAAGAACGTGTGCGTCGCGCTAATACCACAACCATTATCGCTGAGCACACCGATCGTGCCACTGACGAATACAACATCCGAATCCGCATCTCAAAGGCAGAGATTGCCTCATGGCCGTCTGCTCGCACGATGCGGGACCATATCCTCCGGCGAATCAGCCGGGGCATTGAACAGGACTTCCGCTAATGCCTTTCAACTACCACATCGACCGCATGCCGTCCAAGATTAGCGCGAGCCCGCAGGGCGAGCGCAAAACGCCCACTGCGCCGAATCCCGACAATCCGGAGTTTCGTTTCACTGCGATGCAATTGCTGAGCATCCGCCCCGATGCGACGTGCCCCCTGTGCGGCTTCGACTTCGCCAACGGCACGCACATGGTCGTCACACCCTCGGATTCGGAGACGGGCCTGTCGTGGCTCTGCTCCGCCAAAGCCCACGTCGTCAACCCGTCCCGCTGCTTCGTGATGACGGGCATCACTGAGTAGTCCGTTTTTCGTTGTGAAAAATTTTCGCGCACGCACCCTTCGGCCCCAAAGCCCACCCCCTCGCGCGGGCCGTCCCCCGGTCGATCGTGGCGAAGCACTCCGCGTCGTAAAGCACTTTGCATTGTCAATGACTTGCGCGATCGCGTGTCGTTACGTTGGTTTGCGTAACGCGCTACGTTGTTGTGCGTAGTCGAGCTTTGTTGTGCGAAGTGGGGACGAGGAGAGGACGAGCACGAGTGCGCGCGTCCTCATGCGGGCGGACATGCGCGCGTACAGAGAACCGCCCGCGACACCTATCACAGCATCGCGGGCGGAGACTGGCGATCGGCCGCTACTTCGGCTTACTGAACAATGCTCTCGTGAGCATGAGCATGAGCATGAAATATCCGGCCGCACCAAAGAGTAGCCACTTGATCATTACATATCACTCCGATCCTTTCGTGCTGCCAAGTGCGCGACGATGCGCGGTGTTTGGCTCGTTTTGGCTTCCGTCGAATGCTTAGGAGTCCTAATCATTAGGAGTCCTAACTAATTGTCATACGTGCGAGTTAGCGCCGATTCGACTGGCGCTAATCCCGTCTCGGATCCTCCGGGATTACTGTAAGGTTTACGTGTCCCAGATTCAACCGTGCGGCCACGAGACGATCTCTGTAGGCGTCTCCTCGGACCGTGAGCTTATGCGGACGGAGGAGCGAACCACACGCGGAGCAATAGATCCACGTGGACGGGACGATCCCGCGACACGTAGCGCAACCGATCACGTGTGGTTCACTCATGCGCCTAGCTCCGCGTCTTGAGGGCGACGATCCGCGCGGAGACGGACGGGACGTTGGGATCGGACGACTGCGGGACGGCGATCCGCAAGGCATCCGACTGGGACGGAGAGAGCAAACCATCCGCCGTGACGTACTGTGAGCCGACCTTGACGAGAACGATCTTAGACATGGGAGACTCCCTACTAACACTCGCGCGGTTTGCACGAGATGCCACACGGCTTTCGGCCTAGTGGGCTTTGTAGCGCAAGGCACTAAGCGCGTCTTGCACGGCTTCGTACGTCTCGTCTAAGTAGATGGGATCGTACGGGATATCGTGATGTTGCTCTGTGACGCGGACGTGGAGATCGTAGTTCTCACATTCGGCGGAGCAATAGACATCCGTTTCGGAGACGGCGGACGAGGTAGTCTCGTCATACCAGAGTCCGCACGTGTAGCACTCGCAGTCGAGGATCGGTTGTCCGTCTGAGCCTAGCGCATTTGCTTGTCCCGGTAAGCGGACGAGCGACAGAGGAGCACGAGGAGGGATCTCATACCACGTATAGCTATAGTCGTCCTCCTCCTCCTCCTCGGTTGCGTCTCGTTCAACGACGAGGACGGACGGATCCAAGCCGATCGCGCATAGGGCCGGAAGGAGCATACGGAGATGCCATACGTCCAAGGATTCGTCCGCGCTATGAGCATGCGCGTATCCAACCGACAGATTGGTGCATTCCCGCACGATCGCGGTGTAGTTCGCCGTATCGGTGAATGTCCCGGTGTCGTTGGGCGCGTAGTCTAGCCCATGCACGTTTAAGGCAAGGGCAAGGGAGAGGGCAAACGTATCAGAGCAACAACGAAAGTATTGGTGTGTGATTACGTGTCCCGTCCCTCGTCTATCGAGGGCGATCGCAATCGTGCTCTCGGAGAGTGACGCGGGATCGTGCTCTGCAAGATCGGATGATCCGATCCCGCCGATCTCCTCTGCAAAGTGAAAGACGTAGTGTCCTGGGACATTGGCGCGAATCATTGACACGAGGAGGAATACTCCAGCCGAATCATCGGCACCAAGGCACGAGGACGTAACACGCGATCGCTTGGAGAGGACGATTCGATCCTCGTGCCGATCGTAGTGAACAGTCTGTCGTCCGGCGATCTTGTGGACCGTGTCACAGTGGGCGGACCAGAGGATCGGAGACTGGCCGATCGTCACGTGCCAATTGCCAAACGGATCCACGTATGCGCCCGCAAGTGGAGCAATGAAGCGATCGCAAAACGCAATCGTCATCGCACTTCGCGCGGGACGACAGAAGGAGAGCATATCGAGGAGGAGAGGGAGATCGAAAGCTGGACTAGGCTTAGTCATTGGTCGTTGTCTCCGATTCGTTGATCCCGTCGATCGTATCGTCGTTGTCCGAGTCCTCGTCCTCCGATCGGATCTCCTCGATCTTGGCATCTCCGCACGATCGGCAAAGGTTCGCTACGCGGTACTCGTCCCGCGTTTTGATCTCGTCATTGGTAAACTCGTTCACGTCTACCCATTTGGTACGACAGCCGTCCGCCATGCAGCGTTTCTGCACGTCAAGGTAACAGCTATGGCAAACGGTATCATCTCCCACGTTGTACGATTCGTCGTCCTCGTAATAGTGGTCTCCGCACGATTCGCAAGACCATTGTGATTCGGAGCACGAGGAGCATAGACCGTACTCCAAGTCATCCGGCGAAAAAGATCCGCCACAATGATCGCAGTCTATCTCCTCGTTCTCTGGCTCATTGTCACACGTGCGACCATTGGTATTCTGACACTGGAATTCGCCGTCCGAATCATCTCTGAGGACGAGGTAAAGGTTGTTGCCGTGATCGTGATCGCACGTATCGATCCCGTCTACGTACGGCATGAGGTATCCGCCCCTCTCATGCTTGATCTTGCGGACACGTGCTCCGGCCAAACCATCGTTATGGTATCCGGCCCGGACGAGGAGTGCGAGCAATGGTCCGTCTCCGTAGATCCGTTGATACCGTTTCTCCTCTGGCCAAACCACGGCACGTTGTGAGACACGTTCCAACGGACCACGATAGGCGACGGCAAGATCTGGCCCGGCATAGACGATCGCGGGATGGTCCGCGTATCCGCTGTCCATGTCCGCCTGCCAGTCATACTCTGAGGATCGTTTACGCTGCATGCACGAGCTAAAGCCGACTGAGGACGAGTTATAGATCTTGCGAATCTCGTCCTCCGTATGGGCGATCGTAAGCTCGCACTTGTCCGCCGTGATCTCTTTCACGTAGGCGTCGATCGCATCTTGCGACAGGTAGTCGGTTAGAAACTGTTTCAAGTATCGTCCCGGCTTGGTAGACGTGTGACGGTTCTGGATCCCGTGCTCCTCGGATTGGAAATAGTAGACGAGTCCAGGATCGGAGAGGAGGAGGACGGGAAGATGCACGTTTCGGAGAGGATAGGAGCAAGACCACGGCACGTTGTACGCGTCCCCTTGCGCCAGTCGGGTACGGTGATTCGTCTGAAGTACATGATACTCGTCCGAGTCCGCAACAAAGGTGACAGTCCAATCATTCGGAGGACAATTCTCTCTGGCTTCGACACGCGTTAAGAAGGCCCAATAGTCGCCCGCTGCTAGTTCGCCGGAGTCCATGCGGGCGGCGAATCGTTCGATCGTCTTTAAGTGAACGTAGTAGGGCACGGCTTAGCTCCTCCTCGAATCCGTCAGAGATGCGAGGTGTAGATACATGCTATGGGACAATAGAGCACGTGCCGTGCCACGAGAGGATCGGCCGTTTTGCCCATAGCGCAAACCGCATGCCAGACGATAGAGGGGCGGATGTCCCAAAACTGAGAAAAACGGGTGTCCTAAAATGTGCAAACGGGACATGTCGCAGTCCGGAGCACGGTTTGGCACGGACAATGATCGTGCCAATGGGGATCCAAAGTTTTGGATCCAAGAAAATGGATCCACGGTTTTGGATCCAACCGTTTGGATCGTCCAGCGCAGAGGACACGTGTCACCCGGCGTCCAGAATTTAAGGGTGTCGTAGAGTGTCGTAGAAGGGTTTAAGTGTCGTAGAGCCTTGGCATGCCCGGTGCATGAGCAAGGTGTCGTAGAGGAGAATCGTCATGGTCACATCACGGAGTTTTAACGGCACACTCAATACGAGCGGACGGACCGTCTCAGACCGCCTGTGGGGCTTTGTGCTCGACAACCCGGAGCCTTTTACAGCATGGGAAGCGGCAAAGGCGATTGATGCACTCGGCTCAACGGTGTCGAGCATGCTCTTCAAGTTGAGGAAACGGGGCATACTCGTGCAGGAAGTGAGTCCCCGCACAACGCATCGTGGGCGGACCTATCAACGGCGGCATGGTTCCTGCTGCTCACAGCGGTGAACGTGGTCAACTGGCGGATCTGTCCCTCCGAGTGGTCACATCCGTATCAGGACAAGGGACGAAGGGGACAATCGTGAGAGTCGAGAACTGGGGCGGCAAGGTCGTCCACATCACAGAGGAGACAGCAATGGAGCACGGGTCAATTCTCATCATTACAAGCGGGGAACAGAGTAAGCGGGGCATGACTGCCGCAATCGCAGAAGCGGATCTCGTCATCAAGGACGGGCAGATCATCAAGAACAGATTCGGTGCGGTCGACGCTCCGAAGCCGATCACCTTCGTCGCCGGAGATCTCGTCCTCGACAGCACTGGCAACCGGCGAATCGTCGTTGGAGGCTGGATCGCCCGTCCGTTAAACGAGGAATATGGAGTGTGTCCGACAACCCACACGCGCATCTCAGACGGCAATAACACGTGGGTCGTTTCCACTGCCAAACTGACACGGGTAGGCCATGTCTCAGACAAAGCCTAGCCCGGCTCTCACCCCGGAGCAGCGCCGGGCACTGGTCGAAGCCCCGATCCGCTTCTCCGAGTCGGGGGGCAAGTCCCACGGTGGGAGCTACCGCATCACGGACGCGCAGGAGGAAGTCGTGCGGGAACGATACTTGCGCTCCCTTCGTCGGCGCGAGAGCACGGAGGACTGATGATTGGACATCTCGTCGCACGGGTTAGACAGGAGCAGGCGGATGATCGCCGGGAACAGGCAGACGATCGCCGGGAGGACTTCCGCGACTTCCTCCGGCGGCAGAGGCATCGTATTCGACAACGACTCAGCGAACGGAGACACGGCTCGAACGATGAACTAATTGCCGACACCGGGCTTGCGGTGGATGACTACGAATTCGAGAAGAGGGGGCGTGTATGAGAGTGGATCTGCGTCGGACCAAGAACGGACAGCTGAAGCCCTTGTCGGAGCGGCTGTCGCGGCAGCAGCAGGAGCAGCGGAACCTCAACATCGCCATGCGTCGCGAAAAGGCGATCCACATGGGCGTCACGGCGAGTATCGTTAGCATTCTCCGCCGAGGCTTCTTCGGCCGGATGAAGTTCTTCCTGACGGGGAAGTGATGTTACCCATCAACTTGCTCCCGCCCCCCTATGACGAAACCGCGTTCATTGCCGGGGGCTATGCAGCATGTCCGGGACTAGCAGAGGACATTGATGTGTGGTGTCCCGTGGACATCATCAATGTTGACGATCCCTTCGAGCGGGTATGGTCTGAACGGAACCACATTGCGACATGGCTTCATGATCATTTTTCCACCTTTGTGGAACACGACGGGCCGGATTCTCCGCGGCAGACACGGCCCCGTTCGTGGCATGCTGACCACACGCAGTTGAATACGACCTTCGAGGGTTATCATCTCCAAATCCCCATTCGACGGGCGGGAGTTGTGACCCTTTCGGGCGCGTCCCTTCCGTACCACATCATCGCGGTTGGGGGAGACGTGGATGAGGTGTTGTCCTCGTTTGACATCACCACGCATGCCATCGCCCTCACTCGCAAGGGCGTGGTGAAGAGC
>ERZ1292632.2285-Hain-H43-01um-R2-2285-length-16316-cov-11_pt2 | contig 14959 bp, 16 predicted proteins | sample MGYA00564407_ERZ1292632 | MGnify/ENA primary metagenome ERZ1292632 (study PRJEB36523, sample SAMEA6512637) | groundwater metagenome | collected 2019-01-08 | study: AquaDiva: Metagenomics assemblies of 32 groundwater samples | reverse complement strand
CCGTCCCAAGGCGTAGCGGGAGGTTGAAGCAAAGGTTTGCTCTCATTATATCGGCTCATCAAACTTTCATAATCCAGTAATTCCTTCTCTCTCGCTTGTTTCCAATTCATTCCCTCTGCTTCTGTCGTGGCCGCATATTCGGGCGCATACAAACCCATGCCTTCCCGTCTCGCCCCACCGTATACACTACTCAACCCTTCACCGAAGCCCTGCATGGCCTGTCTATTAAGCAAGCCCCTTACATTTGGGTTTTCCTCTCGCCCTGACGCTTGAATGAGCCTCTGTAAGCCCGTGCGGAGTTTCCTTACGCCCGGTGCGGCGGCTTCCTGTGTCAAAAATCCTATACGCCCCAAATCGGGGCGGGAAGGCAAGAAAGATTTCGGCATGGGTGCGGCGGGCATTTTTCTGGGGTCATAACTTGGGATATTAATCATCGGTGTTTGATTGGGAAATATCTTCGCCATATTATTATCTCCTCTCTTGTGTTGACAGAAAGTATGCTATTCCGTAAACTACTAAAAACATTTCAGGTAGTCCTATGATGGACATTACCACAAGGCTAACCCAAAATGCAACACAAAATCTGCAAACAGGCAACCACTTTTGCCCGAATGTAGTATATTCGATAAATCTCGGTTTTGTTCGCAACCAGCGTATCGGCTTATTCATGATACCTTTATCATCGGTTAGAATAAGAGTTACCGCATAAGTTATGAACGAACCTATTACGATTTCTTGCCACATGAGCCGCAACCTCCTTTCCCTCCACCACTACTACTTTGGCTGGATTGCCGAGACGCCATCATCTCGCTTATAAACGCCTGATAATCATTTTCAGCGTTGCCACTTTTAAATCTCTCTCGTGCCACAAAAAGGATACCAAGTCTTTGAGCGTATTCGGATAAAGGTAAAGGCTCTATATCTTTTCCTATGCAAACGCGCACATACTCATCATAATCAAAAGAGTTTTTAAGAGCCGTTGCGATGTCTATCCAACTATTATTTAGCACGTTTTCGCCCATACTACGGTTGCCGTTTCGGTTGTTCTTCCTGCAGAACAACCACCACTACTGCACGTTTGCCCTTTACTGTAGCAAGGGTTAGTATCAACAACACAATTATTACGGTGCATGGTTACGAGACCATCAAGACTCATTCCATCACAATTAGTGCATTGCCCCGTAGCAGGGTCGTTAAATCCGCACGTCCATACACCGGAACCATAACCCAATCCGGGGGTTGAACACGTAAGAGCTCCTTCGGGGCAGACATAGGAAATACTTTGACATACCCAAATACCGAGAGGCATAGCCACGGTCTTGGTAAATGTAAAACTCTGACATTCGCAGTCAACAATCGCGCTTATTACAGCCGTGCCGCATTGCCCTGCAAGCCCACTTACGCGACCGTCTTGCCCAATGCTACCTTTAGATATAACCCATAGAGTATCCAACCCTGCCATATCTACTGCAACTCCACCCAGCATTAAATTATAGTAATCACCATCTGCCGGGGCTTCCGGGCCTGATACTTCAGCGTTTTCCCATATTGCCGCACACCCACAAGCGGAGTTAGCGTTAGCATTTTTTACATTCATTAAATCATTTAAATATCTCTCACCGCCAACACAAGGAGTTTTGGCATTGACAACCAAATTACAGATGTCTGCGGTTAACCCTCCCAAACAACCTTTATTATTTATAAATGCCGATTGCTCTGTGCACCCGGAAGGGGCTTTTACGCTCCATTCTACTAAGTCGTTATCAATCATTCCGAGATTTTCATAAGCACCTGCTCCACTCGCAAGATTACCACCGCAATCACTTATATTTGTTCGCCAAAGGATTGCTTGGTAACAATCATTATTATTTGCTACTTTTGGGCCTATTACCTCTATATGGAAGCAAATGCAAGTTATACCTGCGAGACCCCCTCCTGTATCTCCTATCGAGGGAAGTCCAAGTCCTATATCTACGTTCAAAGGTTGCCTCTGTGTGCTAAAATTCCTGGGGTGTAAATCCTCCATTTCTCCATAACCCTCTAACTCGTCAGCATAAGGTTTGAGAAACTCCGAGTGAGGTTTGGAACGAGATTCCGGTGTAGCGGCAAAAGGAACGTTCCGCATTAAATCTGCGTAGTCGTTGTTTTCCGTATCGTTATATGGCTTACGAAAATTATCTCTTGTCATCTGTCTTTTCTATTGGTATTTCTATGGGCTTCTTTTTGCCCCATGCCTTGTTTATTTCACCCAACTCGACGAACTCCACCTTACGTTCAAGGTTGAGGTTCTTGCATGGCGTAACCTTCTCGAACCAACGGCGGGTATCGGGTATTTTGGTTTCTTCGGTCATCTGTTATTATCCTCCGGCTTGAGTCTATACCCCACATCGAGAAGGAACGACGATTCGCTGACAGTATTATGCGCGAACCTTACCGTGAAATGATTACTCCGTAAACTTGCTCTCCACCTATCCCGCCAATAAGGGTCGCCGGATATTGCGGCAACCATAGAGAATGTCTTTGTAGGCGAGGTCTCAAAAGTGGAGTTACCGGCTAAAGCGAAACTTTGGGTTATATCCCCTGCGGCCTGTGATTTGCCGCGAAGAACCGTATCCCGCAACTGTAAATAATTGCCACCGCCATCAATTTCTTGGTCTATGTAGGCATTTATTGCCGTAGATACGTCATTAAGCCCCGTATTAAGCCGATAAACAAAACCATCGGAAGAACCGCCGCCATACTGTAATGAGAACACAGCCCCGCTCGCGGCTTCCACTTCCGCCATGCAGGATAATCCTTGAGTCAATTTGTCGAATGTCCACGAAGCGTCCGTAAGATGAAACACGGGGAATATGTTAGGCACGGTTGCACTCGAACCTGATACCAACCCCATGCGTATCGCATTACGCGCCGAGTCGTGAGCAATCCACATTTTGTCCTCATACCCTGCCCTTATACATTCATCTTTCATCGGATTAAAATAATTCTGTATATCACTACTTGCGAAAGAAACAATACGTCCGTCTGTAACAAACACCCCGTAATGGGAAAGCCAGAAAGCAAGAGTTTTGATTTTCGATTCGGTTTCCGTGGAAGTCAGTATGCCGTCAAGCACGACTGCGGATTTCACATTGAGTATGCCAATTTGGGGTGTCAAGAGTAGTCTCCCGAAGGTCGCGTTAGAATATCCCTCAAAGAGCGTTACCCCACCATCGCCGCCCTTTTCTTCTTGCCATATGATAATCTCATTATGGAAGGTTTTTACGCAACGGTTACGGTTATTCCGCCCTGTTCCGGCCTCAAGAATATCGTAGCCGTCGCCGTTAAGCATGAGCGGATTGCCGGCGGCGGAAACATAAAGATATTCAGGGTAATCAGAGAAGGTGTAAAGAGCATGATTTTTCCATACGCCGTTTGCTACGCCAACCTTGCCTAAATCCTCAACATCGTAATAAGGTATGACCTGTATCCCTATGTTGACGCTCCTCGATATTGCATGACCGTATTTGAAACGATACCAACGGGAATGATATGCTGATTGAGCAAAGTCCGTAGGTTGAGTAGAGGGAATGGTTGCTAACGGCATATAGCCAGCTTGTATCAAACCGCCCGTGCCATCTGCCCCCATACAATCAGTCCAACCACTACCTGTCCAAGCGTCAAACCCCGCAAGTGAAGGAGTAGTGCCTGTATAGGTTATAGTGGCTGATTTATTGGCCTCATCAGTTAATATGTTGCTTGGCACACTTATCATTTTGGAAGATACGGCGATAATCTTTGTCGTAACATTATTGCTTGTCGTGCCTGTTATGACGATTGACTGTCCTTCTTCAAATCCAGCCGCAAGGAAATCGGCATTTGTCGTTAAAATAGACCCGTAAGTAGTAGTCCCCGAAGTCGTGCCACCCTTAAGAAACGAAATATTGGTTGTCCCGGTAATCGTGGCTTTCTTAACATGAGGAGTCGCCCCTACGTCAATATAGGCCGCCATGATAGGCTCTATGGTGTTAAAGTAAATATAATCACCGGCAGGAAGCATACTTACATCTATGGAGTCTGCGGAATATTGGTAATAACGAAGTTGCGTGGAGTCCCATATCTTCGCTTCAATAGCGTCAACGAATACGCCATCAAACACATTTTGGATAGACTGAAAAGGAGCATTAAAGGCAACATCTGATACCGAAGCGGTTGCTGAAAGAGACGCGCTTGCTACCGTTTTATACCAAAATCCAGATTGGCCGAAAAGATAAGTCGCTCTTTCGTTCGTAGGTGCAGTCCAAGACCTACTGCCATTTTGCGCAGAAGTTGCGCCCGAAACAAGCGTCCCGTCCGTAATCGTGCCTAATGTCGCCCATGCGTTGGTAGTCTTATCCCAATAGTAAATGGTTACCGTAGCGGCAACCGTATTCGCTGTGCCTATCGTATATTTTATCGAAGTCGCAGGTAAGTCTGTCATTACGAAATGAGTCGTATTACTGCCCACAACAGCAGTTGTCGAAGCAAGTCCGTCTGTAACGTTCCTTGTGCCGTCCTCACCGTCTGAAACGCCTATCGTTCCCGTTCCGCCAACAAAGAACGCTCCCACCTTCCTATCCGTCCCGCCGTATATCTGGTGCTGTCTCGCCCCGTCCGAGAAGATAGCCAAATCATTCATGTTGCCCCATGATGCGGGGATAGAGCCGCTTATAGCCGTGAGAACGTCGGAACCAAACGCCCCTGTCGTAACCGTAGGCGGGTTATCTGTCGCTTCCTGAACCGAACCGTCAAGGAGTTGACGATAGGTATGCCGCTCCACCTTTGAGCCTTTATTGTATTGCCAGATGGTTTGAGTTTCGAGAGAATCGGGGTCGGCGGTAGTATGGTGTTTAGCGCACCCTTTCCTCTGTTCAAATCCGGGATAGCGAGGGTCGAAATTTTGTATCATGGAAAATCCGCCATGAGGAATGGCGATTTTTTCCTTCGAGGTTATTGCCCCGCCCTGTAAGGGGATTATGGGAATTATCGACGTCGTGTATTCCATCAGTAATCGCTTACCTTACATTTGAGATTACTTATATCCATTCCGTAAGTTTCCCTCGCTACTAATATTTTAATCATAGCGTAATAAGCCTTTAATTCATCTTTATAACGGTTATCGTTGTCCATCTGCAAAGATTTCACGAAAACACCCTGTGTCCATATATTCCGCCAATTATGGTAGAGTGTTGACATAAGCGTCCCTGCTAAATCCAGCGTAAAAAGGTTGGCGTAATATCTCATTCTTACCCCAAATACATGGCCATCGGAATTATACGGCGTGGGTGAGAGTATGAACTCGCCGTAGTCGTTATCGCCAATGGGATAAAATGCCTGTGGTAATCCTCTCGTATAATTGCTTCCCTTACTCCATATGGGGTGCTGTTGTAATTGATATATGGAATCAATTACCATATACGAACTTCCGCTTGCAGGTGCAACAGAGAAGTCAGGATTTACCGTTGCCACGAAAGTCGAGGAATTAAATGCTGTGATTTGAGAAAAACTATTAGCCCCCGTTCCCGCCGTAATTAGAACATACTTCCCGATAATGTCGCCTTCGTCCTCGGCAAGAGTTACAGACCCTACCGCGCCGCCTGTAGCAGTTCCTCGTTCCGTTCCATCAAGAATTTCCATAGTCATATCCGAAAAGAAATCCGTAGGTCTTGAGTATCTTTCTTTTCCTTGCACTGTAACCGAATAGGAAGTCGTATACATAGAGGTCAATTTCCGTCCACCACCATAAACAAGAATGTCGTTTTTTATTTCCGCCATCCACTCGTCCTGCGCTTGTGTAAGTTGAGACGCAGAAGGTGAAGCGTATCCCGCTTTCCTTAAGCCTTCGGTGGTTATAGAAGTAAGCGTGGGTGCTGTTGGAGCGGCCATATTAAACCCCTATCCCTTCGTATGCCTGTATCCATTTTGGATACTGCGTCTTAATGTCGAAGTTCTCCATGACTGTCTTTCTCGCATTGTCAGTGAACTCTTTTCTTTTCTCTACATTTTCTATCATGTAGGATATTCCGTCTATCCAAGCGTCCTTTTTATTATCCTCTATATAAACTCCATTACCCTCGGTCGCGTATTCCTTGTAAGGCGATACATGAGACGTTACACACGGCACACCTAACGCCGACATTTCAACCCATTTGATATTGCTTTTACATTGATTGAATTTCGTATCCTCAAGTGGAATAATCGCAATATCGGGGTCTATAATCGCCGTCTTATACGGGTAAGCATGGGTATTCACCCAACTATGATGCACAACCCTATCTTGTGGCAAGTCTTTGATTGAAGCTCTAAAGAGCGACCCCTGTATGATAAGTTTCGTGTTTTTGTATTTATCCATAATAGCCTTTAAGACATCGGGCATTAACGCCCAGTCCCCGTAATGGCTATCTCCACCGCCCCAGTATAGTCTAATTTCGTCCGTTTCCCGCTTTAGCGGCAACTGCTTCCATAAGTCCATATCTACGCAATTAGGCAATGCTACGACGTTTGGGTTATACTTCTTGTATGCCTCGGCAAGAATATCGGTCGTAACCGTAATCAAGTCCGCCTGTTCCAATGCTTTCGCAACGCCCTTGAGCCTCTCCACGTTCTCCTGTATGTTGATATTCACGCCTTCCTTCCATATATCCACGATATTGCCGTCCGGCAGTTTGTATTTCCCTTCTTCCGTCCCAAACTCTCCATAAGACCTCATCAGAGGTTGTATGTCGAACAAGAAGTCGTCATGGTCAATAACCAACTTCTTGCCCCCGTTCTGGAGTTTTTTCATATTCCGTAGCATATCTTCGCCCGACAATCTCGGCATTACAAATACATCGGCTTCGAGACAATCCAAGTTCTTCAAAATGCTGTCGCCCTTGTCTATCCTGAAAACCTGTGCCTGCCCCGACTTCTTTACTTCCAATAACGGGTTATCAAGCCTATAAATACCGCACGCTCCGTTATCAATAAGAAAATACGTTATGCGCACTTTTCCCCCTGAACATTAGCGAGGGCGAGGACGCAAACAGTTTCCGGTATAATCTTATATTTATAATTTTCCGCCATTTTCTCTATGAGTTCCCAATCCGAAACAACGCTCTCTGCGTTCCAATAAGGCTTGCCGAGTTTCTTAATCTTCTTGAAATTGAACAACGTGCATACGCCACTTACCCTGCCGCAAGCAATAACAGTGCCAACCCTATATTGCGTTAAATCTGAATTCTGCCCCTTGCTTACGCATAAAGCCCTACCTATAACCATGTCCACACCTTTCCTGTTATCCCAAAGATGTTTTAAACCCCACGGCAATAAGGCATCATCGTCCCCTATCGAATAAAACCATTCGCCCCACTCGAAATTCTCCATTGCGTGTTTGGAAGCGGCATTACCGCATAAGCCTTCGGGCGCATCAGTGATAAACCTCATCTTGCTTTTTTCTTCGTCCGTCAACTGTGCCAGCAATTCAGGGTATTCATCTGTTGAAGCAATTGTAACCCTTACGTCAAGTCCTTGATTGAAGCAACTCCTAATTTGCCAGAGGAGTTTTGACAGACGCTTTTTTGCTGTCGGTATCAATATGTCTATGTCCATTTATCCCCGCCTTATCGAAAACAGTTTTCCAAAAGTTGGACGCATTGTATAATTCAGTAGCCTTCTTGTGTCCGTTTGCCGCTATGCGTATGGCTTCCTTTATGCCGTCTTTCTCCTCCGTATAGCCTCTCAACATGTGTGAAAGAGACTCGGAGTTCTGGCCTTTAAATGGAACGTAATCCTCACCAGCCACGAAGTATCTTCCAATCTCCTCGTTCTCGGACTCGAATAAGCAAGCCCCGCACAACATCGCCTCGAATATCCTGCCCTTTAATTGCTTAAACTTGCTATTCTCGCACCAATTAAGCGTAATCAAAGACCTTTGTAAGACGTCGGCGTATTCCTCGATAGGGAGATTATCCTGCCTTTGTCCCCCTCTTGAGTAAACCTTAATCCCTCTCGAACCGACAAAATTAAGACAATTCTCTCTTTCAGGTCTGCCTCGCGTAGTTCCAAGATGGCTTATCGGTATATCACGTATCTTGTTCGGATTATTGAATATCCGAGGGTCTTGCGGTGTCCACAATGGCACGTAACGATTACTGTGTATCGAATCGAGATACGATATGCCGGAATCCAATACTACGTTAAAACTGATTTGAGGAAGCATAGTGTCGGCATAAGCAAGATTTTTAGGGCTTACACTATCGAAGTGTATTGCTACGACAGGAATCCCTGCGTCCCTGATTTTACCGAGCGTTTGAACATGAGGCGCATGATGAATCCCGTTAAGAGGCGTAACAACCACCAAATCGGCCTTCATACCCTGTTTTAAGACTTCCTCGTCGCACCTTACTGCATTCTCTATACTCCATTCGTCAAAGAAGATATTGGAATAACTCGCAAGCCCTGCGGCTTCCAAAGAGCCGAACAGATTGTGGAAACTATTCGTCAAGCCCATCTCTGGCTTACAATCGCACCATTTTTCGGTTATAAACAGGACATGTGGCTTCATTAAAACCTTCCCGAACAAGCCTTGAATTGCTGTCCTATCCCATCGCCGTTCTTCCTTACCCAATCTAACGCCGCGCACGGATTCTGGTTAAATTCAGGGTGGACGGCAAAGACCCAATCGGGTATTACCGCAACCTTTCGGAATAATCGTTTATCCGAAAATCCGTTATTGGAATACATGCGATTGAGATATGCCTCTTTAGCCGCATCGTCAATTATACCTATATGCTTGAAAGAGACCTTTTCGCCCTTATGATTTATCTCGATAATGGAGCTTGCCGCGTTATCCGGTAAACTACCGCTTTTAAAAATCATAACCCTCCTTGTGGATAATGGGAAGGGCGTCCCCTTCCCTATCCGTTTATCCGCCTATTAACTCGTTGTCAGTTCGGCGATTACACCCGAACCCGCTTCCGCTCTTGATTCGAGGGTGAGTTCCGCTTCGACCGCCCAAAACTGGGAAAAGCTCGCGTGAGGCAATTCCTTCCATTTCAACTTCCTGAGATATGCCTTCTTCCACAACTGCATGTCGCCGAGTATAAAGATTTTACTCGGTGCATCGCTCTGCATGATGTGGTGTATTCTCAATGCAACCTCCCCGAATGGGGACTCATAAATCGCTACGTGGTTTATGAGTTTGTTCTCGTCCGCGTTTACGTTTTTGGTGTTGCTCGTAAATGCGTCTATCTTCCGCTTCTGGAACGCGCCCATAATGCAATTAGAGGGCTTACCTCCTTCGTTCCATACCTTCTGCAAGCCGTCATTGAACAACGTCTCGGTAAGGGGCTGGCTTTCAGTTCCTGTCCCCGTTACGTTATTGGACGTTATCCAACCCGTCAAGCCTTTCAACTGCCTTGCTGTGCCTGTGCCACCAGAAACCGCGCTGGCGTTGAGTATTAAGGCATACTCTATATCATTGGCGAGTTCCTTGAGTTTATTCACCTTCTGATACGCGACTTCCGAAGAGCGTCCTGCCTTTTCCGTAATCTCCTCGGTTTCGGTTATCTGGAATTTCTTGTTGAGTATCTGGCAATAATTCGCTGACCTTACAGGCGGAACAATCGCCGTGCCAGCCAGCGTATCGCCTTCTATCTGCGCGTTGGCGGCAGGAGCGGCAAGTGAATCAAGTAACCACTCATGATACCTCTGCGAAGCCTTTGTATTACCTATGTTGCTCTGAAACCACGTAGAAACCGGGTCTATATTCCCTATCATGTCGATAAGGTCTTCCCGCATACCTACGGTATCGTAAGTGGTATATGCATTAGTTCCTATTGTCATTTCAATCCCCCTTTACTGGTTGAGGGAATCAGCCATACTTCTGCATGAAGGGTACCCAATTCCCCGATTTTTTGGCGAGTGCCATTGCGTTATCACGTTCCGCATTTGTGCTTGCTACGCCACCGGAAGGACTTGAACTTGACTCTATCGGGACAACTTTAGGCTTAATCCGCATATCGGGATTAACGATAGTGCCTGTCTGCTTCTTCGTGAACTCTTGGAGTTTGATGCTCTTATATAGGGATTTAAACCCATCAACCGTGTCGTATACCTCCGCCCTGTCGGGTGGCATGGCAAGGATAATCTTCTCGATTTCAGGTAACTTCTCCCTGAAATCGGTCAGACCTTCCGCCTTCATTTCGGAATCTATGCCCCGTAAACTCCGCTCATAACGAAGTGGAGCGAGTTCTGAAATAGTAGCCTGTTCACGCTCTTCCATTGCCGCCAATTTCCCCTCAAGGCTTTCCATCTTCTCTAACATAAGAGGGTCAAGGTAATCGTCCTTGCTATGCGTTGGCGGTATTACTCCCTGTATTTTCTTTCTTTCCTCCGCGAGTGCTTGTCCTTTGCGAGTCAAGTATTGTTCCGTCTGGTAGCCTTTTACTACGTCTTTGAGAAGGATTTCCGTCTCTACACCGTCGATTTTTACTTTCACCTTCTTGTCCCCGGAATCTTGTAAGTCAAGGTATCCGAGTTCTGTCGGTTTTGGCGTTGAAGAAACTTCTTTCCCTTGTTCTGGACTGCCTTCGGTTTCCGCTTTCGCGGTCTCTGCGGGTGGAAGCGTAGCCTCGCCCGGAGGGAATAACCTGTCAGTCTCGCTTACTTTCTGGTTCGCTTGCTCGGTGGTAGTAGAACCATTTTGTTCCATTGTATTACTCCTCTTCGTCGCCCGATAATTCGGGTAGATTTTTTAGTTGTTCTTCGGCTAAACGTCCTTGATTTATTTTTATTTCAACCTCCTTCTGGATTGTATCAATCATCTTGGACATGAGTTGCGTTTCCAAGACGTGTATAGTATCGTCTGCCGAAACTTTCTTGAAAGCCTCAAACGCTCCGACCTGCAATGGCAAAAGGATATGCTCATGCAAAACCTTGAAGTCATTGCCGATAAGTAACTCCTGTAATCTTTGCCCGATAACGACTCGTTCCCGTAAGATAATAACGCTTTCGGTCAGTTCAAAGTTCCTTGAGAATAGGTTTTTGATGTTCTTAAGCATTAACCATACCCTCCATACCTTCGGGGTTCATGCTTGCTACTTCACCTGTCAACTGTTCGGGCATTTTTGGTTGGCTCGCAATCCCTCTCATTTCTTCTTCGAGGGAAAGGGGAGCGGCCTGTGCCGCAATCATGTATTCATCAACCGACTTTTCGCCCACAAGTGGCAACATCTTATGGTAAAATTTCATGGTATCAACGAAATGGACGTTAGCAGGATTAACCACACCTGCTTGCAACATTCCAACAATCGCCTGGTTAGCCTGAACGCCCCTATCGAATAACATTATCCACTTATTTATCTGCGTCTGTTTGTTCATGCCGGTATTGATATTGAGGTCGAAATCGCCCTGTATGGTAGTAGACGTAGGTATATTGTCCTCCGGCATTCCCCAACCAAGCATACGCCCTGTAACCATTTGAACAAAAGCATCGCTCTCGTAAGTCTGTTCAAGCCGCAAGAGCATTTGCAAGGAAGGAATGAAAAGGGTATAGGCAAGATTCCTTATAATATTGGCAATTTTCTTATTTGCGTTGGCATTTTGAGCCGTAACCTCCGTCGCCGTAGCTTCTTGTGAGGACTGCATACCCAAGAGATTCGGCGGTATAGAGGTCGTCTCGTAGAAATCGGTATCAACCTTATTCATTTCTGCAATACTCTGGCCTGTGGGGTCGGATATATCCATTTCCCGCACGCTGGATACCGAGATGTCATCACCCTGCACAACGCCGCCTATACGCCTGTTCAGAAGCCCCACAAGGTCTATATTGGAACTTCTGTTGATAAGGATAGGCTTACGTAAGGCAAGAGCAACGGCTTCCCTTCTCTGGTTACGTATAGCATTAGTCTCTCTCTGCAAACCCTCAACTACTTCCGGCAAGTCTTTTCCCATTAATTGATGAGGTTCGGGGAATGACTGCCCCATAACGATTGGCGGTCTGTTGTAGTCGTCGCCGTCCCGCATATATGGCAAAGTGTTTTCCTCGACATCTCGAATAAGACGATTTGCGGTGTCCGCCGTGCCTGCCATGATGTAACTGCAAGACTCAAGTAATCCGTCTCCGTTTACATCGAGGAAATCCCAAAATTCATATATGAAGATTTCGTTTTGCCCGCTTATGATAACGTCCTGATTGTTAGCAAACGGAGAACTAAAATCGTTTGTTCTCTGGTCTTTTATCTCGTCCGCGCCATTAGAATTTTGGATTGAATCAAGGTCGTCAAGGTTTTTATAGCCCCTGCGTTTGAGGTAATCCAAAGGCTTCCTCATTCTATGGACAATAGGGAATTTCCAATAATCTTTCCATGTCGCACGAGGGTCAAAGAATACGTCCTCATAGGGAAGGCAATCTATGCAAGGATTAAAGGCGGTTATCACCTCTTGTTCTTCTTCTATGATTTCGGGTTGAGCGAGAGGGTCTTGCGAAGGTATTGAAGTTGGGACTTTAATTTTCTCGGTTTTCACATTCGGGTAAACTTTGAATACGCCAATTTTGTTTTTGAGAGCGTCAAGGCAGGCTTCGTATGACTCCTGATAAAAGTTTATCGGGTGCCCATTGAGGCGATAATTAACAAGGGCTTTTACAATTTCTTTTGTTTCGGAAGGCATGTTTTTCCATGATACGACATCTATTATTTCTTCGGGGTCTAAAAAGTAGGTATCGAGAAGGTCAACCAACATTCTCTGCACATGGGAATAAGTTTTGGGAATAAATAGTTTGCCTTGCCCCATCAAGGCATCGGACTTGCCATCGGCTTGTTTCTTGAACTTGCCGTTGTATAAGTCGTTACTGTCTTTCCACCGAGGAACGATATTATCCGTAACCCAATTACGGGAAGCGGTGAATACGGCACGTCCCCTATTTTCTACAAATTCGTCTGTCAACTTCTCTTTTTTCACTTATCCCCCACAACAGGTAGTATACCTTCAATAAGCACCACTACGGGTGGTATGCTTAAGTTAGAACATATAAAATATCACATGTCAATAAAAATCTTTTACCAGCATACGGCCTCGTCAATCATTTCGGGTTCGGGGATATACACCTTTGCAGGATACCAATTTATCGGGAACTGAAAGCAATATCTCATTGCGGCGTGGAGATGGTGGCGGCCTTCCCGTATCCTATCCTTCGTGCCGCTCTTTTCTTCGTTAGCGAATGTATCTCTTTCGAGGGTTCTGAATGACTTGATTATCTCGGCATTTTCAGGTCGCCTTACAACGAAAAACCGCTTCTCTTTGAGCCGTCTCTTAATCGTATCCACACCGGCCTTGATGCTACCCTCAAACTTTTCGGAAGTCCTCAAGGCAGGGAGTCCTTTGTATCTGGTTATAAGAGGATTGGAGTTATGCTCATAAGTAGGACGTTTTATTTCCTCATAGATATTGCGACCACCAAAGGCTATGATTGACGAGTCGGCTGATTTATCGCATACAGTCCAACCAAATCTATACTTATTCGATAAGGCGATAGCCCAGAAGTCTCTCTTGATTTCATCGGTATCGGATTGCTGGAAGTAGCACCTGTCGAGATAGGCTATGCCTTCCCTGTCTATCAGGATAAAGACTATTGCCGTTGCTGTTACAGTATGAGGGTCTATCCCCGCCAGCACGAGATATTCACTCTTTTTATCTTCCGGCAAGTTTTCAAAGAACGGCTCTATGATATGTTCCACGTGGAACATTCCGCCATAAACAAGTCCACTTAAACTGATTGCCTCGCCAAGCAACCTCATTTTCATTTCGTCATACGAAGATACCTTCTGGAACTCGTCCATTATCGTAAGCAAGGTTTTTTTATTGACATACGGATTCGTAACAGAGGTGAACTTGAATAGCGACGACGATATTTCGTTGCCATCAGGATTGATAATGCCATTATGGAATAGGTCTGTCGCCCACGTAAGCCCTTCCGTAGGAGTCCACGCTATTGAGATGTCGAGCTTGTCCGCCGTCCCAAAACGCATAAGGGTTTCTTTCCATTTATCCCTATCCGGCTCTTCATCAAACTTAGCCCAATCTAAATCCCCACCCTGTGCGCTCTTGACGGCCTGCTCATTCGTGAGGAATTCGATAACGGCACAAGGCTTCTTGTCGCGGTAAAGGGTCAAGATGTCAAATTCTTTCGAATAACTCTTTTCCCAATCGTTACCCTTGAGATAACCGCGTGGAACATACTTCTGCCACATAGGAATAACTACCCTATGGAGTTGCTTGTTATCAACGCCTGTAACACGACCCTTAATGACTTTACTTCTCGCCCTTTTCTTTATATCCTCAAATTCTTTTTCATACTTCTTCATGCTGTAAGGTAACTCGCCAGTTGACTTGATAATCCCGTCCATAGTATCGCAGTTGGTTTTAGAGCTACGGTTTCCACCCGACACACCTACTACCTCTGCCCTACAAAGCAACCTATCTAACTGACTATCTACCTTCAAGGGTATGTCTTCTTCTTTGAGATATTTCTTAAGGACTTCCCTGCCTTCTTCCGTGATTACACCATCATTCGGCTCCCAATACCAGAAAGGGTCTATCTCCTTCGCCTTCGCCATTAAAACTTCAAGGCGCTTCTCCTCCTCAATTAGTTGCGCGAGAAGCTGTTCCCTCTTCTTATTCATTATATGTCTTTTGGGTTGACATGAGTTATTCTACGAATCCCTGACCGCACATCTTCTATTGCCACAATCCTGCCTTTTTGTAAATGCTCTTCTGCTTCGTTAGGAGTAAGTTCGATGATTTCATTCTTATCCCAATCCGCCCCACCCATAAAAGCAATATCGTGTAAGACTACATAATCTTTCTTGTCCATAAGGTCTCCTCCCCATTTTATTTTTCTATTACAAATAGGACAGATAGTCTTTTTCTCCGGATTCGAAACTATGGTAGCAACAAAACCGCC
>ERZ1292632.511-Hain-H43-01um-R2-511-length-42330-cov-8_pt1 | contig 14960 bp, 19 predicted proteins | sample MGYA00564407_ERZ1292632 | MGnify/ENA primary metagenome ERZ1292632 (study PRJEB36523, sample SAMEA6512637) | groundwater metagenome | collected 2019-01-08 | study: AquaDiva: Metagenomics assemblies of 32 groundwater samples | reverse complement strand
TACAGATAGCTCTCAGCAATATCCCTGGCTTTGATGGTGAATTGGGCCATGTCTGCAAACACGATCAGAACTGGTGGGTTGAAAAGATACCCTCTCATTCGTGGCTGGCACCTATAGCTACTCAGGACAATAACGTATGGATTTATAAAGGGTAAGAATGAAGAAATTCACACATGAAGATAAGTTAAAGTTATTCAAGATTTTCATAGGTAAGCGTTGCGTCTGTGGGAACAGCAAAAACCCTTTCTATTGGCAATGCGTGGTATGTATGGAAAGGACTAAAACATCTCCAGAGGCCATATCCTTATCTAAAACATGCCAACAACATTGTAATATGGCAAGTGATTATATAGAAAGTATAAGGAAGTAAGAATGATGACTATGAAGATTCTAGTCTTTAGTCCTCTTGAATTGCCTTACACGGTAGGTGTTCGTTACACAGGATTGGAACGGCTGGCTGTCCAGTTCGCCGAGGAGTGGGCAAAGCTAGGGCATGACGTAACGATTCTGGCCCATAAAGATACTAACACTACAGTCAGGATTTTACCCTGCGAAGGTTATGAGACAATCAAGCGCCCTACCCATGCTGAGATTATAGCCTTCAACAACTACCAGTCTGAATTCTATAAGTACGATGTTATCTGGGACATCGGGCATCTTCACCTGATAGCAAGATATATGGTCAACCGGCCCACGGTCAATGTGTTCGGGGCTAATCCTGAGTATGAACATAACTACGGCCATGTGAAAGCTCCCTACAATCTCATTTCATGGTCGAAGTGGGGAGTAGGTCAGATACGAAAGTATTATCATCAAGCCTCACGGTATCAAGAGACCATCATGGTAGATCCAGAAGTCTATAAACCCAAAGAGAAGCGTGGGGATAGGTTCCTTACTATTGGCAGAATGGCCGAACCTAAAGGCAATATAAATGCCGTTCTCTACTGTAAGGAACTCGGAATCCCCCTTGATGTCGCTGGCGGTCGAGGGTCTGAGAAGTACGCTGGGCAGGAACTTACCGATTATGAGAAAGAGATCATTAAACTTTGTGACGGTAAACAGATAGCCTATCACGGCGAGGTTTCCGAGGAAAAGAAGGTTGAACTCATGCAATCCTGCAAGGCGTTACTCTATATCACCAATCACGTGGAGATCACCAGCCATAAGATTCAGGAGTGCTTACTTTGCGGTGCGCCAGTGATAGTCCCGAATCATGGGGGCTTCCCGGAAATAGTGACTCAGGGGGTGGATGGCTTTCTCTGCAAATCTCAGGGTGAGTTTATAGACGCGATACATAACGTAGATAGGTTAGACCCCTCAAGGACGAAGGATGAGATAACACACAAGTATTCTCCTAAGACGGTAGCTGGAGATTACATCAAGTTGTTTGAGCAGGTTGCGAACGGATTGAGGTGGAGATGAAGGATTTAGTTCTTCTCAGCCTGCCAGATTGGGTTGATACTCAACCTTTAATGTACTTCCCGCTATCTCTGACAGGGTTGGCGGCGGTAGTCAGACAGGCGGGATTTGATGTCCGGATAGTAGACTGCCGAGATGGTATCAAGCCGTTGCCAGAAGCCAGGTTCTACGGGTTCTCTTGTGCTACTCCCCAGATAAACGTAGCAAAGAAATGGGCTAGTGAACTCAAAGGCAAGACAATCATAGGCGGCGCTCATGCCTCTCTCTTGCCACTGGATTGCGTAAAGCACTTCAACTATGTAGTCAAGGGCGAAGGCGAGCGAGTCCTGGTAGAAATTCTAAAGGGGCAACATCAAGAAGGAATCATAACTGCTAGTCGCATTAAAGACTTGGACAGTTTGCCCTATCCTGCTTGGGATATGGTGGATCAACCATTCTCCGATACTCTATTCCCAGGAGAGCGGTACGGCAAGGGTGAATTGGCAGCTACTTTGATAGGGAGTCGGGGGTGCCCGATGACTCCGACTTGCTCATTTTGTGGGAACATCTATCAAGCACCCGTTACCTTTCGAAGTGCCGACAACATTATTGGAGAGTTGAAGGAACTCATCAAGCGAGGGGTAAGGCACTTCCGGTTTGAGGATGATTGTTTCACCATCCATCCTGAGTTTGAATATCTCTGCAAGGAAATGGCGAAACTAGACATCCGTTATAAATGTCACACTCGATCTGACTTAATGAAACCTGAAAAGGCTAATCTCCTCAAATTATCGGGTTGCGAGGAGTGCGGGTTGGGTGTGGAGAGCGCTGATAATGTAGTTCTACGAGTGAACAATAAGCGAGAACTGGCCTCCACCCATGTGGGTGCCACTGTGATACTCAAACAGGCTGGACTACGGGTAAAAACGTACTTCGTTATGGGTTTGCCAGGGGAGACCGACAAAACACTGGAACTCAACAAGGAATTTGTCAAAGAAGCCAAAGTGGACAAGTGGACGGTCTCAACTTTTTGCCCTTATCCTGGTTGTCCCGTTTTCAAGTCGCCGGGGAGATTCGGGATTGAGATAATCAACAAAGACTTTTCAAAGTGGTGGAACTATTGTCAGGAAGGATACAACCATATTATTTATGGTCAGACTCAGCAGCAGATGTGGGCCAGGTATAAAGAGTTCTATCGCTGGTTAAGGGAGGACTATAAGAATGAAAACTGATCTTACCGGGGTGATACGCGACTTAGTTGAAGCTCTCCAGGGTGTCTTGGGGGCTACAGGATACCAGAAAGAATCAGAAAAAGGTGCTGCTAGTGGTTATGCTCCGCTTGGTGTAGATACCAAAGTCCCTGATGCCAATAGCCAAGTTGCATCTACTCATGCGACGGCAACCACGGGCGTCCACGGCGTTGGCGCAGGAACGGTGGCTAAGACCTCAGATATAACCGCCACCAAGATAGATGCCCTGACAGCGGGAGACGATAACACCACACTGGATACCTCTACCACAGCTCATGGTCTGGCTCCAAAGGCGGTGGCGCCGGCTGCCGGCTTAATCAATGTCCTCGGTATAGCCAATGGTGAGACGGCGATTACTAACAAGGCTCTGTTTGATGCCACGGCCCCTTCCACACAGGCGTTTGCCGATGCTGCTGCGGTTGGGACGGCTGTAGCCTCAGCCCGTCGTGACCACAAACACGCTATGATGGCTGACCCCGTTACGGCTCATGCTGCGGCGGCAGACCCACATACTGGCTACAGGTTGGAAAGTGCCGATCATTCTCACCAGTCAACAGGTGCGCAAGCTGGGAAGTTAGACCACGGCCTTGCCTTAGATGGTTTGGCAGATGACGACCATACCCAATACCAACTCGAATCAGAAAAAGGTGCTGCTAGTGGTTATGCTTCACTCAGTGCCGCAACAAAGGTTGTGGAGGACCCAGTCAATGCTACCGCCACTCCAACCGCGTCCAAGATTCCTATAGCTGATGCTGGGGGCAAAGTAGATGGGTGGGTCTCTGCCTCGTCAACGACTGTTTCAGGCATAACTGAAGCGGCAATAGCATCTGAGGTCACTACCGGCACAGATGCCGCCAGAGCTGTTACTCCTGATGCTCTAGCTGGCTCAGACTATGGCAAGCGAGTTGTTCCAATCTTGCTAAATGCAGCTACTGCCCTGGCCCTAACTGACGCTGCTATGTTCAGGGTGCCTGCGATAATGAATGGTTGGAACCTGGTAGCGGTAGCGGCGGCCTGTAAATCCCCTGGTAGCACAGCAAATGCAGTTACTATCACGGTCAAGAACGGGGCAACTAGTATGCTATCAACGAACTTGACGATAGACCAGGACGAGATGGATAGTAGCAATGCGGCGACTCCTGCCGTCATAGACACCGCCCAAGATGATGTAGCTACAGCAGAGCAAATCTGGGTTGAGATTACTGGTGCTGGCACCGCTGTAACATACCTTGAGGTGGAATTAACATTCCAGTTACCGTAGGTGGAAGGTGAAAAGTGAAAAGATTTTATCTTTGTAGTTATATCGGGTCTGGTAAGTTTCCAGATTCTTTTCGGCCTGCTTTGGCGGACCTAAGCCAAGAGTTTGGCTCCATTGACCTTCGTCGGGATACCACACGAGCGGTTGGAAAGTGCCCAGCGGTAGCAGATACCTCTAGTAGTCTACATAATGGGAGCAGTATTATCCTACTTACCGATGACCTGATAGCCAAATCTACTGCCATGCGTAACATAGTCAACTCTGTCTTGGGGTTGTCTCTAACCTCCGATACCTTTCCTGCCCTGATGTTTGAACTTCTGACACAGGGTGTCCTCAGCAAGAGTCAATTCTGTAAACCGCTCGTACAAGGAATAGATGGCAAATACCGTATCATTCTAGGCGCTCAGATTTATGGGCCGCCATTGCCAGTGTACAGAAAAGGCACGATTACCGAATCCTTCCCTGGTAGTTCTGCTACTTTGGGTGGAGACTTGGTATGGACAGAAACACAAGGTACTTGGGCAAATGTCTCTGGTGTGGCCCAGCTCCAAACTACAGGTGGGGTTGAGGACGCTAGAGCAGAATCCGCATTGTCAACCGACGACCATTACGCACAACTTGCCGTAACCGCTCTAGGTACCGGGACGAATCCTGTTTGGCTTGGGCCAGCAGTCCGGTTTGCTGCTGCGGCAAGGACTTATTATGTAACCTTTCCCTATCAAGGGGACGACAAACAATACATTGAGAAGATCGTTACTGGGACCGAGACTGCTTTAGGTAGCACGGCAATAACCGTTACAATTCCAGGGACTTTCAAGATTTCAGCGGATGCTTCTTTAGTGACTGGTTATCAAGATGGAACTCAGCGTGTACAGGTAACGGATACAGCCATTACTGGGAATCTGAGAACTGGCATCGCAGGATATTGCAGTAGCTCTTCATGGTACCCCTCTGGTGACAATTTTCAGGCATCGGATTTAGTAGCTGGTGCTGCCTTTGTCCCCAAGTTTATAGGAATGATATAGAAGGGTGTGAAATATACCAATAGCTTCAATGGTGTAGCCGTCGCAGTTATTGCTAAGGTTGATGGAGTGGCTGTATGAAACAGACTGAGATTACCTATAAGACACCTGAATATCCCAGGCAGATAAGACTGGATACCACAACCGCCTGTAATGCCAAGTGCCCGTCATGCCATAGGTTCCTCTCTGAACGTCACGGGATGATGCCGATAGATATGATTTGTAAGATTCTGGATGATGTGGCAACGTGGCCTGTCCCTCTGACTGAAATCATTCCTGTCAATTATGGGGAGTTCTTCTTGAGACCCGACTGGTATCTCATTCTCAACATGATAACCACTAGACTTCCAAAAACGCAGATAACTATTCCTACTAATGGGAGTCTCCTGACTGGGGAGATAATAGACAAACTCTGCAAAATACCCACCGTCAAACTGATTAACTTCAGCATCAATGCCTTCTTTGATGAAACCTATGAAGCATTTATGGGATTCCATCCTGCTACTAAATATCATATTGAGAATGCTGCCATCAGAATCAAGTTGCAGAGACCAGCCATAAAGATATGGGCCAGTATGGTTTTTGATCCCGCATATCAGTCAGACTTGGAAAGGGATTACTTCAAGGAATACTGGAAAACCAAGGTGGATGCAGTATGGTGCATCAGTGCATCTTCGGCTAACAGGCCAGCAAAGGTGATGGTTATCCCCCGAACTTTACCGTGCCGCTCTATCTTTTCTGATCTCGTGATCGGCTATGACGGTAAGTTATCCTCTTGTTGCTGGGATGCGGCGTTTAGCCTTGACCTGGGATTCTACTCTCTAGATGCTCACAAAGATTGGCATAATCCGCAACTGACGGAGATGCGAAGGTTACATAACGAACACAAGCGTAACGATATTCCTCTTTGCAAGGAGTGTACTTCAGCATGAGAGCGTTCGAGTATCTACGAGAACTTCCTAGAGATTGGTTACCTAAAAGCCTAGAACATGGGATTAAGTCACCTAGTAACGGAGAATTGAAAAGGTGGTTGCTGGACAAATCTATAATCATAAATGGTAAGACACCCGTTCCCTCAGATGAGATAACATTCCCAATTACGGAGTTAGTATTCTTCCCTACAAGTAAGAGACGGACAACGATAGTAAAGGATTAAGGAGAGAAAATGCAAACCGTAGGCGTCGCCCTTATCGTCAGGAATTCAGAACAGACTATCGCCAACTGCGTGGAGAGTTTTATTGAGCATGTTGACCAGTGCGTTCTCGTGGAGGCTGGTAAAAGTATCGACAAGACTCCTATTATCCTGCGAGAGTTACAAGCTAAATATCCAAAGATTGAACTATATCAATTTGAGTGGATTGATGACTTCAGTGCAGCACGCAACTTCTCCTTCTCCAAACTCAAGACAGACTTCTATCTCTGGTTGGACTCCGATGATGTAGTGTTTCAGGCTGAAAACCTACGAATGATTGCGGAGATGGTAAAACCGGAGATAGGTGCCATTTGGTTCCCATACCACTATGCCTTGGATGAGTTTGGCAACCCTACTACGATTTATGAGAGGGAACGCTTGTTAAGAGCTAAGGCAGGTTGGATTTGGAGAGGCCGTTTACATGAAACGGTAGCCCCAGTCAATAACTGCCAGTATGTCAGGACTGACCAGGTTATCGTGCGCCATGCTCATCAGGCGGGGGACTCTCGCGGAGAAAGAAACTTCCGCATTCTCAACATCATGTATAAGGAAGACCCTACCGATAAGAGGGTGTGGCTCTATCTGGCACACCAGAACTTTGCCTGCCAGAATTGGAGTAAGGCAGCAGAGTGGTATGTGAAGTTCGGTAGAGATCAGGGTGCTATTGCCCTAGAACGGTATCAAGCCTTCTGTTATTGCTCCAAAGCCATGCGCGAAATGAGAGATGACCAGGCGGTCGAAGTTGCTCTTATGGCGTTAGAACTCTATCCTCAATACAAAGATGCTTACCTGGAACTAGCACAGTCCTATCTCGTGTTTGGCGATTACGATAAGGCCATCCACTTTGCCAAGATGTCAGATGTCAAAGACCCCTTATTGACCGAACCACCTGCGGTTATCTTCATTAACCCATTGGAATATACCTTCAACAAGTATGCACTCTTAGCCGAATGTTACCTTAAAAAGAACCAACTCAGAGAGGCGCGAGAGTATCTAGTTAAGGCACACGAGATCAGACCAGTACAAGACATCAAAAATAACATAGCCGTTATAGATCAGGCTATTCGGCGAGAGGACATTTCCAAGGGCATCAAATATCTGGCCGTTGAACTCTTAGACACCAAGGAATTGGTTAAACTCCCCAGTCTCCTGGCAGTGTGTCCTTACTGGTATCGTGAGAGTCCCGAATATGCTCAGATTAAAGAGGGCGTGAGAGGTTACACAAAAGACATCGCCGATAAACCAGAAGTGATTGAGGGGGACAACACGATCATCAATATCGGGAATTGCGTAAGTCCTGACGAGACACTAGCAGAGTTGGAAAAGAATCACGATCATATCACGGTGATCGCACCATTCCCCACACCTGAGAGTAAGCAGATTAGAACTTACTGCCAGAAGGATATAGAAGAACTCTTGATGTCTCGGCCCGGTCGCAATATCATAAACCTCCAAAGTGAACCCTCCCGGATTGTGTGTGAATTCGATCACAAGGCACCTGACAATCTGGCGGTTAGGTTCTTTGTAGGGCAGGGGCTTGAATACTGGTCTCCCAAGACAATCTCCGAGAGAGGTTGTGGTGGCTCGGAGACATCAGCCGCTCTGTTGGCAAAGGCGCTAGGCAAGAAAGGATGCCAGTCTATCATTTATGGAATGGACAACCAGACGTGGGACAGGGTAATATACCGTCCTTTCTCAATGTTCAACCCGCAATCCATTCAATCTCATCTGTTTATATCCTCCAGGGTGCCAGACGTGTTCGACGCGGGGATTCCTGCCGTACAGAAGTGGTTGTGGGCACACGATATTTGCTTCTGGGATAGACTTACCCCTGACCGAGCGGAACAAATAGATTGTATTATCGCACTTTCCCACTGGCACGTAGACCACCTGAAGCGATGCTATCCCTGGTTAAAGAGTGCCGAAGTCATAGATATGGACGATCAGGACAAGACATACGAGGACGACTGGACTGTAGGAGAATACTATCCTGAAGATACAATCTCAAAGATTCCAAAGATAGCTATTATCGGGGATGCCATAGATACATCCCGCTTCAAGGGATTCAAAGAGGACAGGGTGCCCTATAGGTTCATCTGGTGTTCTTCGCCAGATAGGGGGCTGGAGGAACTTCTGAGTATGTGGCCTCTGATTAAGAAGGCTATGCCAGAGGCTACCCTTAAAATCTTCTACGGGTGGGAATACTTCGATAGTTCCCTCCATATTCCTGAACAACGGCTATTCAAGCAGAGGATACGCGAACTAATCCGGCAAGAAGGAGTTGAGTGGTGCGGGAGAGTGGGACAGGACATCTTGCCCCATGAGCTAAAGAAAGCCGATGCTATGGTTTATCCCCCTCATTCGTTCCGTGAGACTTACGGCATCGCCTTCCTTGAAGCTCAAGCAGCAGGGGTAATGTGCTTCTACAGGCAGAATGGCGCTCTCGGTGAGACTATTGGAGATCGTGGCATACCCCTCCCAATGGACTCAACCCCTGAGCAAATCGTTGAGAGGATACGCACAACTTTGGAAGATAAGCAAACTTGCGGTAAAATTAGAGAAAGGGCAAAGAAGTACGGGAAGTCAAGGGATTGGGAGGGTCAGGCAGACAAGATTCTTTTGCTCTACAGGAGGTTGAATGGCAGTTAAGGCTGACATCATTAAGGCAGTTGCTCGTAATACAGGGGACTTCATATTGGATGGAGTCCCCGCTTCTTTAACAGGTTCCACTGTAGACCATCTTAGTTTAATCTTCCCCCTTTCACAGCAGATGCAAGGCTTCCCATTCTATATTTACTCTGGGGCTGGGGCTGGGCAGGAACGTATAGTCGGCTCATTAAACCCCACAAATCGCAGAATGGTGTTTCCCCAAGTGTTTGCTTCAATCCCATCAGTCAACTCCAGTTTCCTTGTTACCAAACGGTTCTCATGGTTGGATTATGCCAATGCGGTTGACCGTTACATGGGGATAGCCAGGACAAAGCATCTTGTGGAAAAAGTGGCTACTCTGGCAATAGTGGCTACTCAATACGAATACTCTGTCCCTTCAGGAATGGAATACATCTCTACGTTGCGCTTAGTCCCATCGGGCAATACCGACTACGCGGCTGATTCGGTAGTAGATACCATATTTGAGATACCTCCACGCTTCTTGCGCATAGAACGTAACGTGGGCGGGTCCTTTGTGGTTGCGGTAGATAGCCGTAAAATCAATCTTGACTCCTATAACAACTATCTATGCAAGGTCAATGGGCAAGGCAAACCCGACTCTCTTGGTTCGGATAACACGACCGTTCTTCCTGAACTCGAAGAATACCTTATCTCCGGCGCTTCAATGCACATGTGTAGTCTGCTTCCTATGAATGGAGAGCGGCTAGACCCCCGTTTTTATATGTATCGAGATCAGGTCAAGGGGGCGCAGAGTGGAGGAGATGGCTTGGAATCCTATATCTATTCTTATCCCAGAGGCAAGCGAGTAGGCTGATGCAGATTACGCTTAATGGTCAAATCTATGAACTAAAAGGTGGCGTCAACCGGCAACCTATCATTGAATGGCCTGACAATATCCGTCTTGACGGGCAGCAGCTCCGAAAGGACAGACGTTATCTCTCCTCCTGGGAGATTGATGATGTCTCACAAGGGCTAGGCAAGAAAGAGGATATTTCAGGCGGCAAACGATTGTGGGACGTTGAGAACGTAGATACCCGCTTTTCAAGTCAAAAGATTCTCTCTCCTGCCTTAGTGACTTGCACGGTCAATCCCTCACGGGGCGATCTATCCCTGGCTATGGACTACCTGAATGATGTCTATTTCTTCCAAACTACGAGTGGTAATGGTCTCTACAAATTTACCGCACCAAACTCTCTAGTAGGAAGTAGCAATCTGACTATCGGAAGCCCTGCCACTTGTATTCTTGGAGTCCGAGGGGTAAAGGTTTTGGGGGCTAATATCATATTGGCGGCAATCGGAGGTTCGGGCAACTCCTTATTTGTTCCGCTAGGATCACTTGGAGATATTGGGACAAGTAGAGGGCAGTTTACTACTGATCCCTCAATCTTAGATGTGAAATTTGCTGACATTGGCGGTACGATTCATGCCTTAGCTTATGACGAGACAAGTAAGGGATATGGCTTCTATATTATCCCGCGTTTGCTCGGTTCGCTAGTCCCTATCGGTTCCATAACTGGCGTAGTAGGAACTCAGTTATCCCCTCTCGTTGGAGATGGGCCTAAGGTTTATGCCAATCTGCCTGATGGGGTATGGGACTTCGATGACATCCCCGCTAAGATCATAGACTCAGGGCGAAGTATAGACCTCAACCCCAATCAAGTCATGTTCCAAAATTACCTCTACTTCAAGAACAAATATTCCACCATGAAATATGATGGGGTAGATGTCGTCGGCGTGGGTTATGACCGAGAGGATGGGTTGCCCTCAGACAAGATGGGGGAGATAACCGCTTATGCCTCAACATGGCGGAGAATCTTCGCCGCTGTGAAGGGTGCGACCTACTCACATATTTTGACCTATGATGGGGCATGGCAATACTACACGAGATGGCCTACTGCTGGAATCTGGATTAAGGATATGTTCCTATCCGCCGCCCCTGATGGTATAGACCGCTTGTGGTGCATCCCAGGCAACTATGCCTATCCTGGGTATTTCCTCAATCCAATGATTAATCCATTACAAGCAGCAACCTATGGCTACGTGCCTTCGGGATACTACACTCCTCCAATTTACGGTGGGGGGATGCCTGAAATTACGGGTGGATTCCTCAGAATGATAATGACTTCGGATAACCTGAATGGAACTCAGGATGCTCGTATCCGATATGGATTGGATGGGGCAATTCCGAGTAACATTCTAGGTTTGGTTGGGTCAAAACACTCTGAACTTGTTTTTGGTTCTCCTGCTGGTATAGAGGCTTATAGGATACAGCCTCAAATTGAACTGTTCCGCAACTCTGCCTTGACAGGGACTACCCCTATAGTGAGAGAGACGGTTTTACATTATCTGAAAGACCCACCGAGGCGCTATATCTATGACTTTGAGGTTGATCTTGAAGCTACGGCCAGGGCCAGACAGAACCCAATCGAAGCTATCATTGGAAGTCTTAACTATGTGGCTAATATAAAGATTCTTAGCCCCTTCTGGTACGGTCAGATTGCAACCACTTACGTCAAGGTCATGGATCAGCCAGCCAGCGAGAATATACAAGACTCTGTTAACAACGTCTTCCCCGCCGAGAGAGAGGGATTTGTGCGGGTAAGAGTAGGTGAGATTCTATGAGAGAGTGACAAACCTCCGGTTATAAGACTATACTAAGTCTTGATACAATCAGGGAACGGACAGTTCTCACAGTGGTCGTGAAGTTTGCAACCATCTTTGTGCATATATTTCTTCTGTGCGGTGTCCCACGGAATGAACTTCTTATGGCGGCGTTTCACGAGCGGTTGCAAGTTAGCATCCCTTAGCCTTGCCATATATTCTCGCTCCTTTACTTATCACTAGTTCTTTCTATATGTCAGTGAGATTATTATGATGCCAGCGCCGATATACAAGAGAGCTATCCCTAAAGTGGGTTCAGTATTCGTAACTATAAGATAGAGATATGCCCACCCCCAGCTAATTCCTACCGCACCTAAACGCCGAATGAAACCACGCATTTCACTTCCCCCTCTGCATCATCTGTCAGTCTACTCATTTCTTGCCTCCGTTATAACAACCCGAATAGCTTTAGGCACACGCCAACCATGTGGTTCTGAGCGTAAGTCCTCTCTATCCTTGATATATCCGTACTTTTCCTTGATATACTCCCGGCACTCCCGCCGTGTGTGGAAAAGAACAGGCAGAAAGTTCTCAAAGAGAATATGGCGAGTTTCCCCATCTAGCGTGTTCTTGCTATGCCATTGGCCAGCCCAGATTGTAGTCATTTTGCCTCCGTATTAACCTACAAATTCCTGCTTTCGCTCTGCCCACACCTGCTACACGTGCGATATTTCAACCTGCCATTAACGTGTAACCACCAGCACGACCACTGGTGTCCCTTGATGAAACAAACCAGTTTTTTCACTTTGCCTCCGTTATCTACACTACCCTGATGCTGATGTGATAAATTTCCTCCGTCTGGTGGCGCTTCAACTTTCCCATTGGCAGATCCCGCCCTTTGACCTCGATGTAGTCCACCAACCAAGCTGCTTCATCATCAAGTCGAGTAAATGCCATAAAGTCCAGCCGGTAGACGCTTCCGCCGGGGAGAGCAAACGGCACCTGTCTCAACCAGAAGGAAATGTCGCCAGCCTTTTTTCTCAGGTCCAACTCTGCGGCGAACTTCGCCTCTTTTTTGCTGGCATAAAGGACGCCGTTATAAATCCTGTCCTCTTTCGGGGCTACCCCATACTTGTTTCTTGTGGCACCTTTTGTACGTGGCGCATTGATAAGGGACTGCCCCTGCTCTGTTTTGGGGGGAGATGGTCGACCAACAGTGTTTACCCTAGCCAGGTCGGGGTTTGATGCCATCGCTGCTGCAACATCTTCTATCGACCAGTTATCAGCCATTTTCACTCTGATACCTGTTCCCAGAGCAACCACATGAGGGCGCACACCCAACGCCAAAGCCACAAACAGGACAACAATAGTCATGGACTGGGCATGAACCAACGCACCTAGCCGGTTCGGGTCTTTGCTGATTCCACTCCGTAGGCATTAGTTCTGGATGGCTGCACATCGGGAATTCAATTCTTTCCGGCATAGGGGCTGAAATCATACACTACTGTCTCACCTGTTTCTGTTTCGCCTATCCAAATAGGGGCAATCTTGCTCATGCCTAACGATTTTAGAACTGTTTCCTTGCCATCAACGGTCAATACACATGAGTATTGGCCTGTAGGTCGTATCTTTATTAGCACTATCTACTTACCTCCTCGATAGTGGGGAATGCGTCATACTGGGCATCACGAATGACTCTGGCTTGGTCTATCTCTGATAGCTCTATCCACGTTTTGCTCACCATTGCAGTTATCATTTCCTTGTCTTTCAGCTTCTCCCCTGGCACTCTGAAGTCCTTGAGGATGGAGAGGATGGAGTCGGCCATTTCACCGAATGTACTTTTCTCACGATAGGGCTTACTATCGTCATTAAAGAGTAAGTCGGCAATCTTCTCTCTCGCCTTTTTTAGTGCTTCTTTCTGGGCTTTAGTGATTGTCATTTGCTCACCTTCTTATTACAGTGATAAACTGTATTGTGGTTCTCTGGCTTACCTAACCAGCATTTGTTTCTAATCTTGCAGGACTCGCAGGTGTTAGCTTCTTTAGTGGTGTTCACTGACGACCTCCGCAGATACCCTAGTGGTGTGGTACTGTGACCGGAAAGCATTTCTGCAATTCATGCACTCGGCTAATCTGCCCTGTCCCATGTTGCTAGGCCAGTTTGAATAATACTCATAGTTGTCGCAGTTTATCTTCTTGCACTCTTTGCCCGTTCGGTGGTTCATTTCAACTCCTCCAATACCTCAGGATGGTCAGCAACTAGACCACGTTTTATGGCTTCAACCTGGCACAAAACAAGTGCTTTGCACTGGTCGGGGAACTTACAGGTAACACCTACACGCTGGACTATTGCTATAACCTGTTGATCAGTCAGAAGAAAGGAGTCTACCTTTGTCACCACTTCGCTGATTGTCTTTGCCCTCTCACGTTCCTCTACCTGTTTCACACAGTTAGCACAGTAGGCTATCTGAGCATCAGAATCCTTGTATCCGATGGCTTTTCTGCGCTCATCAGCACGGGACTTGGCATCCTGAGCTATGATAAATTCTGTGTAGATGTCATTTAGCGGATTAGGTTTACCAGTGGCAGTTTCTAGCCCCTTCTTTTCGGCAGCATATCTTTCCTCTCTTGTCAGAATTGCGTTATTTGGCTGTTTCTGGCTCATAAACCTCCTCTATTAAGACCTCTTTTCCTCCTTATTTCAGGTAAGGGAGTGGGCAGTCTGGTGCGATGGACTAGATGCCCGTTAATTCCGTTCATCTTTTACATCCACCATCTTATTCTTGTCCATACTGCTCAACTCCCTACCTAGGGGGGTGGTATCCCTGGATCACTCTCCTTTTCCTTGATAAGAACGTAGCCCCGTAAGCCCAGAGTGCGTAAGCACTCGTAAAGGTTAAAACCTTTTCTCGCATTCTACGAATGATACTATTAAAGGCGTATGATTCTTTACTAGTAAGTTTCTCTTTTCTTTCTATAATGGGGGGTATGGGGGGAAACTTCTTTCTTTTCTTTTTAGACAATTGGCACCGCCTTTTTATCAAACCAACCAACCTCATTACATTCCGGGCAACCGCCGTGATTGGTGAAGCCCTTGCCGTGGCAGTTCCAACATTTGACCACCTCCCGCACATTGCAAATACTTACACCTTTATTCCTGATTTGGAAAGCCCAACTTCGGCCAGTTAGTGGTTCTGTGGATTCTTTGCACTTACCTACTGTAAGCCGACTCTCCATCGCGCCGTGTTTATCTAACAAAAGTTCGAGGTCAGCGAAGTCTTTGGTGAATTGCCCACCCCTGGCAGTTTCAGCCCCTTCACCTTTCTGTAACACGGGTATGGCTATTCCCCTTCCGACTGCTTTCTTTATCCCATTTAGAACACTACCGATCATGTAATGTTCCCCTGACTCTATATTTATCCAGTCAATGATGTTGATCTTGTCCTTGACCACATTCTCGGCAAAGTCATCAAAGACGGGCAGTAGGGTGAATCTATCGCTCCCGTCCTCATAGACCCAGCTAACCCAATCCATTGCGTCTATCCGATTGAGGAAGCGGGGTGTTGGCTG
>ERZ1292632.2566-Hain-H43-01um-R2-2566-length-14963-cov-9_pt1 | contig 14963 bp, 13 predicted proteins | sample MGYA00564407_ERZ1292632 | MGnify/ENA primary metagenome ERZ1292632 (study PRJEB36523, sample SAMEA6512637) | groundwater metagenome | collected 2019-01-08 | study: AquaDiva: Metagenomics assemblies of 32 groundwater samples | reverse complement strand
GGCTGGCAGAACGACCTGTCTTCTTTCTATAAAACTGCGAATGCGTATCTCCAAACATCTTTGTTTGAAGGTTACGGTTTATCGCTTGTCGAGGCCGGTCTCTCTGGTTTGCCTATCATCACGACGCCAGTTGGGCTAGCTCTTGAACTTGAACACGGCAGAGACGCATATATCTTCCCTCACGACAGGCCCGATCTATTTGCCGCAGGTGTCATCGATCTTCTGGAGAACAACCAGAAGCGCGAGAATTTGAAATTTAATTTAAGAAAAACCCTAGAATCCAAATTGCTTGCTAAGGCCGATTATATGGCTAAGATTAAGGCTAATTGGGAAAAGATTGCTGGGAGCAATCTTCCCGATAAATAATAAAATGAAGCTCCTCATTGTTACCCAGAAAGTTGATAAAAATGACCCTATTTTAGGGTTTTTCCACCGGTGGTTAGAAGAGTTTGCCAAGCATTATGAAAGTATTACCGTGATTTGCCTTGAGAGTGGGCAGTATTCTTTACCAAGGAATATCAAGGTTTTATCTTTGGGAAAAGAAGAGGGACTGAATCTGCCTGGGAGGCAGATTCAGAGGTTCAAATACATATTTCGGTTTTATAAATATGCTTGGAAGGAAAGGCGGAATTACGACGCTGTCTTTGTCCACATGAATCAGGAATACGTGATTCTAGGAGGAATACTTTGGAGAACTTTAGGTAAGAAAGTCTATATGTGGCGTAATCATCACGCCGGAAGTTTTTTCACTAACATCGCGGCTTTTTTTTGTGACAAAGTTTTTTGTACTTCCAAATACTCGTACTCCGCTAAATACAGGAAGACATTGCTCATGCCAGTCGGGGTTGACACCGATTTGTTTGTAAGACAGCAGAATGTTAAAAGGATGCCGAATTCAATCCTTTTCCTTGGGCGTATAGCTCCCGCAAAAAGACCGGATTTGCTGATTAAAGCCTTAGTGGAAATAGGAAAACAAAATATTGAATTTAAAGCTTCATTTTATGGTGACACCTTGGTAGCCGATCAAAAATATTGTCAATCGCTAAAAGTTACTGTCAGAGATGCCAGCTTGTCAAATATCATTACTTTTTATCCGGGAGTGCCTAATGAAAAAACTGTTGAAATTTATAATAACCATGAAATTTTTGTCAATTTAAGCTCAAGCGGCATGTATGATAAGACCATCTTCGAAGCGATGGCTTGTGAGACGCTGGTCCTGGCTTCAAATAAGAATTTGCACGGCTTAATTGATGAACAACTCATATTTGAAGAAGGCAATAAAGAAGAATTAGTGGTAAAACTAACCAATCTTCTTCTTATGAAAAAAGAAGATAAAATAGCCTTAACCAGTAAATTAAGAATGGTGGTTTTAAATAATCACAATCTCAAGTTGCTTATAGATAAATTAAAATCTATATTGTAGCCACATGCCTATTTTAAAAACAAAATCTTTTTTACGCGTTGAGGAATACAAAATACTTTCCAACCTCTCCATTAATGGAAAGATTTTAGACGTTGGAGGATCGAAAAAATCTGGTTATCATAAACTTATCAGGGGTCGACATGAAATAATCACAGGAAATATAGACCCCTCCTACGGTATTGATGTGGTTTTTGACGCCCAGAAAAAATGGCCGTTTGATGACGCTTCATTTGACGGCGTTCTCTTCGTAAATCTATTGGAACACCTTTCGAAATATGAAGTGGCTGTTCAAGAAGCATTTCGCACTCTTCGCGCGGAGGGGGTATTGGCCGGAGTTGTTCCCTTTATGTTCAATGTTCACGGCTCACCTCATGATTACTTTCGTTTTACCCGGTCGGCCTTAGAAGATATTTTTACTCGCGCTGGATTTTCTAACATACAAATCACGGAACTGGGCACTGGCGCGTTTAGCGTGATTTACCACTGCTTGATAGGTTTTGTGAGGACTGTTTGGCTGGCGCGCGTCATAATGCCGATTTTTAAATTTGCCGACAGGATTTTGATGCGATTAAAACCCGGGAACAAAATGGGGCCGAAGAATATGCCTCTAGGGTACTATTTTGAAGCCGAAAAAGGATAGTGATTTCTTATGGAAATATCTCACAAGTATGAATAAAAATTTAGAAAACATTTACACTCAACACCATAAAGCCAATAGAGAAGGCGGATTCTCTATTATGAGAGAGGAAAGAGGCGTTCTTATAAAACAACTGGTTGGTAAGAATAAAAAAGTCTTGGATATCGGATGCCGAGACGGAGCTCTTACCGCATATTTTGCTGAAGGCAATGAGGTTTTGGGAATAGATATAGACAACATTGCCTTGGCAGAAGCCAAGCGTTTTCTCAGTATTGAAACTATGAATGTTGATTTAAACGGAGAATGGAGCGAATTGAGTGAAAGAAAATTTGATGTTATCGTGGCCGGGGAGGTCTTAGAACACTTGTATTATCCCTCAAGGGTGGTTCTTAGGATAAAAAAACATCTTGTGAAGGGGGGGATGTTTTTAGGCTCTGTGCCAAATGCATTTAGTCTTAAGAATAGACTTAGATATCTTCTGGGCCAAAAAAATCACACTCCGCTTTCGGACCCGACTCACATTAACCAGTTTAGCTATGGGGAGCTAAGGGAAATGCTTGAAAGAAATTTCCAAAATGTGGAGATAATCGGATTGGGACGGTATACAAGTATTTCAAAAATGTTCCCTAGCTTAATGGCATTTGATCTATTCTTTAAGGCCAGTCATTAATATTCTATGTCATCAATGCGTAAAAAGGTTATTTTCGCCATAAACAACCTTGGCATGGGCGGGGCACAGAATATGCTCATAGAACAGGTAAGATACATGAATCGAGAGCGCTTTGAGCCATTGATCGTCACTCTTCTACGGAATCCAGAAATAAATGTCGTGTCTAATATTCCTGCAAATGTAAAATTTGTGGAATTTAACTTTTCAAGAATATTTACTATCAAGGCATTATTTGCGCTGTGGCTTTTTCTCAGGCGTGAAAGAGTTGATGCAATTATCACCAATCTGTTTGAAACTAATTTATTAGGTAGGGTAGCTGCTGTCTTGGCCGGAGTGCCTATTGTCTTATCTTACGAGCATAATGTCTATAAGGATAAAAGAAGATGGCAGATTATCGCCGATAGAATACTGGCCCGCTTTACCAAGAAAATTCTAGTGAGTTCAAACGAAGTGCTGGAATTTACCTCAAAACAGGAAGGCTTGCCGAAATCCAAATTTCAGCTGAATTTAAACTCAATTCCATTGAAGCTCGGTGATGCCAAGAAAAACCGCGAAGCAGTTCTTAAAAAATACGGATTGGAAGAGGAGTTTGTATATATTGTTGCAATCGGAAGCCTTACCGAACAAAAGGGCCATCGTTATCTTATTGACGCAGTATATGAAATTAAAAATCGCGACTTGTCAGGTTTTAAAGTTCTAATTTTTGGCCGAGGATCTTTGAAAAATGAACTGCTCGCTCAGATTAATAATCTTGGGCTTGAGAATGTTTCGCTCATGGGAGTAGCACCCATAGAAGATATAGTGGCTATAACCGATATATTTACACTCCCTTCTTTGTGGGAAGGATTATCAATTGCTCTGCTACAGGCAATGGATGCGAGGTGCCCTATAGTGGTGACAAGAGTAAGCGGAACAAGCGATGCTTTGGAAAATGAGGTAAGTGCGCTGATCATCGACCCCGGTGAATCTCATCAGTTATCCAAGGCCTTAGAGCGTCTTTTGAAAGATCAGGATCTAAGAAGGAAATTGTCCGAAAAAGCCAAGGAAAAAGTGAACGAGTTTTCAATAGAGAAAAATGTTAAAGTGATAGAGGATCTGATTGCGTCTGAATAATATTCTAAAATATGGCTGTAAATAAGGATTCTTTTATAGGAAAGAAAGTGCTTATAACTGGCGGAGCCGGTTTTATTGGTAGTTCGTTGACCCACGCTCTTGTAGCTCTGGGAGCTGAAGTAACAGTTTTGGACGCCATGCTCCCTCTGTATGGCGGAAATGATTTTAACTTAGAAGGGATTAAAGACAAGATAAAGTTTGTGGTTGGAGATATTAGAGATAAAAATCTTGTAGAAAAGTTAGTTTCCGGACAAGATTACATTTTCAATTTAGCGGCCCAAGTTAGCTACATTGATTCCAAAACAGAACCCTTCCTTGACCTTGATATCAATTGCAATGGCCATCTGACAGTATTGGAAGCGGTCAAAAATATATCTCCCGCTGCACGAATTATTTTCTCATCCTCAAGAATGGTATACGGCAAGCTTCAAACAAATCCAGTAAATGAAGATCACCCAACTAACCCATTATCCATATACGGTATCCATAAACTAACTGGGGAAAAATATTACCGCTATTATCATGATACTTTCGGATTGGATACAATCGCGGCGCGGATTCCGAATCCATACGGTCCTCGTCAGCAGATAAAGCACAATAAGTATTCCATAGTAGGGTGGTTCCTCCGGCAGGCGCTTGAAGGAAGGAAAATAACTATTTTTGGTGACGGTAAACAAGTAAGAGATTATCTGTATATTGACGATATTGTGGAAGCCTTGCTGCACCTAGCTTTAAGGGGAGTAAGTGGAGAAGTTTATAATTTAGGCACAGAAGAAAAAGCCACTCTGATTCAAATGGTGGATTTGGTTCTCAAAGAAGCTGGAAGCGGAGAAAAGGAGCATGTTTCTTGGCCAGATAATTATGAAAAGAATGAATCTGGCAATTATGTGGCTGGCACTTCTAAAATCAAACGTGATACTGGCTGGCAGCCCCAGATTTCCTTGGAAGGTGGTATTAAAAGAATGGCAGAGTACTACAAGAAATACAAGGAATATTATTAAGTTTTCTATGGAGCGCAATAAAATAAAAGTTGGCTTCATAGCCGACGACATAGACCGTCCGGCTATGGGCACGGCTCTCTATATGCAGAAGCTTATAGAGCAATACGTAACAACTTTTAAGGATGAGGTGGAGCTCGTGCTTATCTATCGAGAGGGGAATTGCAGGCTACCGATCTCGTCCGTGGCGCGCCACCTGCCTATAAAGGTTCTTAAGCTGCTGAAATTCTCAGGCTTCTTCTCTTTTCTGCGCTTTTTCCTCACTTCAAAAGAAGAGTTTGATATCGTCCATTTCCCTCGGCCGAAGCTTTTCCCATTTTTCTGGAAGCTTAGATCTAAGAAGTTTGTAGTGACATTCCACGATGCTCCCGAAGAAGGCTCTGTGCGCTTTCGCACTTGGCACAATTATGCTTTCGAGTGGTTTATCAAGCTTTGGGGGAAGCGTCACATTGACGCTGCGATAGGTGATACCGAATTTGCCGCCGAGAATATCGCGCGATATTTCGATATAGATGAATCGAAAGCATATGGCATCAAGCTCGCCGGTTCGGTCGGGTTCAAGCCACTTGACCATGATGAAGTTGAGAAGAAGAAAGAATTGATAGAAGAGAAATACGGCATCCGAACCCCATATATTCTCCAAGTTGCGCGCTTGGTACCGCATAAGAATGTCCATAGAGCGGTACAAGCTTTCAATATATTGAAAAAGTCAGGCAATTACCCGCATCGGCTCGTAATCCTCGGCGGGCGAGGGCATGCTTCCGAATACGACAAGCTGGTCGATGCCGCGATCGACGAAGCGAATAGCCCTGATGATGTTTATCTCGCGCCTTATGTGGAGACGGAAGATCTGTCCGCCGTATACAGTCTCGCCGATATTTCGGCGCAGGTGAGTCTCTCCGAGGGGTTTGGCATCCCGGTGGTGGATTCGTTCAATGCGGGAGTTCCTGTTATCTGCTCTACCACCTCTGTGTTCCCAGAGGTGGCAGGCAAGGCTGCGGTGCTTGTTGACCCGTTTGACCCAGCAAGCATTGCGACAGGTATGAAAAGTCTTCTTGATTCTGAATCTCTGCGCAAAGAAAAGTCTGCGCTTGGTTTGGTGCGTGGAAGAGAGTATAGTTGGAAAAAGGTAGCTAAGGAGACAATTGATGTGTATCGTAAGATACTTGTATGAACCTTGTAAAATCAAATTTTACAAAGTCTGAGATATTTGAATCAGGAGCCTGGTATGGCGCAAGTACCATTTTTATCCGCCTAGTTGCCGTCACGAATACATTTATTGTAGTTTATTTTCTTACTCTTTACGAGTATGGGGTCTTTAAGCTTATATTATCTTTCGTGGGTATTTTCCAAGCGTTCAATTTTTTAAGGTTAGATGGGGTGATCCACAACGAAATTGCCCAATATTTAAAAAATAATAAACAAGCACGTGCGGCCAAACTTTTTTTTGAGTTTGTATTTATCGAAGGTGTTATCACGGTTTTTATTTGGATAGTTACAGTTATTACTATAAAAACCTATTTCACCACAATATACGATGAAAATTTCATAAATATTTTGTTGATTGCCAGTATCACTATTTTGCTTAATTTTTTAAGCGACTCGTTCTCACTTTTTTTCAGAAGTATCGGTGCTGTCAAATTGACAAGTAAAATAAATTCTTTTGGAGAAGTGGCAAAACTCGCAATTTTGACTCTAATTTTCTTGATGTTTTCACCAGGTATCCGATCTGTCATCATTACAATAATTATCTCACAACTGCTCTTGCATGTTATTTATGCTACTTTTGCTAGAAAAGATCTTTTGGCTTGGTGGGGTGTCCAAAGTAAGGAAAAAAGCTCTTTGCTACCGGAAGTTGTCAAGAGTTATGGTAAATGGACAATAGGCACAAATGTTTTGAATGGCATTGTAAGCAATGGTAGAAATTATCTCATCAAGTTTTTACTTTCCACTGAGGCGGTAGCTATTTGGAATGTAGCCTTAAGTATGATGTCATTCCTTTTTTCCTTGGTACCTTCAAGCAAGATCTTAGCGGTCTTTCTGCCGTATAAAGTTAAATTAATGGAACTGAAAGCCAGCTCCTACCGTTTGTATGTTAAATACTTGACTGCAGTTTATAGCTTTCTTTTGGTTGGAGGTATTATCGGTGCGACTATAATGATAAATGCATTTTTCCTGAAATATAAACCTTCTTTGCCCATATTTTATATCATATCTTCTGTCTTGCTTATATCCGGAATAAACGATTTTGTAGTCGCCTATCTGAATACCTTCCGACATCAAAAAATTTTATTCCAGCGCACAGTTCAGAAAAATACAATTGCTCTAATTTTGACTATTGTATTAGTTAAATTATTCGGATTGATTGGTTTGGGTATAGGATACGTTGTGACAGCAATTTACCTTACTGTATTCTCGTATATTTCACTCATAAAAATTTATCCAGAATTAAAATTAAAAGTGACTGACCTGTATCTTAAAAAAAATGATATTAAGTATCTTTCTGTAAAAGTTCCTGAAATTATCAGAAATTATATCAAGCCAAACGATGAACTCGAAAATCATGCCAAAAAATAAAATATTATTTGTCATAAGAACTGCAGATCAATTCATATACTACAAAAGCATAGTTGAAGCTTTGCTTGATCATGGATGCTTGGTACGGCTACTTTACGATCTAAAATGGACAGGGAAACCCGATTCGTTGAAAAGTCTGGAAATGTTTGGTAGGGAGCGAGGGAATTTTGAATTTGGTGCGATAGCGCATCACACCGGCAAATGGCGCAAAGTTTTATTCTGCGCAAGAGAAACCCTGAGTTACAGGAGCTATCTTTTAGGGGAGAGGAAAAAACTCCGTAAATTTTACCAAGATCGATGGAAGAGTTATCTGCCAAAAATTTTGCAGAATTTGTTCGAATATAAAATACCCAGGCTTGCTCTGGCATCCGCTCCAAGTGGTTGGTTTTTGCGGACTTTTGAAAAAATTTTTTCCGCGGATAAAAAAATTTTTTCGGACATCAAAAAATATTCTCCTGATGTTGTTTTCGCATCGCCAGGAAATATGCGCTTTTCTTCTGCTGATCTCGAATATTTAAAAGCCGCGAAAGCACTTGCCATTCCTACGGCCGTATCGGTAGTTTCTTGGGATAATCTTACAAACAAAGGACTTTTCCATATTTTTCCCGATAGGCTCCTAGTTTGGAACGAGGAAGACAAAAAAGAGGCGATTGTGCATCATGGGATTCCTGAAAGCTCAATTAAAATAATAGGCGCGCCTTTATTTGACCAATGGTTCACGGAATTAAAGCCCTCGCAGACAAGGGAAGAGTTTTGCCATAAAAACGGTCTTCGAGGTGCGGATCCGATAATTACTTATTTAGGCTCTTCTCTAAATGTAGCACAGGATGAAAGTTGGGTGGTGGAAGAAATTCGAGGCGCTTTCGACAAAGATCCATTGTTAAAAAAAGCGCAAATTATAATACGCCCGTATCCGGCAAATAAAAAAATATATAAAAGATTGAATCTGCATTCTACTATTATTCTCCCGAAAGAAGGCGGTTTGCCGTCGTCGAAGGAAACGCTAAATCTCTTTTTAGACACTCTTTATTTCTCGGTTTGCACCGTTGGCATTAATACAAGCGGAATGATAGATGCCATAATCGCCGGTAAGCCCGGCATGGTTTTCATGCCAGAAAAATACAAAAGTTCGCAGATGGAGACAAAGCATTTCCAGCACATTTTCAATAGCGGCGCATTGGAAGGTGTAAAAGATGGATCAGAATGTGCCGCAGCCATAAGGCACCTTATTGGCGGAAGAGATGAAAGAAAAGAAAATCGCATTGCTTTCATAGAACACTTCATCCGCCCGAATGGGTTAAGAACTTCCGCTGGCGAGTGCGCGGCGAAGGAGATAGAAAACTTGATTAAGGGATGCTCATGAAAACCATCTTAGTACCACTTTTTAACGGCCATGTAGCCAGAAACATATTCCAGACAAGCACGTATGGAATATTAGCAGATAATAAAAATTTGCAACTTATTTTTGTAGTTTCTCCAGATAAGGTTGATTATTATCAAGAGCAATATGGGAGAGATGGTGTGGAATTTATAAAGTATGCCGGCAAAAATATAGAAACCGACAGCCGACCGGAAAAGCTCTGGGCGTTACTCCTGTTCCACTGCGTAGGCACCGATACGGTCTTTATCAGGATAAAGAGAAATTACCTGCTCCATAAGAGCTTTTTGAGATGGATAAATTATTCTTTATCCACTCTCGTGACAAAGATATTCTCGAGGCTTGATTGGCTGAAGAGGATTTTCAGATATCTTTATTTCGTCATGCTAAGAGTCGATCCAGAAATAATAAGGCTGGTGGATGTCTACAAGCCCGCACTCATTTATGCTCCTCATGCATACGATTACAATTGCATCCAATTCATAAAACAAGGCAAGATACGCAAGGTAAAAACGATGAGCACGATTAATTCATGGGACAATCTGTCCAATCGAGGGCTTTTGCCTATGGTGCCGGATATGCTCATAGTCCACAATCAGATATTGGTCGATGAGGCGATAGCCGATCATCTCATAAATCCGGAGAAGATCGCCATTTCCGGCCTTCCGCACTTTGATTATTACTATAACTATCAGCCCTCAAATAAGACGGAGTTTTATAAGAAGATCGGTCTAGATGATACTTCTAAGAAACTTATATTGTTTGGAGCAGCCACTGCCAATCTCAAGACTCCGTTCGGTGCGGTGATACGCTGGCTTAATGAAGAGATAGAAAATGATGCTCGTCTAGCGGGCTATATGGTTCTGGTCAGATTTTATCCGAATGACAATGTCGACCTTGAGTCTTTTGTTAAGCAATATGGTCTCGAGAATGCTAAAAATATTCTCTATTCCTGGCCTTGCGCTAATAATTTCGGCGGCGGCAAGAATTGGGAATTTACGAAAGAGGATGCTATCTTCTTAGCCGACTCTCTCTTCTATAGTGATGCGCTTATCAATTACGGCTCGACCCTCAACATAGACATTGCCGCTTTCGATAAGTCGCTTCTTAACATGAGCTTTGATGGTGCCGATGAGAAGAATCCAAATAGCGTACAATGGTTCTATAAGCGCACCCATATGGAAAAACTTTATTCAACCGGAGGAATGAAGCTTGCCAAAACCTATAAGGAATTAAAAGACCAGCTTATCTTCAGCCTTGCCCATCCTGAATCAGATAGGGAAGGAAGAAAGGCCATCCTCGATCAGCAGTGCTGGAAATGTGACGGTAAGGCCGGAGCGCGCGTGGCCAATATTATAGTCAGCCAAATCTATGTCTAATGCACCGCTCGTTACTATTTGTTCAGTCTATTATTCGCAACACAGTAAAAAACTTCTGGAAGAAAACTATCGCTTCACTAAGCAGAGGAATCGGACTCCATTTACTTGGATTGCGGCTGATAACTCTCCTGATGAGGCGCAAATAAAATTAGAAATACCGATTGAGACTTACCGCTTCATGTCCTTGTCTAAATTCCAGGAAACTCTCCCGGAATCCTTGCGGCCAATATTGAGCTTTCACCATTCAGGCGCTCTCAATATGCTTAAGGATAAAGTCAAAACCCGCTACTTCATTTCTTTGGATCCAGACTTCTATATCGTGCGTCCGGAGTGGATTGAGCAAATGGTCACCCACATGCAAAAACATGAGCTGGCCATGCTTGGTGCATCCTGGCACCCGCGCTGGTGGAAAAAAAAACGTTACTTCCCCACGCAACCCGCGATAATGGTAGATCTAGAGAAGATTCAAGCATCCGAACTTGACTTCAGCCCTGCGTACACAGCAGATAATCCAAGGCCAAAATTTGGTCCAAAAATTCTCTGGGCACTCAATAGGATCCCCGGTGTCAACAGGCTTACTGGCCCTATTCTACGGCGCATGAGTATTGGCACTTCTCTGGATACCAGTTATAAACTCATGGAGCGATTTATGGATGGGTATGTTGTTGAATGTATCCCGGGAGCTTTCATTCCTTCTGAGGATTCCATTTTTCATCAAACATTCATTTCTCGGTTCCTTGATGGCGTTTTGCCAGACAAATATTCTTATGTACCAAAGAAAAAAGGTTACTTCAGTAGCCTACACTTTCGGGATTTTTTGCTCCCTGACACAGCCATTCTAGGATGGGAGGAATTCATGTGGGCCGATGACAGTCAGCAGCTTGAACAACCCTTCGGCTTCCATCTTAGAAGTTCTCGTGTCGATAAACGTGATTATGAGAAAGAATATGATTTGTTAAAGGATATTCTTAAAAAAATAGTTTCCTAACTTAAATATGGACAATACTTGTATAATTTGCGGAGAGAAAGCGCCTCTGAAATTGATTGATAAGCATAGCGACCACGCCTTGGAGTATTCTCTTTTTGAGTGCGGGCAATGTGGTGCTTGTTTCTGGGTACCGTTTAAGAATCCTGGAAGTGAGTGGTATGAGAATGATGAGCGTTATAGGGGGGCAAATACACATCCTTCTGTGGAGCCGACAAGGAATCACCGAAAGACCTTAGATTTTCTTTTGCCGCGCAAGGGTAGAGTTTTTGACATCGGATGCGGGACTGGTAACTTTTTGAACTTGGCGCGAAAGAAGGGGTGGGCGGTGGCCGGAATAGACTTCGACAGCAATGCCATAAATACGGCAAAGACGGTTTTTTCCATTCCCAGTGTCGAACTAGCTACTTTGGATGAGTATATTGCTAGGCATCCAAATGATGATAAATATGATTTAGTCACTTTTTTTGACGTCTTTGAGCACATCGACAACCACAAGCATTTTATTGAAGAAGTAAAAGCCCTTTTGGCGGAAAGAGGTTATATCGTCATGAGCATGCCTTATAGACATGCTTCCAGATGGCTCCAGCCTCACGATTTGCCCCCCAGACATCTTACGCGCTGGAGCAGGAGCTCTTTGAAGAAATTTTTTGAACAGAACGGTTTTGGTATCGTGCTTGTTGAGCGCCAGCCTACATCCCTTTTTAATGTTGTAATGAAGTTGAGATTCAGGTACGGAAAGTTCTTTTCTTTCGGTCTAGTAAAAAGAGCAAAGGATGCTGAATCTAAGAGACCCACGAAAAAAGTGAGTGAGAGTAGAAGTGTGTCTCACGACACCCAATTTGGTAAATTGCGCCCAATACATTTGGCCGCAAAAATAAAAGATATCAGTATATTTGGAATTCCAGCAGTTGTGTTGTGGATCTATTTCTACATTAAGGGAGAGATATATACGGAGTTATTTGCTATAGCACAGAAAAATAAGTAACTATTTTAAGTAGATTTGGTTTTTGGTAAAAAGTTCCAGTTTAGGTATTATAGAAGCACTACATATGATCCCGGTATTAAGGCCTACATACGACGAGCAAACCAAGAGGGAGCTTCTGGAAGTTTTAGACAGCGGCTGGGTGGGATATGGCCCAAAAGTAATAGAGTTTCAGAAAAAATTTGCCGAGTATGTTGGAGCTAAATATGCAGTAGCAACCAATTCGGCCACCTCTGCGCTCGATCTTTGTCTTAAGGTTTACGATATAAAAGGTGGAGAACTCATAACTACTCCTATGACATTTGTCGCGGATGCTATTGTTGGAGAGTGGAATGGTATGGAAGTGACATTTGCTGATATAGATCCTAGAACTCTCTGTATCGATCCAGAGACCATTAATATTAGTGATAAGACAAAAGCAATCATCACCGTAGATTCTCATGGTAGGCTCGCAGATATAAAAGCGATTAGAAAAAAATTCGGAGGGTTGATCATAGAGGATGCAGCACATGCGATGTACACTCCTGGTGCGGGGCAAGATGCTGATATCACTGTATGGAGCTTCCAGGCAGTAAAAAGTATGCCTATTTTTGATGGCGGTATGATCACGACTAACGATGAAGAAGTTGCCAAGAGGCTTAAGACATTGACATGGCTTGGTATTGAGAAAATGACATTTGAGCGTGTAGGAAAAGGAGGGTATTCGTGGGAATATGACATTACTCACGGAGGACTTAAAGCTTATATGACAGATGTGCAGGCAGTTCTTGGCCTTGGGGCAATGCGAAGGCTAGAAGAAACCAACGCTCGCCGGCGCGAGATTGCCAAACGCTACGACGAAGCTTTCTCAGGGAATCCATGGTTTAAGGCCCCAGAGTACTCGCATACTGTGCAGTACTACACTCCTGAATGGCATGATCGAGATGGACTCTGCGAATTTTTAGCGGATAAAGAAATTTCCACCTCTGTGCATTTCAAGCCACTTTCTGAGATTACGTATTGGAGAAAAGCGGTAAGAAATCCATTACCAAACACCGATATGGTATGGAAGAAGCTGCTAAGTCTTCCAGTACACAATGCTCTAACTGATGATGATGTAGAATATATTGTCAAATCAGTAAAAGAGTTCTATGCAGCACAGCTTGAAAAACATCTGGGCGGCGAATATGTCGAGTAACATCATTCCATTTGATCATGAATAAACCAGCTTTGAGATCAATCACCTTGGCCGGTCTTTTCCTGATCCCGTTCATCCCATTCCTTGTCTCAAGCTCGCTCTTTTTTCCATTCATCACCACCAAGGCCTTCGTCTGGAGGGCTATCGTCGAAGTTGTTTTCGCGGCCTGGGTAGTTCTTGCGCTTTGGGATAAGCAGTACCGGCCGAAACGCTCTATTATTCTCTATGCCGTACTCGCGTTTCTCGCCGTTATCGGGCTGGCAGACCTGTTTGGCGCAGACCGCTCAGTAAGTTTCTGGTCTAACTTCGAGCGCATGGAAGGCTACATCTCGCTCCTTCACCTCGGCGCGTTCTTTCTCGTCATCAGCTCGGTTTTTGAAGAAAGACATTGGAAGAGGTGGTGGAACACGTCTCTTGTCGCCTCGGCCATCATGGCTTGCTACGCCATTTTCCAGGTTTGGGGCATTCTCCAACCGTCGCAGGACATGGCGCGCGTGGACGGCACTTTCGGCAACGCCATTTATCTCGCGGTTTACATGCTCATCCACATTTTCGTAGCTCTGCTTCTTATGGCGAGAGAGTGGAGAAATAAGAATATGCGCTGGGTGTACGGTCTGCTTATCGTTTTCCAGATTATTATTATCTATTACACGGCGACCAGAGGCGCCATCCTTGGCCTCCTCGGCGGTCTCTTGGTGATGGCTGTTATCAATTCTATGAACAAGGAGGACCGTTCGATACGGAAGGCAAGCATCGCGGTCATAATCGGTCTCGCCGTTCTTGTCGGTGGATTTTTCTTGGTTAAAGACACGGCGTTTGTGGCCAAGAGCCCGGTGCTTTCGCGCTTTTCTAATCTTACTCTCGCAGAAATCAGGACTCAAGGCCGCTATTTCGTCTGGCCGATAGCGTATCAAGGCTTCAAGGAACGTCCTGTTTTGGGTTGGGGGCAGGAGAATTTCTCCTATGTCTTCCAAAAGCATTACAAGCCGGAGATGTATCAGCTCGAGCCGTGGTTTGACCGCGCGCACAACATCTTCCTCGACTGGGCAGTGGTGGGAGGGCTGCTCGGCCTTCTTGCTTATCTTCTTCTCTACGCCGCCTTCTTGCGCGTAGTCTGGCGTGGAGGCAGTAATTTCTCTTTCGCGGAGAAGTCGATACTGACCGGGCTTCTGTCGGCGTACTTCTTCCACAACTTTTTCGTCTTCGACCATCTCACAAGCTATGTGCTCTTCTTCTCGCTTCTCGCTTATCTCCATTCGCATGGCGCGGGCAAAGTTCTATGGGCAAAAGATACTTCCGAATCAAGAGTAAAGTCGGTTGCCACGCCCGTGGCGGCAATAGTTCTCGTTTTGGCGCTTTATTTTGTGAACATTAAACCTCTCATAGCCAATGTTTATACAATAGAAGCGCTCAAAGCCACGCGACTTAGCGAGCCGGCGCGCGCCGCCGCATACTTTACGAAAGCGTACAATGCGTCGCGCCTTGGCCAGTCCGAAGTAATGGAGCATATGTCTTCAAACGTGCCCTCCATTTTCGGCAGTGGCATGACGGCGGAAGAAAAGAACGCTTTCTACTCGTTCGCCAGAGCGGCGGCCGAGGAGCAGGCGAAAGAATTTCCCAATTCTGCCCGCACCCAGCTCA
>ERZ1292632.2565-Hain-H43-01um-R2-2565-length-14964-cov-230_pt1 | contig 14964 bp, 19 predicted proteins | sample MGYA00564407_ERZ1292632 | MGnify/ENA primary metagenome ERZ1292632 (study PRJEB36523, sample SAMEA6512637) | groundwater metagenome | collected 2019-01-08 | study: AquaDiva: Metagenomics assemblies of 32 groundwater samples | reverse complement strand
GCAAGCAAACCGAGGATCAACGCAAATGGCAGGAGGACATGGAGCGGTTCGGGGACATTTACATCCTCGCCCGCAGTCTCGATGATGTCCGCGCACTATTCGAGCCGAGGAGGGGAGATGTGTGACCGCCCGCAGCGCGTCTGTTCCAGAGGGCACGATGACAAGCCGACAGACGGGGTATGCCCAACCTGCAGGCGGATCGCGGATGAGGAAATGCAAGCATTGGACGCGCAAGTGCCCGCAGGTTTTGCGCTTATAGACACGGCGTGCCCCTGTAATGACCACGGCGCAACGTTCCACCCCGACTCACAGGAGCGGGGATAACCCTAACCGCCCAGGAGGGCAAGGAGGAAGCATGCGAAGTTTCGTGGTGCGAGTGTACGAGGATCATTATCTGGTACGGGAAGAGGAATCGCCGTTCGGGACGCATCCGGTCGAGTTTGGCAACCTGGAGGAGGCATTGTCGCCCACAGCGGGGACCAAGGCGACCGTCGCCACGAAGGTGCGCCGCAAACGCGGGAAGAACAAGGCGAAGTCAGGCGGCGAGGCAATGACGCCGAACTTGGGACACGCGGCGGCGTAGCGTGCCCATATTCCCCTCCCCGAAAGCCGCGCTCGAATGGGCCGAGGAGATACTAACGACCATCGAAGGGGGGAGGACGAACCTCCCCCCGCCGGAGAAGATCGAGGAGGGGTATAGCGAATTGGGCCATCACGTCACGCTGGGCAACCGCTTGGACGCCATCGAGATACGCCACGCGTCACGGCTGGCATGTCGCGGAGGATGGCCCTGCCCGTACATCCGCGAGAAATGCCTGTTCCACTGGCACGTACCGGATCCATGCATCGAGTATCCGCCGATGCCCTACTCACAGGAGCAACGGGTGATTGATTGCGATGCGACGTTCCGGGGATTGCTTAGGAGTAAAAACTACCTTAAATAAAAAATGTTGACATCGGAAATGGAAATGTAGCATTATCAATCCGTCGACCGAAATTGCGCCCGGGGCATGAAGATGCTACCGGGCGTTTTTATTTGGGGGAGGAACGGCCATCTGGCGCATCGTCGGCACCGATAAGATCACGAAACGCTTGGTCGAGGTAACGGTCGCGGACAACCCCGCCGAGCGAAGGATGATCCTGCGCGAGGAGCGCCGGAACTACGACGACCTGCGGGCGGTGCCGCTTAGAATGTCGTACAACGGGCGCATGAACGCGCTGATGACGGCGTAGGAGTTTTCAGGTGGCGACAAGGAAACAATTGACCCCAAGGGAACGAAAGCTCATAAAGGGAGTCGCTGCGGGGAAGTCGATAAAGGCGGCAGCGATAGAGGCAGGGTATTCCCCTAGGACCGGACGAGAGAGCGGAAGCCGAGCGTTACGGAATGTTACGGTTAAGACTGAACTTGAAAAACTTATGGATAAAGTTGGGCTTTCAGACTCGAAGGTATTGCAGGCCCACGCTGATTTGATTGGGGCGAACAAGACGGTATCGATCGTTCCCGTAAAACCGAAGCAGGGGGAACAAGGGGAAACAGAAGGGCGAGACGCCTCGGCGTCCAGTGTTGAGTTCGTCGACGTTCCCGACTGGATGGCCCGCGCCAAGGGGATCGATATGGCGCACAAGATCAAGGGCCGATACATCGAAAAGAAAGAGATCAGCGGCCCCAATGGAGGGCCGGTAGACGTGAGGGTGTCTTTTGTCCCCCCGCGTGATTGACGCTCAGTTCCCCGACAAACTACAGCCACTCTTTAATCCGAACAGGTACAAAGTTCTTTACGGAGGACGCGGCTCCGCGAAGTCCTGGTCGGTAGCCCGGGCGCTCCTGATCCTCGGCGTACAGCGCCCCATGCGTGTTCTATGCACCCGCGAGATTCAGAAGTCCATCGCCGACTCGGTTCACAAACTTCTATCCGACCAGGTGGTAGCTCTCGGCCTTGAAGGGAAATACATCGTCCTGGACACCGAGATTCGATGTGGCAATGGGACGGAGTTCATCTTCGCCGGCATCCGACAGCAGGACATCAGCAAGGTTAAGTCCTATGAGGGCGTGGATATCTGTTGGGTCGAAGAAGCCCACACCGTCACCAAGCGTTCTTGGGATGTCCTGATCCCCACGATCCGAAAGCCGGGATCGGAAATATGGGTAACATTCAACCCGGAACTTGAGGACGATGACACATACCAGCGGTTCGTCCTCAGTCCACCCGAGGATGCGTTCATCCAGGAGTTGAACTGGCGGGACAACCCGTGGTTCCCCGAGGAACTGAAACTAGAACTGGAGCGGTTGAAGAGAAAGGATTTCGAGTCTTACAAAAACGTATGGGAAGGCCAGTGTCGCAGGATCATCGAAGGGGCCATCTATCGCGCCGAATTGGAGCGCATGGAGGTTGATGTCCGGATAGGTCGCGTTCCCTGGGAACGTCACCTGAAAGTGCACACGGCGTGGGATTTAGGCGTTGGAGATGCTACGGCCATTTGGTTTTACCAAAAGACCGCCCGTGAGATACGCCTGATCGACTACCACGAGGCCAGCGGCGAAGGGTTGCCGTACTACGCGCAAGTCCTGCTGGATAAGAAATACATCTACGGGGAACACTTCGCGCCGCACGACATCGGCGTGAGGGAGTTTTCAACCGGCACTAGTCGCATCGACACGGCGGCGTCCCTTGGGATTGATTTCGTGACCGTGAAGAACGATCGGCTGGAAGACGGCATCCATGCCGTGCGGATGATGTTCGACAAATGCTGGTTCGACCGGGAAAAGTGCCGCGCCGGACTGAAGGCGCTCCGATCCTACCGATGGGAGCGCAACGAGAAGTTGAACGAGTTCAAGCCAAGGCCGGTTCACGATTGGGCGAGTCACGGCGCAGATGCGTTCCGCTACCTCGCCGTGTCGTACCGCGACGAGATATTCGAGGACGAGGACGACAGATACGACCGCGTAAGGGGGCACAATGCACAAGGACGCTCAACGGTCGGAGGGTATTGATGCCTGAAACGCATCCGATAGCGTGGTTGATCCGCAACATCGAATCCGCCAATATCGCGCCCGATCTCCCCGACGACGTGGTGGACCGTCTCGGGATGGATGTTGTGCAGGGATACGATGTTGACGTTACCTCCCGCGCCGACTGGCAGAAGTTAACCGAAGCAGGGCTGAAGATCGCCATGCAGGTTATCGAGCCGAAAACCTCCCCGTGGCCCGGATGCGCCAACGTCAAGCATCCCCTGATCGCCACCGCCGCCATCCAATTCGCCGCCCGCGCCTATCCCGAGATCGTGAAGGGCGTAGATGTAGTCAAGGCGCGAGTGGTCGGGGAGGATCCACAAGGACTGAAGGAGAAGCGGGCCAAGCGCGTGTCAGATCACATGTCCTGGCAACTCATCGAGCAGATCGCCGAGTGGGACGAGGACACCGACAAGCTCCTTCATTCGCTCCCCGTCATGGGCACCGCCTACCGCAAGACGTACTATGACCCGATGTATCAGCGGCCCGCATCCGAGGGGCGTTCCGCCCTCCAAGTCGTCGTGAACCACCTGACGAAATCCCTTGAGAAGGCCCGCCGCGTCACCGACGAGGTATGGCTTTACAAGAACGAGGTGATTGAGCGGGAGCGGGCGGGCCTGTTCTGTGAGAATACCTGGAAGCAACTCCGGAGTGACGAGGATGAGAAACCCCAGGAGTTGTTCCTTGAGCAGCATTGTTTCGCAGACCTGGACGGTGACGGGTACGAGGAACCATACATCATCACCGTGCACCGCGAGTCCGGCAAGGTCGCCCGCATCGTGGCACGGTACGACGAAGCGGGGATCATTCGGGGCACCTCACAGCGCGAAGTGCAGCGCATCGAGCCGGTGCAATACTTCACCAAGTACGGCTTCATCCCCGCGCCCGACGGGTCCTATCATGATCTTGGATTCGCCCAGTTACTCTCCCCCCTGAACGAGACGATGAACACGATCCTGAATCAGTTGCTCGACGCCGGGACGCTTCACAACCTCGGAGGAGGATTCGTCGGTAAGGGCGTGAAATGGTCGGGAGGGAAGATGACGTTCCTGCCCGGTGAGTGGAAGAACGTCGACGTGACAGGCGGCGTACTGAAGGACAACGTGGTCCCTCTCCCCACGAAAGAGCCTTCCGCCGTCCTGTTCAATCTCCTCGGGTTGATTGCCGAAGCCGGGAACCGCCTCGCATCCGTGTCCGAGACGATGACGGGCGAGACGCCGGGGCAGAACGTACCCGCGACCACCGTGCTCGCCATGATCGAGCAGGGACTGAAGGTATTCACCAGCATCTACAAGCGTGTGTACCGGTCCCTGAAATCCGAGTACAAGAAGCTGTATCGCCTGAATCGCCTCTACCTTCCCGAGCAGGAGTATTACCGCGTCATCGACGTGCAGGGGGCCGTGTTCAAGGCCGATTACGAGTCCGAGGACTTGGATGTCGTGCCCGTCGCCGACCCGACAATCTCCTCCGAAGCGCAACGCCTAGCCCGTGCCCGGGCGCAATTCGAGACGATGGAGCGCAACCCGTCGATTGCAGGACGCATTGAAATCCTTCGCCGGTACTACGAGGCGTTGAACGCCCCCAACGTGGACAAATTGATGCCGCCCGAGGAGATGGAGAAGATAGCCAATCCCGGCGCCCCTCCGCCCGATCCGGCCATGCTAAAACTCGAGGCGGAGATCACCAAGCAGAAGCACGACTTCGAATTGGCGATGGAGCAGATGGACCTCGACCGCCTGAAGATGGAGGCCGATGTCGGACTTATCGAGGCGCAAACGCTCAAGGCCATTGCGGATGCAGAGGCGGCGGAAATAGGCCCGCAGTTCGAGCAGTACCGGCACGACGTGGAGCAGATGACGAACGAAGTGAAGCTGGCGATAGCCGCCAAGGAGGCCAACACCCGTGCCAGAGCAACCGATGGGAAGATCGCCGGGGAGTCCGAATCGGGAAGTGACGGTGAACCTGGCGCCGGAGATTCTGGAGGAGTGGCTTCAGGATCACCGGACGCGGGAGGTGCTGCGGGCCCTGAAGGCGGTGCTGGCGGATTACCAGGAGCAACTCCTTCAGGGGCAGACTTGGAGGCCGCACTCGGCGGAGGAGACGGCGCTCCTGACCTCCCGGCTGTTGGGACAGATCTACGCGCTGAATTTAATAGTGGATCTACGCCCGCCTGACATAGCCGCGGAGGAACCGAGAAAGACCGGCTACGAGCCGACGGTGTAGAGGCCCTTCACGGGCCTTTTTCTTTTTCAGCGATCACAACCCAAAGGGGGGAACGAATATGGCCGGGACAGTGGTTCATCAATTAGTAGACGCGCTTTTGACCACGGGGGCGTACAAAGCAACGAAGTACCTGTCCGCCAAGGAAGTAGCGAAGGCAACTCGCACACGCTACAAGGGGAAATTTCACAGCAGCGGAAGATTAGAAATCCTGTTCACGATGGGACGGCCGAATTACGAGGAGCGGGAGTTTGTCAAGAAGTGCAAGAAGGCGCACGAACCGTTCCCGGTCAAGAAGATTCAATTGAGGATGCCCAAGGCGGTGTCGAAATGATCCGCCCATGCTCGTATCACGTCCTCGTCCGGCCCGACGAGGTATCCGACCGAAGGGGAAGCCTCTATGTCCCCGCGTCAACGAAGGAGCGGGAGCAGTACGCGCAAATCTTCGGCACTATCGTCGCCATCGGCCCATCCGCGTGGAAGGGGTTTGATGACGGGGAGCCGTGGGCGAAGGTAGATGATCGGGTGAGTTTTGCGAAGTACGGTGGGTTTGTCCTCGAAGACCCCGAGACAAAGGAACAGTTCCGCCTCCTTCTCGACAAGGACATCGTGGCAATCGTTTCGGAGGGTACAAAAACAGTGAAGGAGGCAGTAGATGCCTAAGCCGACAGCGGACGAGATAGCAGCCAAAGCGGTTGCGGACGCAACGAAGGAAACACCTCCCGAGGGGGACAAGGGGAGCGGAGCGGATACCACGCCCGACCCCGTAGAGACATCCGCCCGGACGCAGGGATGGAAGCCCAAGGAAGAGTTCACGGGCGATCCGGCACTCTGGGTAGATGCGAAGGAGTTTATCGGCAGAGCGCCGCTGTTTGAAAAGATCAAGGGGCAGTCGAAAGACCTCAAAGAGATGAAACGCACGGTCGACGCGATGGCGAAGCATTTCACCAAGAGCGTGGATGCCGCCGTCACCGCGAAGATCGCCGAACTGAAGGCCGCGAAGAAGGAAGCCATCGAAGGCGGCGATGTCGCCCGGGTCGAGGCCATAGACAAGCAGATTGACGATGCCAAGGCCACGAAGGCCGACATCCCAACCGCGCCCGAAGTGGCTCCGGCGGTCATGGATTGGGTAAAGGAGAACCCCTGGTACACCAAGGACGCGGAGTTGCATGACTTCGCCCTTGCCTACAACGACAGTTACCTGAAACGCAACCCCGGGGACATCGAGGGGAGCCTGAAAGAGACCGTGAAGGCCACCAAGCGGGCCTTCCCGGAGAAGTTCCCGGCGGATACGAAGAAACCGGTGGCAAGCGCCGCAGCCTCAGTCGAACCAGGGACGGCTCCCGCGAAGGCGGGGCATAGGTACACGGTATCCCGCCTGACCACGGATCAGAAACTGGCACACGATCAGTACATCAAGGCGGGCACGTTCGATGAGTTGGCGAAAGCCGCGAAGGTAACTCCCACAGAATACTACGTCAAGCAGCTTGACGAGATAGGGGAACTGACCAGATGAGCAACGACCAAAAGGTTGGCAAGCGTAGCCCGGGTAGACCCCCGCAGCCGAAGAATCGCCCGACGCGAGTCCCCTTGGGGGAACGCGGACGGCTCGTGTACGACCCGCAACTGCTCCGCGACCTGAAGGATCAGGGATTGAATCCTCGCCTCATCACGGATTCCCCCGGACGTATCGACAACGCGCTCCGCGCCGGATACCGATTCGTGCAGAGCGACGGCAAGATCGGCGAGGAACGCGCAGCCGATCCGTCCAAAGTGGGGGCGAACTTGACCACGCACGTCGGGGGCGGACAGACCGGCTACCTGATGGTGCTGCCGAACGAGTTCTACAACGAGGACCAGCGCAAGAAGCAGGATGCGGTCGATGAAAGCGAACGCGGCATGAAAGCCCCGCCGAAGGGTGCGAAACTTGCCCCCGACGCGCAGGGCACGGCCTACGGGCCGGGTCTTACGAACGACTAAAATCAACGAAAGGAAAATAGGATATGGCGAACTCAAATAAGCCTTACGGGTTACGACCCGTTGGCACTATCGGATCCGCCGGCTACACCGGCAGAGTCCAGAAATTCTACGTTCCTGCCGACAACGCGACTGCCATCCATATCGGCGACACGGTTGAAATCGCCGGTACTGGCGAAGCGCAGCGGGTGTATGCGGGGGACGTTCTCCGACCCGAGGCGGCAGAAGGAACGCAGGCCGATACCCATACGCTCGGTGTCGTCGTCGGCGTCGAACCTCTGTACAGCGATCTGTCCGTCAACTACCGGAAAGCGTCCACGGCGATGTACATCTTCGTGGATACTGACCCGCAGACCATCTATAGCGTTCAGGGGGATTCCGGCACTTGGACCGCCGAGGATGTGCATCTCAACGCGAACCTGACTGTCACGGCTGGCGACAACGCTACCGGCCGCAGCAAGTTCGTCATCACAACTCCGACGGCGGACGCGGGCAAGGACACGCTCATCATCGGCGTCGATCCCGACCCGAACAACGAAATGGGCGTCTACACAAAGTTCCTCGTGGTCCTCAACCTCCCGCAGTACGGCTTCGGTGCCCGTACCGTTGGCTTAACCTAGGAAAGGGGGTCTATATCAATGCCTATCACAACTGGAAGTTTGACCAAGGCCCTCTGGCCGGGGGTGAACGCCTGGTACGGAGAAACCTACAACGAGTTCCCGGCGGAGTACACCGACCTGTTCACCGAGGCGAAGTCCAACAAGGCGTTCGAGGAAGATGTCGGGGTGTCCGGCTTCGGCCTCGCCGTCGAGAAGTCGGAAGGCGGCGGCATCAGCTACGACGATGCCCGTCAGTCCTTCATCACCCGGTACGTCAACCGCTCGTTCGCCCTCGGCTTCATCATCACCGAGGAAGCCATCGAGGACAACCAGTACAACCTCGCCGTCCTCGGGCGCAGGGACTCCAAGGCGCTGGCGTTTTCCATGCGTCAGACCCGCGAGATCCTGGCGGCGAACGTTTACAACCGGGCCTTCAATTCTTCGTATGTCTTCGGGGACGGCAAGGAACTGTTGGCGACCGATCACCCGCTATACGCGGGCGGCACCTTCGCCAACGAACTGGCCGTGGCGGCGGATCTCTCGGAGGCGTCGCTGGAGCAGGCCGTCATCGACATCGCGGGATTCACCAACGACCGGGGGCTGAAGATCGCCATCCTGCCGAAGACCCTCATCATCCCGAAGGAGTTGATGTTCGAGACGACCCGCATCCTGAAGTCGGAGTTGCAGAGCGATTCGGCGAACAACAACATCAACGCGCTCCGGCAGATGGGGATGTTCCCCGGCGGAGTGAAGGTGAACCACTACCTCACCGACGCGGACGCCTGGTTCATCCGGACGAACGCGCCGGAGGGGATGAAGTATTTCAATCGTGTCGGGAACGAGTTCAAGCCCGACAACGATTTCGACACCGGCAACGCGAAGTTCAAGGCGCGGTTCCGCTGCTCCTTCGGGAACACGGATCCCCGAGGCCTGTTCGGGTCGCCTGGAGCGTAACAACCAACGGGGAGGGGTTTCGGCCCCTCTCCTTAACCCCTTTGGGCCTTTCGGCCTGCGGGACACCGTGAAGGGAGAATATGATGGGCGGATATAGTTTCGGAACGGGGATTCCGACGTGGAATGGAATCCCGATGATCGGTGGAGCGCCGCTGTTTACCGGGTCGCATTTCTTCGTCGATCCGGTCAACGGTAGCGACGGCAATACGGGGAAGTCACCCGGCAAGGCATTTCAGACACTCTCGAAGGCGTACACGGCATGCACAAGCGGTAAGAACGACGTAGTGTACCTCATCGGCGACGGAGGCACTACGGCAACGGCCCGAATCACAACGACGACTCTGACCTGGGCGAAGAACGCGACACACCTGATTGGGATTACAGCCCCGTCCCGCAACTTCCAACGGGCGAGGATTTCGCATTCGTCTACCGCCGCGACGGGGGTCAGCCCCCTCCTTACCTTCTCCGCGTCGGGGTGTTTTGTCGCCAACGTATCCCTGTTTTCGGGGTACTCGACCGACGAGGATCAGTCTTGCATGCTTCTCTCCGGTAGCCGGAATAACTTCGCCAACGTACATTTCGGCGGCGGCGGTCATCTTACTCCGGCGGCGAGGGCCGGAACCAACTCCGTCACCATCACGGCGGGGTCTGAGAATCTGTTCAATCGCTGCACGTTCGGCCTTACATCAATCCTTTCTTCCGCAGCCAACGCCTCTTTGGTTATTACGGAGTCGAATCTCTGCCGGGACAACTATTGGGAAGACTGCGACTTCATCAAATGGACCGACGATGCGGCTGGAGTGCACGTCAACGTCGGCTCGGCATCTCTGCTTGGGTTTATGACGTTCAACCGGTGCCGGTTCCTGAACAACGTAGGCACTTCGGGCGGGACGGCGATGACTGCCGCCCTTACTGTTTCCGCGACATGCGGCGGCGATGTCATTCTTCATGACCCGATGTTTGTCGGCGCAACCGATATCACGGCGGCGGATAGCGCACGTACCCACGTTCTCGGGCACGGCGCGAATCCGTCCGGCAACTTGAACATCGGCCTTTCGGTGACCACGGACGTTTCTTAACCCTCTTAACCCCCGCGCCCGGGCGGGATATCCCGGGCAACTTTATAAAAGGGAGGCGGTCCCATGCGATTTTTTATATCGCGTAGGTGACGGGAATAATTTATGTAGCAACGAACAAACAGAACGGGAAACGGTACGTCGGACAAACAATAAATTTCACGAAAAGATTAAACGGACACAAGCGTAACAAGCGCAACAACTACTTTGATAATGCACTAAAAAAGTACGGAACAGAAGAGTTTGATTTCTTAAAGATACGGTACGACGTGGAGTTTCTTGATTTTTGGGAATCTCATTGGATTAATCATCTGAATACCTTGCACCCTAACGGTTATAACTTAATGACCGGCGGTGCTGCACCAAAACACTCGGAAGAAACCAAACTGAAAATAAGCGAGGGCAAGAGAGGTCCCCTTCATCAATTCTTCGGGAAGCATTTTACGGAAGAACATAGGGCAAACATAGGAGATGCCCAGAGAGGTAAGAACAAAAAGAGGGGAAGGATCGTATCGGCAAAAACAAGGGAAAAAATGAGCAAAGCACAGAAGGGGAAAAAACACTCAGAAGAAACAAAAGAAAAAATTAGGGTGTGGAGGCAAGAACATTTTATGGGAGAAGGCAACCCATTCTTCGGTAAAACCCACTCTCAGGAAAGTAGAAAAAAGATAGGGGCGGCATTCAAGGGTAAACCGTGGACTGAAAATAGACGGAAGGCATATGAGCAAGGTGTGAAACAAAATGGATTAAAGAAAAAGGAGGTAAAAGAATGAAGCCCCATCGTCTTACCTACACGCTGGCCGCACTCGACGCAAACGGATACCTTTCCACCACGGAGGGCACAGGCGCTGGACCGTGGTCCACCTTCCTCGCCCAACCGGCGGACGGGTGTTCGCACCCCGTGACCATAACCTCTGCTGCCAACTTGGCGGCCCTCACCTTCACACTCACCGGAACCGACGCCGAGGGCCGCACCATTTCCGAGGCCATCGTCGGCCCGAACGCTACCGCCGTGACCTCCGTGAAGTATTACCGCACGGTTACCAGCCTGTCCGCTTCCTCCACCGTCGGCGCGAACACGTTTGAATTGGGCTGGACCGCCCTCGCCCGCACTCCTATCTACCCCGTCAATACCTACGGAACCGTTGCGCCCGCCATCGCTGTCGATATGGGCGGAACTTGCGTCTATTCCGGGCAGGAAACGCATGGGGATGTTTTTTCCGTTGCGTCCGATACCCTTCAGTTCACGAACATCTCGGGGATGTCAGGCGTCAACGCGGACTCGTCGGGAGTCGCCAAAGCGGGAGCAACCGGCTTCCGCGTCCAGGTGACCTCCCACACGTCGGGCACGTTGGCCGTGACGTACTCGCAGGGCAGGGGGTAATAGTTGGACGGCCCCGACACTTACTACAAGAGGGGCGATTGGAACGCGGACTGTGACCGGTGCGCCGGGACCTTCAAGGCGTCAGAACTTAGAAGGGAATGGCAGGGGTACATGGTTTGCAGGACATGCTGGGAACCCAGGCCCCCGTCGGACTCCATCAGGGTCCGAGGAAATAAACCCCTGAGATGGACGCGACCGGAACCGGATGACATCTACATCGTTGTGGGACCCGCCGACCCGGACTCCATCGGCAGGATTCCCCCCATTGAGTAACATCTTTCAGGACACGCACGATGCCAACTGGACGGACGACAAAGACAACAAATGGACGGATAGCTGATGAACGGTCCAGCCGACTACCTGAAATTGGGCGACTGGAACGCGATCTGCGATGTATGCGGGTTAAAGTTCAAGGCGTCGGAGATCCGTGCCCGATGGGACGGGATGATGGTGTGCGGCACCGATTTCGAGGAACGCCATCCTTCCGACCTGTTCCGCATCCCTCGAGCGGAACGACCCCTTCCGTGGGCGCGACCGCCTCAAAATCAGTACGTGACCGGGCTTGCCTACCAAATCGCGGATGGAACCTATTCGGCGGATGGAAGCATTGTTGCGGACGGCGGATCGGCCGCGAGCGCCGCCCCGCAATACGTTGTATTCGGACCCGTAGATCCCGACTCACTTTAAGGAGAACGCCATGAAGAAATACATTCTCACAATCGCCCTGATCGTGCTGGCCGGGGTCGTATGGGCCGGAGAGAACTCGTTTACGGACTATCCCGGGGGAATATCCGTTTATGGATACCCGGGAGACACCAAGACCGTCTATGTGGACAATGCCGCCAGCACCATTCAGGCAATGTACGAAGCCGGAGGCGGGACGTGGCTTGGTGGGTACGACAATACCGTCGCACCCATCGGGATGTTCATCACGTGCGCCACTACCGCCACCCATTGGGCATTCGGGGCCTCAACCCCTTCCGCTACGTTGGGGCATCCCTTCCCCGCTGATTCATCGTGGCATTTCATCAATCCATACTGGATGAGCACCGGGCAAGGATTCGGCGCGGCGGCATCAGACAACGTGACCTGCCAGATGACCCCGGAGTATTAAATGACCACCAGCGGCGCCGTCATCTTCAATCCGACGATCACCCAAGTCGTGTACGGGGCGCTCCGCATGGTCGGGGCCTATGCTTCCGGGGATAATCCGCGCCCGGAGCAGATATCGGACGCCAAGGAAGCCCTCGACATGATGCTCAAGGGTTGGCAGATGGACGGCCTCCTTTGGTTGAAGGAGGACGTGTACGTTGCCCTCGTGGCGGCGCAGGCGTCCTACGCCATCGGCCCGGGATCGGCAGACACCGTGACCACGGATGTCGCCGGGGCGGTCGCCTACTCGCAGCGCCCGACGCGGATCTATTTCCCCCGCCGGTACACGATAGCCACCGAATACGAAGTGCCGATGGCCGATCCGCTGTCCCGCCAGGAATATGCCGCGCTGACGAACAAGGCGACCGCCGGGACGCCCGTCCAGGTGTTCTTCGACCCGGGGATAGCCACTGGAACGCTGATTGTGTGGCCTGTTCCCACCACCGCGACGGACAAGATCGTGTTCACCGTGGACCGGATCCTCGAGGACGCGGGAGACGGTGACAACACGTTCGACATCCCCCCGGAGTGGTCGGAGACGGTGAAATACAACCTCGCCGGTCGCCTGTTGCCGGAGTATCCGACCGCCGACGTGGCGCGGATCGAGAAGTGGGCGATGCTCCTGAAAGAAAAGATGGAGGGGTACCAGCGCAGCGGGGAGAGCACGTTCTTTCAACCGGCGTACAGGGGGCGATAAGTGGCAGACTCTCTACAAGGTTATGACGATGAGATGGGGTTTCAGAGGTGGTACAAGGATCGGGCAATAAGGCTTGGGATAAATACGAATCCTGACGATCCGAACCATTTCTACGACTACCGTGCCGCATACCGAGCAGGGGCCGAGCCAGGACCGGATGGACACTGGCCGTCAGAGTTCAAATTAGAGGGCCATCCTCGCATGATCGTGGACGGATTCAACACAAAAACCGGGAAGAGGGCTTGGTAATTGGCCCTCGTCAACATCTCCATCCGGAAGCCGAATTACAACATCGACGAGCAGGGCAAAGTTCTATCGTTCGATTCGGCGAAGGACTGCGTATACGAGGGGTTCGGGGAGGGCGCGTACCTGATCCGGCGCCGCCCCGGTTACTCTCTGTTCTCCGACCCCGGAGCCGTCGAAGTATACGCCGCCGGTGTGGTCCGGACGGGGCAGGGTATCTACTGGTCGGATCGCCTCGCCGCCGCTTTCGTTGTGGCCGGCGGGAAACTTTACAAACTGGATTCGGCGGGTACGGCAACGGAGATCGCCGGGGCGATGCTCAACACGGGACAGTACGTGGTATTCACCGAGGGACAGACCCTCGCCCTGTCTCCGTTCATCTATATCGCCCACGGCGGGACGCTCCGTTACACGGACGGATCCACGCTGATGACCCCGACAGACCCGAATGTGCCGACCGCCGCCACGTTCGTCGCCTCGCTCAACAATCGGATATGGGCGGACAACGGCGGGCAGGATTTCTACATCACGGATACCGACCCAGCAACGGGGCTGTTTGATCCCTTCTACTGGTCGCTCGTGGACAATCCGTGGCGCACCGCCATCAAGTCCGACAACTTGATTGCGATGCTGGCCGCATGGAACGAAGTGGCGTTGTGGGGTACACAGACCATCGAATACTGGCAGGAGGACGGGGTAAATCCGATTTCCCCGCTCGTCGGCGCGACCACGGAAGCGGGCATCCTCGCGGCCCATTCCCTCGTGAAAGCGAACGAAACCCTGTTCGCGCTTGCGGCGATGGATGGCAAGCGGGCCGTCATCCGGCTAGAGAACCGCGCACCCAAGATCATCAGCGGCGATATCGACCGGGAATTGCAGGAGCTCGACACGGTGTCGGACGCCAAGGGGGCGCTGGTATTCGCCGGGGGGGTGAATTTCTACATCCTGAATTTCCCCACGGAACGCAAAACGTGGGCATACGACCTTAAGCTGGATATGTGGAACGAATGGGGCAATTGGAACGCGCCCCTTGCCCGATACGATGATTTTCCCATCGCCGGTTCCTGCTACGCGAAGGCATGGAACAAGCACCTGTTTCTTTCCCGAGACGGCAAGGTGTACGCGATTTCCAGGGATACCTTTCAGGACGCGGAAAGCGAAATCCGGTCGCAACTCCGTACCGGTTGGATAAATCACGGGACGATGCACCGGAAGCGGTCGCATCAGTTGTACGTCAAGCTGAAATCCTACTCCCCCACGGCGGCAACCGTCCTGATGCGATGGAGGAATGACGGCAGGCCGGAGTGGTCGCCGTACATGGAACTCGCCGTAGGATCGGAGTCGGAAGAAACGCAATTCAAGAAATTGACCCGCATGGGGATATATCGCTCCCGGCAGTACGAATTTCTGATGACGGATAACGCCGACCTCGCATTGTGCGGGTTGATGGAGGAAGTCGAGGAACTGCGGTCGTGACGTTCTCCGCCGATAAACTCCCACCGCCGCCGAAAACGCAGGATGTCAGGGAATGGTCCCGGTGGTATTACCGGATGTTCGAGCTCCTGAATGGGATACAAACCATCCTTGGATCGGGGATTGAAGTCACCGCCGCTGGCGTCATCACGGAAACCACGCTTCAGGGCGTCATCGG
>ERZ1292632.2562-Hain-H43-01um-R2-2562-length-14972-cov-7_pt1 | contig 14972 bp, 18 predicted proteins | sample MGYA00564407_ERZ1292632 | MGnify/ENA primary metagenome ERZ1292632 (study PRJEB36523, sample SAMEA6512637) | groundwater metagenome | collected 2019-01-08 | study: AquaDiva: Metagenomics assemblies of 32 groundwater samples | reverse complement strand
GCAACATCCGCTCTGGTACCGCCGGGTTTACGCCTGAGCAGTTCGCGCAGCCGTATGGCCAGATGGTCTTTGCGTCCACTGGCTACGATTTAACGTTCGATACTACAACAAACGATAACCTGTATGCAATTAGCGGCGTTTTTACGGCGCCATGCAACTTGGTAATTACTGGTCTAAGTGTCGCGCTGCTGCATCACAGCGCCACACCAGACAATAGCGGGTTTGGCTACCAATATGTGGGCACTACAATCAATAGCTTTACTTTCGGTGTGCTTGTTGGACAGGCGCCCATCAGAGATGATAGAGCTTATGTAGACGCCGTATCCAATGAGCTTGCAGATGGCGGCAGGCGCTACAAAATGCTGCCGCCGGCCGCCGACAGGCTGGTCATAGAGTCTGGCGTTGACAGCTATAAAGATTCTGACGTGCCGGTCTCGGCGGGGCAATTAATCGTACCATACTTTGAGCTTGACAGCAGACCGTCAGTTAACTTTGTTGTCAGCATTAGCTATAGCATCACTGCGAAGATAAGGCCGTATTAATGGGCGCTGTCTATACACCTAACATCCTGCGCGACGGCGCGGCTATTGCCGATGCTACGATTGTAACGAACTTTACTCGCAAGACAGACTTCACCAACGGTAATGTTGGTGCTGAGAACTTTAAGCCTGACGCTGGGATTGGCGAGGAGTTTGTCCAGCATCCGGTTAACCGCTGTTTTGCTGTGTTCAACCTTAACTCGATTGCTTGTACCGCCGGTACTTCAACTGCGTGGGTAATCGGTGAGATGCAGGCTCCTGCCTTTGTAGCGGGCCACCCCACAGCATATAAGCTTCAGGCAATTCATGGTCGCGTGCTTACCCGCGACGCCGCGTTTGCAGCTACTGACCGCATCAGACTCCAAGTACGACTGTGGAAAAAGAACGCCTCTGCATGGATGGGCCTAGCCGAAACCGGTGTCATCACGACTGTCTTTGATACGGACGCCGCCGAGCTGGTCGCAGACACTAACTATAAGTATACTACAAACCTTGGGGCTACTGGCGAGAAGATTAGTCAAGATACGTACCCACGTATCCAAGCGCTAATCAACATTACTGCGGACGCCGCTGGTGCCGTAACGCCTACAGGTATCATGGTAGCTTTTGAGTATATTGTTACTAAGGTGCCATAATCCGCTTGCAAATCTTAGTGGAATATGCTATAATCAGTAGGTGCGGCGGCTTGCACGAACCAACAAGAGTTAATAGAGTTTAATAATGGTATACGAAGGCATTCCCGGTCCCGGCGAGAAGTTCAAAGGCTTCAATCTAGCTGGGCCAGAGACCAGCGGCCAGCACTCTGCCTTTGGCGATGTGGGCCGCTTCCTCTTCGGCGGCATGTCGCCAGAACAGCAGGCCTACGGCGAGTACAACAAGAACCTTCAGGCCACGCCGATTGAGGGCCGCGAGCAGTACGCTGGCCGCTACGCCCAAGAAGCTACAAAAGCTGCACGTCCGGGCTTAATGGCTGCTGGCCAGAAAGCCAGAGGTCAGGCTGCTAGCTACCTTGCGCGACAAGGCGCACCGACCGGCAGGACTGCGGCGACACAAGCACAAATCTCCAACAGCCTCGCGCAGTCCATGGCGGCTATGCAGGCTAGCGCGATGGCGGCAGGTATGCAGGCACACGAAGGCTACCGCCAGAACGAGCAAGCCCGCAGGGATGCGGCTATGTCTCAACTAGCGGGGATGCAGGGCCAACAGGGCTTAATCCCGGCGGGATTGAGCTACCTAGCAGGTAGAGGTATTGACGCGCTGACTGGTGGGATGGGCGGCCAAGGAATCGGCAACGGTTTGTATCCTGGCGACACGCGCCGGCTGGGCGAAGGCGTTTTTGACGAAGACCTCGATTGGTTGAGTAGGTACGGATAATGCCTTACGGACAGTATCTAGTAGCTGGCGCTGAGGGCTCCAGACAAGAGCGGCTGCGGAAGTCTGAACTAGCAGCGCGCATGGAGCGCTGGCGCACCGAACAAGACCTCCAAGAGCGGCAGTTCGGCTTTCGAAAAGACGCCTACAAAACTGCGCAGGACGAGGCCGTTAGGGCTAAGGCAGAAGCGGCGATGCGTCAAGGCATCGAAGCGTTGCCGCTAGAGGGCACGCTGGCTCAGCCTACGCAGCAGTGGCGACCGCCGCTTAGAGAACCTAGCTTCAACAAGCCAAAGCTTAACATGGGCGCAGGTGGGCAGCCACTAGGCGTAGGCTCCGAAGAGGTGCCGCGCTTCAGGGCTTCGCCACAGCAAAATGAATCGTTGGTAAAGTCGGCAGCCGCCGCTAAGATGGCTGCGCCCGGCCAAGAGCAGCCCTTCGTAGAAGCGTTGCTCCGTAGCCGCAGAGAAAAGGCCTATGGCTCTCTAGGTTCTGAGTACCAGGAGGCAGCCGCCGACCCAGAGTGGTACAAAGCGCGTACCGAAGAGAAAGAAACCGCCTACAAGATTTACAATACGCTTAAGCAGGACGTGCAGGCTATCGAGGACCAAGAGCGGCAGATTGCTAACCAACTACTTGTTGACCCGCAGAATAGCGCGCTGCTTTCTCAACTAGAGCAGCTATCTGCGCGCAAAGAACACGGACTCAGGCAGCTTCGTCAATCTGAAGAGGCGCTTAAGCGTTTTGGCGTAGACCTCAGCTACCAGTCGCCGCAGTTCCAACCGCCGCCTCCGTCGCGCGACTCACCAGAAGGCCTCAGGTTAGCGCCTGAAGGCTTGCCCCACGGGTTAGGCCGTCAGCTTAGCGAGAGCTACAAGTCGTGGGAAGATTTAGTTACGCCTGAGTACGGCGCATTACCGCTGGTGACACCACAAAGAACCGAGAAAGCCTTTCAGCGTGGTATGACCGAGCCGACGCCTTACAAATCTCAGAAAGAGGCCAAGCCTAAGGGCATTCCAGCGCCGGCACAGCAAGGTGCGCCGGGAGCGCAGCCAACACAGCGCATGGGGCCGCAGTCCAGTATCAGCGCCGGTCAGACTGACCTGCCGGCAATGATTGCCATGCTTGATGAAGCTATGCCTTGGCTTTCTGACGAGCAGCTAGCTGAGCTAGTTCAACAGAACATGGGTTAACCCGTGGCTGACGAAGCTCTGGTAGCGCTGGTGGCCCGCGAGCGGCGGCGCTTAATGGAAGCGCGCCAAGGACTAGCGACTACCTACAAGTCTGGTCTTCAAGAACAAGGCCGCTCGCGGCGGCTGGACCCGCGGCTTAGTAAGCAAGCTGGCGATATCGCCGGCGAGTCGCGTAACCTCCTCAATCGCTACAGCGGTAGAGACTACGAAGAAACTCCTTTTGTTGGCGAAGGCGGCTTCCTCAGCGGCCTTGGAAATGTCCTTAGCACAGGCGGCCGATTTGTAACCTCTGGCCTACACGAGCTTCTGTACGACGAGGACCCCGAGCAAGGGGCGCTGGCTAAAGCTGCTGAAGGCGCGATGTATCCGTCTAAGGCTAAGCTAGGCGGCGAAATCTTCGAGAAAGCCGGGCTGCCGAGGCCGCTGGCGGCAATTTTAGGCTTAGGTACAGACATTGCTGTTGACCCTACGACTTGGTTTGGCGGTGCGGCCTTCAGCGCGGCAGGCAAAGGGCTTAAGGCCGCTGGCGGCGCACTTGGCAAGACGCGCCTAGGCGGCGCTCTAGGCGAGTTAGCTTCACCAGTCACGACAGCACTCAAGCGGCGCTTCGTTCCCGGCGCGCGATTAGAGGAGTTGGGGCTTAAGAACGCCGCTGGTACAGGCGGCAGGTCGGCCTATGAAACTATCCGCGAAGGCCAGCGGGCTATGCCTAGTGCTGTAGCCCGCAAGATGAGCAGCCTTGCTAAAGACGTTTCTAACCTCAAGCCAAAGGGCTTCAAGAACTTCGCGGACTTTGTTCACGGCGCACGCCTAGCTGCACGTACTAAGAAGATGGGCGGCGCTGCCGCCGCGGCTGTCAAAGCGCCAAGCTTTAAGAAAGCCTTGAAGGCGGCAAGCCAAGACCCCGCGCTGGCACCAGCTAAGACGTTCTACGCCAAGTACGCTAAGATGCTTAAGGGCAGCGCCCGCAAAGAATATGACAACCTCTGGGAAGAGGTTAGTGTAGCTACGGACCAACGGGCGGCGGTCGGTAAACTAGGCAAGTACATCAGTGACACCCTCGCGCGGCAAGAGACTAAACGCTTTGCCGACGGTATCAAGAACCTCAAGATGCCTGACGGCACACCACTGTTCTTCAAAGCACCGCCTAAGCCGGGCCAGTTTGGGGCTGCTGGCCAGAAGATAGTTGGGGCTGTTGGGTCGGCACCCGCAGGGAAGGTCAAGACGCCAGAGAACTACATACGCCTGCACCGCAAGGCGCGTGAAATCTTCGGCAATGTGCGCGTCCACAAGCTCTTTGCAGAAGAGCTTAAGGACATGCCGTACCTCGGCCAGCTTAGGGGCTTCGCTAGGTGGATGGCCAAAAGCAAGACTGGCCAGCTTTGGGACCGCATGACCGCGCGGTGGAAGGCTGTCGTCACTGGCCTCAACCCAGGCTTTAACGTCCGCAACTTCCTTAGCAACCAGTACAACGTCTTTCAAGCTGAGGGCGCAGGCGCGCTTAGTGGCCGTAAGCTCATGCGGGCGTTGGACATTACAGACAGCAATAAGCACGGCACGATTGTAGGGCTAGGTGGCAAGAAGCTCTCCTATGATGAAATCCGCAAAGCCCTGCTGGATGCTGGTGTCTACCGCACTGGTCAGACTAGCGAAGATGTAGCCCAACTGCTGCAAGACTTAATCAGTGGCAAGACTAAGCCATGGGAACACAGACTAATCGAAGGCGACTTTCCGTACCTACGGAACATCGCGGGCCGCCTGCTTGGTGACAGAATCGAAGACCACGCGAAGACTCAACTCTTCGTGCATATGTTCGAGAAGACCGGCGACGTTCAGAAGGCCATTGAACGCGTCCGTAAAGTCCTCTTTGACTATGGTGATATCACCTACTTCGAGCGGCACTATGCAAAGCGGCTAATGCCCTTCTACGTGTGGATGCGTAAGAACGCGCCACTTCAGATTGAGTTCCTTCTTAAGAATCCCGGCAGGTTCGGCGGCATCTTCAAGGCTAAGGAGGAAGCGGCGGTCGCTGCCCTCACTCCCGAACAAAGAGAGAAGGAGCGCCGCCAGCTTAAAGGCGCGGGGATTGACCAGCGGCTAGGCTTCCCGCTTAAAGAGAATGCTGGCGGCTTCACCTACGCGCTTCCGGGCTTCGCACCTCTGGGTGAGGTGGGCGACCTCTCTGACCCTGTTGGTGCGCTGGGCCAGCGGCTACACCCGCTGCTGGGCGCGGTCTTTGACCGCTTCGTCCGCGGCAAGGAGTCCTTCCGCGATATGCCCTTCGAGCTAGAGGAAGGCGTACCGGCGGAGGTCCGCGCGTCGCCTATAGCTGCGGCGTTGGCTAACCTAGGCATTAACCTCCCCGGCACGAGGCGTCTGGACAAACGCACCGGCGCGGCAGGCTGGCCAGATGTTCGGCAGACCTTAGGGTCACAGAAGCTGGAGCAGCTCCTGCCGATACTGCTAGGAAACATCCCCGGCGCCGGACTGCTGCTAGCACTAGCTACTGGTAGCTCTTGGGGCAGAGGACTAGCTGGTGGAATTGTGCCACAGGGGCCTTCGACCAGCGTAGAAGCGCTTAGCCGCTTTTTGGGTGGCCCGACCGTCACCAGCGAGCCCAGCGCGGAACTTAAGGGCAGAAGTGCTGAACTAGCAGCAAAGCTTAGGGCTATTGCTGCACGCCGCAAAGCGGCAGAAGGACGATAATGGAAACCATAGCCAGACTAAGAGCAGTGTTGCTAGACGTGGTAACTGCTTATCACGACGTTACGCATAGACCACATATGCTTAGTGGATGCGAAGGCGGTCCATGTTCTGTGGCTCTCAGCGTACTACGTGACACAGACGATGCCGCTGCCAACTGGTATGAAAAGGTCAGAATGGCCGCCATCGAAGACTTCAAGAAGACTAAAGAAGGACGATAAATGTTTAACTTTCTAAGCTTATTGAAGCCGGTGGGCGCAGCCATTGCGAAGTACGGCTTTCCAACCGTCGCGGCTTTGGCCCTAGGCTGGGCGCTCTACGGCTTCAATAAACAAGTTACAGATGAGCGCGCAGAGATTCGTGTCGAACAGCGCGACGAACGCAAGATGTTCATTGAGGCTATTGACCGTAACACCGGCGCCATCCAAGAGCTAACCGTTGCGGTGACGCGGCTAGAGCAAAGCCACGACAAGTAATGAATGGCTTACACGGTACCAGCAAACTTCCAGACTCGTCTAAGCGACGACGAGCCTACGGACTTAACGGCTTCGACCACCGGGGCTGCTGGTACCTCTGACGAACTTCCCCGTGCGGACCACCGCCACGGCATACCGGCGGCGCTAGTCTTTACCTTTGTTGATAATGAGACACCGACAGGCGCAATCAGCGGAACTACAGGCAGCGACGGCAACGCTGCTTTCACGCTTGCGCAGACGCCTAGCCCAGCGGGCAGCCTTATCCTTGTGCTAACTGGCGTCATTCAACTGCAAGGGACTGACTACACATTAGCTGGTAATGCAATCACCTACGTAGCGCCGAAAATACCAATCACAGGAAACGATTGGCACCGCGCTTGGTATAGGTACTAAAGGAGAAGCAATGCAATTGAGTAACAGAGCAAAGAACGTGCTGGGCTTTATCGGCGGCTTTGCAGTGGTTAGCCTGCTCTTCGGGGCTGCGACCGGCATCACCACCAACCAGACACGCACAGCGGCCCCAAGCACAGCGCAAACGCCAGACTTAGCAAACGCCGAGGGCACAAGCCTAAGTCACGCGCGCGCTGACCACGTTCATAACATCACTGCCGCCAGCGCCGGAGCTTCACCTAACGCGGGCAACACCTCCACTGAAGGCACAGATACGAACTTTGGTAGAGCAGACCATACGCACGCCTGTACCTCCGCGTCGGCAACGCAGGTGGGCTGCGCCGATACGACTACGCAGACATTCGCGGGGAACAAGACGTTCACGGGGTTGATTACTGGTCAAAACACTACACTTGGTTTAACCGCTGAACTCAGCAGCGCCAATCCCGGTCTTACATTCACTGAATCAGACGTAGCTGGCGCTGATGGCGACTGGCGCTTTAGAGGTGGTGCTGGTACGTTTAACCTTGACCGTAACACGGCGGCGGGCGGTGATTGGACGGCCTATACAACACCATTCTCAATTGCCAGCGGCTCTGACGTACTTGTGCTGAGCACACCTCTCCCGGTGGGGAGCGGCGGCACCGGGGCCAGCAACACCGCCACTAGCGGGCGCTATCTGAAGGGGGATGGTACGGACTTCGTAACCTCCAACGGCTCCGCGAGCGGCACGGGAGCTTGCGGAGCACGCACTGCTGCAACGACGCTAAACAGCGACGCAATCCAGACCTGCACCGAGTTCGTGGACATTGCCTCGACGCAGGCGGCGATTTCTGGGGCGAAGACCTTCCTGACCAGCGTAGCAATCGGCCTCACGACCGACGACGCGACACTGACCAGCAACCGCGTGAGCACCGGCTCGGACCAGTTCGGGCTTGTCCTTCAGCACACCGACTCGGACACGGCGGGGAATACGACGCTCGGGATTGGTATCCAGTTCTCCTTGGAGGATGGCGGCTCCGTGATGAACGAGTCGGGCTCGATCATGTCGGAGTGGACGGTTGCTACAGCGGGGGCCGAGTATGCCGATCTCATATTTAGAGTGACCAGAAACGGCACAACGGGGGTCGAGGCGATGCGTACTGAGCGAGGCTCATTACAGGTCCACGGTTACTTAGAACTGGAAGCCAACGGCCCAACATCGACCGGGAACCCGCTGGCGAATTCCATCGGGCTTTACGTGCGTGAGGACATTTCCTGTGGCGGAGCGGCGGCGGCTGACTGCTGCCTTCGCGCGCGCACCAGTGGCGGCGCGGAGGCTACTGTCGCGGTCGTTGTCACGGATGCGGGGTGCCCATAAGCCATGCTATACGGCGGCAAGATAGAGTTTAAGACGGCCACACTGGAAGCGGAGCTTCTAAACCTCCACCCAGCGGCCCGCGCGGCCTTAGGGGAGTTGGCTGCCGAACTGCCTAGACGTGGCCTACGGCACGCAGTAGTGACTGACCTGCTGCGAACTGAAGCACAACAGACAGCTATCTATGGCGACAATCGCTTCTCTTGGCACAAGAAAGCGACCGCTTGGGATGTTCGAGTCAAGGGCGGTGGCGAGCAGCGGTATGCTGCTCAGGAAGCCTCCGACCTTGTTAAATGGCTAAGGGCTAACTGGCCCGACGCTGAGGTATACTTGCATGGGCAACCTAAGACGGGCGATAACGTTCACATTCATTTTGCTGTTAGGCTGCGCGACTTTAGATAGCCGCGCGGAGACTTGTCGAGGCGTCGTGAAAGACGTTATTCACGCTTCGTGCGATGAGGAATGCGGGGAAGCGGGCGGCAAAGTGGCGGGCATGGCGTTTGTCTTCCCGCAACACGGACCAAGCTTCTGTCTCTGTACTGAGAAAGAGAACCCACAGTCAGGGATTCACAATCTATAGAGCAGTCGAAGTCGTTAAGGATTGCAGGCATTCTTAATGAACTCGCTGGTCTTGGCGCCTATGCCCAGGCCATCTTTCAGTTGTTCGACATCCGCGAAGACGTCATAACTCCCCACCTCGTCTGAAAAGACGAGCAGTTGGGATGTACCTATTGAGATATCTGCTTCGCGCAGGCCAGTTCTAGACTGGCCTTGTTCATCCGCTACCATAACCATAGTGGTTGGGTCACCGGCGGTGAACGCTTTGACAATGTCATAGCTAATCTCAATTGCGCCGCCGCCTGAGGCGATTAGAGATATGGCACTGAGGGCCTCTGGAGCCTCTACACCGCCAGCGAGGACTGTCCAATCAGCCTCGTAAAACGGGAATGTGACAATTGTGTAGCTGTTGCAAGGGCACAGGAGCTGAACGTCTATTACAGCCTGCTCGAATCCCGCTTTAACAGCTCCCACACGCTCAGGCCCCATGCTACCAGACACGTCGGTAGCAAGTACAATCCAGTTAGAAACAGGGCTGTCTTCATCAGTGAGGCCGTCGCAGTCGTCGTCAATAAGGTTGCACGACTCCTCGACTACTTCGCCACAAGAGCCGCAGGCATTAACGACGCCTTCGTCTATTAGCTCGTCGCAGTCATTGTCAATACCGTCACAGACTTCTGGCTCTGGCGGCTTACCGCACAGGCACTGGCTAGCGTCTGTAACAGAGCCGTCGCAGTCTTCGTCCTCGCCGTTACAAGCGACTTCTGTGCTGGGCGTAATCTCGCCTAAACAAGCTGTCCACCGTCCTGAGTAGCATACAGCGTAGCCAGGAGCGCAGACGCCGATTCCAAGGCTGTCTTGAGGTCCGCTATAGCAAGGCTTGACGAGTCCCTCATCAATTGAACCGTCGCAGTCATTATCTCGCCCGTCACAAGCTTCTGCGCTTGGAGCGCTGACAGCGGCGCAAACAGTAGCCCCATCAATGCAGGCCCAGACACCCGCCGAACATTCACCAAGACCGGCAGAACATATACCTTCGTCTCTAGCATTGTCAATGGCTCCATCGCAATCGTCGTCCGCGCCGTTGCAAGACTCTATCCCCTGAGGTATATAATCTTGGCAGCTACCAAAAGCGCCAGTAGAAGTATCACAAAGGCTGCGGCCACTGTGGCAAATGCCTGCAACGAACTCCAGACCTTCTTCAGCATAGAAGACCTCAGCACCAGAAGTGTTAACGAAGCAGGGCTTAGAGAGAACGGGACAAACGACAGGCTGTAAGCCGCCATCCTGACAGCCATGTAGGAGGGCTAGACAGCCGCCAACGACAATGCAACCAATTAGCAGGTGAAATATGAAGCTAACTACTTCATCAATGCTATTTGTCGAGTTCTCCTGCATCTTCTGCTCCGTACACACGGAACGAGCCATCTGCTCGAATGTGTGTAAAGCCTAGCTGCCAACGATGGAACCCGTTGCTCAGGTCATGCGCTGTAATATACGGCGTGATATCTGGGTCTTGTAAGCACGGGTTACAGATGCCGACCAGCTTCCCAGCAGTCACTGCGGCCCTGTGGTGCTCATGGCCGCTAACGACGTTGATTGCCCGCCCCTCTTTAGCTGTCATTTCTAGTGCGATGCCTAGCGGCGTCCTGCCGGGAATCTTGCTGTAGCGCTGTGGGTGGGTCACGAACCAGTTACCGTTTAACCAACTGAACCAGCGGGGACTTGCGAGGACGTTGTCCGGCAGGCCGCTGACCAGCATCTTCATAAACAGCTTAGGTGTGAGGTTCCTTAGCGCTCGTGAGGCTCTAAATTCGTGATTCCCCAGCGTAACATAAACATTTTCATACGCATTGGAGAAGCGCCGAATAATAGCCTGCGCAGAATCAAGCTCAGATTCGAGAGTTGGTGGGTCAACATGGGGTGTGTGCGACGCAAGGCTATTACAGTCGCAAGTATCGCCGGCCATAATAACAACGGGCTTAGGGCCAGCAGTTCTAGCAAAAGCAAGCGCTCTTGCCAACCACTCTTCTGAGTGGAAGGGCGCATGGATATCGCTTACGATTACTGCATTGACGGGAGCCCTAGCGGTGCCTACTTGCGGAGGCGCCTCTATGACTTTAGCCATTCTTTTCCGCGTCCTTCTTCGCCTTCTCTTCAGCTAGCTTAGAAGTGATAGCCTTAACCAGCAGGTCGCCCGCCTCAGCGATTGCATCATCAATCTTGTTGGCAGTAAACTTGGCCACGAACTTAAAGATGAAGAACGCGGCGGCAGCAATCGCTAGCGCTGCGGCAATCTTGTCGTAGTGCGCAAAAAGGAAGTCCATTTATTACCTCTCAGCGCAGGATGCGCTGTTCAATGAAGGAGAGCCAGATTATAGCACAAATCGTCAAGAAAGTCAAGTGCTTGGCTAGGCGTACCACCGCTTGAACCTAAATTCGCTGGTTGAAAGGGCCAACGCAGCTAACTCTCTGACATACGCAGCGTTGCCTTCAGAGGCGTAAATGAGGATATAGTTCAGTACACCCGCACGCAACTCGTCTTCTGCTTGGTGCGCATACTCGTTGTCTTCCTCTTTAACTGCACGTGCCACCTTATCGTACATCGCTAACCAGCCTGCGCCTGGATTACTAGTATTGTCTACCATCTGTGGTCTATCTCGTATTTGAAGGGAAGCACAACCACCTTGTCATACATCTTAGTTGGCTGTTCTAGGGTTTGTTTAGTCTCTTTAGCAACAGCCTCCGCCTCGTTCTCTTTGACTTCTAGCATGAAGCCGTCGTGCTCGTTTGTAACAACCGAGCAGAACTCGCCGCGGCTATCACAAAGCCGAAGGTCAACCTCTAGCAGCCGCTCGTTGATAAAGTCGCCCGCGAACCCTTGGATAGGCCTATTGGCAATGTCTGTGGGCTTCGCACCTCCGGGGAAGAACCACCGCTGGTAGCCTAAACCACTGTCTAGATAGCCGTCGTGGTCAACTCGTGCGACTAGCTCTCTGTTAAAGCGGCTAATCTCAGGAGTCAGCGCCTTCCAACGCTCGTAGAGCAGCTTTATGTGTCGCTCTTGGGTTTTGGGGAATTGCTTTCTAATTGTGCGGAAAAGGATTTCAAAGCCACCCTCATATCCTGTACCATACTCAAAGTTCTTTGCCAGTGTTCGCTCTCTTTTTCTAACCTCTTTAGGCTTAGCGAGGTACTTTGCTCTAGCCAATTCAAGACTAGCTGGATTTGTGAAATCAGCGCCGTAAAAAAGTGCGAGGACTGCTCGTTCGTGAGGGTCATCACTCTCCAGTGCGGCTAAAAGAAAGTTGCATCTAGCCAAAATACTTTGAACTCTGAGTTCGAGCTGCTCGGCATCAAATTTAATAAAAACGTAGCCGGGACGAGCCACCACCATGCTACGCATACGTGTTGGCCAGTTCTGCCCGTTGGGGTCGCTACTCCTCCACCTTCCTGTCTCAGCAAGGGCGGCTTTCCACAGTGAATGCACGCAGCCGTCGAGGTGAATGTTAAGTCCATCTATATAGGTTCCTATTAGTTTTTCCCAACGCCGCCACGCCTTGAGGCTGTTGAGGACGAGGCTTTGCCGCTTGTTAACGCAGAAGGTAGTAAGCCACTGAAGTACGTCTATGTCTACGGACGGGTTGCCGGTTTTCTTACTTCGCTTGAGGACTGGGAATCCCAACTCGTCGTAGAGTAGACGGCGTGTTTGAGGGCTGCTGGGAGAAGGGTTAAAAGCACTATTACCAGTATGCTTATGAATAGCTGTAAGCGCCGCAGTTCTCTTCGCCGTAAGGGTCCATGCCAACTCATTTTTAGTCCTCTGGTCTATCAGTAGCCCTCGGCGGGTCATCCTTCCTGCTAGTTCCGCCAGCGCTAGCTTCTGCTTGTACGCTCTCTGAACGTCGAACCCTTTGAACCGCGAATCCTGTGCGAGTTCTTCCAAACGTGACGCCACAGACGCTGTAGCTATACAATCGGTCGCGCAGTAATGCCACAATGTCTCCTCGTCGTAGTCCGCATCCTCGCCGGCCTTACCCTCGTCTTTCCAGTAAGGCAAATCGGTGTATAGCGAGCCTAGGTACTCTAGCTTGTGTGGTTCCTCTTCTGCGAGCGTGTGGTGCAGAAAGAGCGTATCGTCAATAGGGATGGTGGGCTCTAGGCCATAGCGCGCTAGAACAGGCTTGTCGAAGACAAGGAAGTTCTGCCCAACTATTGATTTAGCTCTCGTCATCACCATTCATCAAGTCCTGCGCCAGTTCGGCCAGTTCTCCACTGTCATCCTGCGGGTACCCCGGCTCGTCGCTTGGGCTAAGCTCTTCCCAGAGGTCATCTACCTCATTGCGTGCCGCCCTGATGGCCGCGAGGGTGCCGCCGATGTTACCGCCATCAGCCTCAGCGGCGGCGTAGGTTAGGGTGTCAATGATTGATTGAAACTTGTCGTCTACATACATACGGTCGCTCCTGCACTAACTAGCACTAGCGCTAGTAGAAGTAGAAAGCCTAGCGGGTTCACTGACACGTCGTTCTCCTTTAGCACCAAAAAGCTCCTTCAGAATGTTCATAACCTTCTCGTGGTCCTCTTCATTCCAGTAAGGAAGCATGTCCTTTAACAGCGGGACAGTAAGATTAACAGGATTAGCGACCAAGGCACTACTGCAACAAGTATCTGCACAACTAATGCCAACACACTTAAGACGCGCTTGCAGCGGGTGGTCACGAGTCGTCTCCACATCTACTGAGATTCGTTTGTTGTTGAAGTGTTCAACCGCTTGTACAACGTCTTCGACAGTTCGCGCGAAAGCAGTTGGAGGTCTAGCCGTAATGCCACTTTCACCGCTTGCGCATTTATCGCTAAGAGTCTTCGCTTTTCGTATGTCAGCAAAAAACGAAGGTGTCCAGTTACGGCTGCGAAGCGTAAAAGCTGGATGAACCGTCGGAAGGAGTATACGCCCGCCGCTGAGGCTAATAGCGTAACCTCTAATAGATGTAATGCCGCGCTGCTTATTTCTAGAGCCAATGAAAGCAGCAGGCGCAATGGAACTAACGGCAACCGCCCCCATTGCCACGACTGTCTGTATAGATACAAGCTCTCTCTCAAGCCTTGGGCGGCAGCACGCGACAGCCTCTTTAGGCGGCGGCGCATTCTTGTTCTTAGCATCTCTAGGGCGGCAGAGGACAGCATTAGTCTTTAGAACCTCTTCTTTCTTGAAGCCCGCTGCTTCGATGGCCGCGAGGAAGACTTTACCTGACCAGCCAACAAGGGGCTTACCTTCTTTTTCCTCGTTTTCGCCCGGAGCTTCTGCACAAAACGCGACTTTAACGTCGCTAGCCGGGACTTGAGGAGGCACGACGGGCAGGCCTCTAAGCGGGCAGTAGTCACAAAGCGCTCCTTGTTCTCTTGGGTTATAACCCATCAGTGCGTTGTGATTTCTGACTTCTGTGCTACGAGAAAGGCGAAGCAGAGCATCATAGCCGGCTGGCCTTGTGTCTGAATCTGCGTCGGCACGAAGAATGGGCCAATCGGCTTGATGCGGTCTGGGGCTATGCCTTCAAGGTCCCGCTCGACCGCTTGCTTAGTGCCCATGACAACTTGATATTTCATTTTTCACCTTAACCTGCGTTTAGTAAGAATGCGCAGCCCTCTTGCTGGAGGAACGGTAGTTCCTGTTACCAGCCTTGCCCGTACCTAGCAGGACTTACGCGGGGCGACTAGGCGAATCAACCGCTTGCCGCTGCCTGCCTTTGCTGGACTCGTCGCCTAGACTATCCAGCTAGACCAAATTACCAGCCTGACTTGCCTGTGGCGGTCGCGTTACCGGCGCGCCGGAGGTAATGCACCTTAGCCCGAATGTCGGGCTGGCCAACTTCGTTGACTGCGCCTTCCCACTGGCCAGTCTCCGGGTTCTTGACCTTCTTCTGCTCGTGCTTCAGCACCAAAACAACCTGCTTGCCAATAAACTCGGCGGCGCTCTCAGGGCCTTCGCCCTTCTTAACGTCATAACCGAAGGCCAGCAGGCTGCCTAGGATGAACTGCTCCTGCGCTTCGCTCTTAGGCGCGTTGGTAAGCCAGAAGTATTGCGTGCGGCCTGAGTACTGACCTTCTGAGATACGGAAGTGAATCTCAGTCTGGTCGCCCTTATCCTCTGCCTCAGTGACCTCTGCGGGCAGCGGAACCTCTGCTGGCAAAAGCTCCTTCGGCTTAAACTTTGACCCATCAACCTTAAACAATGCCATTGTTTTTACTTCTCCTTGTTTGTACTGCGCGCGTACTACACTTATTTAGGCCCAGACTTAGGCCTAGACCAAGGCCTAGACCCAGACCCAGACCCAGACCTAGACCTAGACCCAGACCCGGACCAAGACCAAGGCCTAGACCTAGACC